>Ga0247727_10009038_pt1 | contig 18243 bp, 21 predicted proteins | sample WisWelCaveWW1625_FD_202498 | JGI IMG/M metagenome (GOLD analysis project Ga0247727, IMG submission 202498) | Biofilm microbial communities from Wishing Well Cave, Virginia, United States - WW16-25 | ecosystem: Environmental > Aquatic > Deep subsurface > Groundwater > Cave microbial mat | place... | reverse complement strand
TTCACCTTGAGGCTTTTCTGCTCCATCTTCTGGGAAAGCCAGGAGAGAAATTTCTTGTCCATTCCCTTTCCTTTCAGCCTGGCAAAGTCTGCGCCCATCTGCTCTGATAGTTTCTGCACCATTCCATCGCGAACAGATACCACGTAAAAATGCCATCCAAAGGCAAACTCTGAATCAGTAACTACAAAGCCGTCGGTTTCATGCACCATTTCTTCTAGTCTTGACAGGGCACTCGCTATCTCCTTACTGGACCTGTCATAATCGGTGGCAGACACGTTGATGTTTATCCTTCCGTTCACGGCCATACCTTAGTCATTGACAAAATAAAAGGATCGCTACTTTATGAGGTGCCTTACCTCTATGTTGAAAAAGTTCTCCAGGATCTCAACATACGCCTTGACTGGTGCGGGAACCTCCTCTGTACATGACAGCCCCAAATTCCTTGCATTAATCCAAATCATCATTGTCTGCAGTATGGTAAGGAACCTGTCGTTTCCGGCCTCTGGCGAGCCGATTGCCTTGGTGTACCTTTCTGCAAACTCCCAGGCGGTCGTAAAATCGATGCACTCTGTCCCAAAAATCCTGACAAGCTGCTCTTTCATGGTGGCAGGCCTGAACGGCGTCTCGTGCAAAAGATATGGGAAGCTCACCCTTTGCGGTAATACTCCGGGCAGGGGATCAAATATTGTAATTATCCTGCATCCGGGCTTTAACTTTGAAAACTTGGAAAACATTTTTTCCGTTATGGACAGATCAGAAAACCAGAAGAGAATCACGGTGGCATCTGACAGGTCAGAATCGACTATGTCCTGATTTAGTATGTCGGCGTCCAGCTTTTTTTCCGCAAGCAGGTTTTTTGCCTCTATGACTTTGATGCTATCTTTTTCTATTCCAACTGCCTTTTTGACTGAAAATTCCTGCAGCGCTATCGCAAGGCTATTCCCGTTGCCGCACCCAAGATGGTAAAATGTGTCGTTCTTGCCAAGCTCAGCAAACTTGAAAATGTCCCTGATGGAGTCATCTAAAAGCTGGACATCCTCTCCCGTCATTATTGACTGCGGCAGAGATGCAAGATAGTCTTCAATTTTCACACTAGAAATCTGGCTTTGAAATTTATAATTCAAGTGGAACGTTGATGTTTATTCCCGTATATTTTCAAGAGAAGATACTGCCTGCCATAGAGTGACCCGGACATATGAGGGCAGATTCGGGTCCTGTGTTATGTCGTCTAGTCTGCTAATCGCGTTTGCCGCCCGAATAGATACTGACTCTGGATTGTTTTTCAGGTCTCCCACCAGATCGGTGAGGCCTTTTTTGATGTTTTTTGGTGTAGTCGGGTTTGCCGCAACCTGGGTCAAAGTCTGCAGCGCGGCCTCGAATGACTTTTGGTTCTGCTCTTTTTTGTCTGCCATCGTATTTCGTGTTCTATACCTCAACAAAAACGTTGTCTGCTTCTATTATCGTCTTGTATGATTTCAAGTCATTAATCTTGGCTGGAAATTTTTCAAGCTTTCCACTTTTGCAGTCAAATTTTGCGCCATGCCATCCGCATGTGATGATGTTTCCTTCCAGTGTGCCTTCTGCCAGACTGGCTCCCTGGTGCGTGCAGGTGTCATCGCACGCATAATAATTCCCGTCAATGTTTGCAACCACAATGTCATGTCCGTCAACGCTTACCTTCTGCATCTTTCCTGACGGAATCTCAGACGTCTTTCCGACGATAATTTTCCCCATGATACAGCTGATCTGTAATATTCTTAAAAATCTATTGTATGAACCTGACCGTATTTTCCAATTTTCCCAGCTTTTCTATTTCCATCTCTATTTTGTCGCCGTCCTGCAAAAACACGGCATCCGGACTGTTTTGTATTACTCCCGCAGGCGTTCCGGTAGAGATGACATCCCCTTTTTCAAGCGTCATGACCTTGCTGAGCTTTGATACTATATCCGGAATCTTGATGAACATTTTTGATGTGGAAGAGTCCTGCCGCAAAACCCCGTTCACCTTTGTTTTCAGCTTCAGGTTCTGTGGGTCTGGTATTTTGTCCGCAGTTGTAATCCACGGGCCGCAGGGAGCAAACGTGTCAAATCCCTTTGCCCTGCCAAACTGCTTGTCCTTGGCTTGTATGTCCCTGGCAGAGACATCGTTGAAGACCATGTATCCGAAAATCTTGTCCATTGCGTCTTTGGCATCTATGTTCTTGCAGCTTTTGCCAATAATCACTGCAAGCTCGACCTCATAGTCAAGCTTCTTTACAAAACTGGGGCACACTATATCTGAGTTTGTGCCGTTTAGCGTGGTCCTGGGAATAAGCACAATTACAGGATCCTCTGGAGGAATCAGGTTCTGCTCTTTGGCATGGTCAGTATAGTTGTATGCAAGACAGATTACTTTTGGCGGATTTGGAATAGGCGCCAGAATTATTGCATCAGACAGCTTTGCAGAATAGTCTAGCTTTGGATTGTGCGATATCACTTCCTCGTACCACCCGTCAAACAAAAACTCCTTGATTGAAAGCGGAATGGGAATGCCGGTCTTTGACATTATCTCTTCTTTTGTTGCTATCCTGTCATCTTTGACGAACCCATAAGTTTCCTTGCCTGAAATCAAAAACCGGCCAATCTTCATTGTACCATCACTTGTGGGTGTAGACTGCCTGCAGCATCGAGTCCTTTCTGCAGTACCCGAATCTTACAAACTGAATTTCCTTTCCCTCTTTTAGCTCTGAATAGTAAGGCTCTGTAAAAACGTTCATTTCTTCGAGGCTGCTTTCGTTGAACTTGTCCCCAAAGAACAGCTGGTTTGGGATTAGTATCTTGATTTTCTGAGCGTTTTTCTGCGCAACCCAGTGGATTTTCGGAATGTCACCTGCAAGCTCGTCTCCTACAAATTCCCCTGTTATGGGGTCAGTACCTGTCAGCTTTACATTGCCAAGGCCGATAAAACGAAGCTTGTCGCCTTGATTTAGATTTGCAATGTCTTCCTCTTCGACATAGAAATCCTCGCCAAGCTCAATTGTCCTTGTACCAAGATCCTTTGTTGGGTGATTTGGCATTGTGATGGTGTGAGGAAGGCCATAAACCTTGATTGATGCGGGATTTCTCACCATGTGCAGCCGGATTGATTCGGGATCAACTATTTTTCGGTTAAACGATTCCAAGGTTTCAAACGGGGCAAGGGTATCTGCCTTTGTAAATCCCAAAGATAAAACGAATTTGCGTATTGCCGACGGTTTTATTCCGCGCCTTTTCATTGACTCTAACGTAGGCAGTCTGGGATCGTCATATCCTGAGACCTTTCCCTCTTCTATTAGAGGCCGGAGGATTCTCTTTGACACCGGCATTCCCTCAAATCCAAGTCTGGAAAACTCCATTACTCTTGGCTTTCTCATTTTCAGTCTGTCCAGGATCTGATAATACAATTCGTTTCTCAGCTCATATTCCTTGGTCCTAAACGCGTGTGTCACGCCGTCGATGCTGTCCTCTATGGCTACTGAAAAGTCATAGCTCGGCCAGACCTTGTACTTGTCTCCAAGGAGTGGGTGCTTTGTCTCTATTATCCTGAACATTACGGGATCGCGCATTACCGTGTTTTCTGATTCCATGTCGCCGCGGTATCGCACTATTGCCTCGCCCTGCTTGAATTTTGAGAACATCTTGTCCCATCTTTCCTTGTTTTGCCCCAAATCCCCCATGCTGCACTTGCATGGCTTCATCTCGCGCCTGTTCTGGGACACTGTCTCCTGCTTGCAGGTGCAGACATACGCATGATTCCCGTCAAGCATCTCCTGGCATTTTTTGTACAACAGATCAATGTCGTCAGACGTGTTCTTGACCTGGTCATATTTTACCTCAAGCCAGTCAAGGCCGACCTTGATTGCTGCATAATACTCCAGCCTTTCAGCTTCTGGGTTGGTATCATCAAATCGTAAAATCAGCTTGCCGCCATACATTTTCGCATACTCCTCGTCAATGATTGCGGCCTTTGCGTGGCCGATATGCGGATATCCGTTTGGCTCTGGCGGGAACCTAGTTATTACTTTGCCTTGTTCTGCTCCTTCAAGTGGCGGCAGGCCCTCCCGCTCTTCTTTTTTTGGTTTTTCTGTCAGGATATCAGGGAATTCGGCCTCGGCCTGGCGTATCTGCTCATCAAAGGACATTTTATTTATTGATGTAACGACGCTTGTTATTTCGGACATTATCTCCTTTACTCTAGTTCGAAGCGACGGCTCCTGGCCCAAAATCTTTGCAAGGACTATCTTGTCCTGGGTTTTTCCGCCGTGTTCTATTGCGTTTTGCAGAGCTAGCTTGCGTATTTTTTCTGTAAAATCACTCAAGCTAAAGACTCCTTGTCACGACAAAATCGAGCAGTGTGATCATTTCTTTTTTTGCGGGGCCTGAATACAAAGACAGGGATCTCTTTGCCTTTTCAGCATATGACAGAGCTACTCTTCTTACGTCTTCTTCGATATCCAAGGAACGCATCACATTTACTGCAGATATGATGTCTTTTTTTGCGGCCCTTGAATTACCAAAAACCTTGAGGATTCTTCTTCTTGATTTGGGGTTCGCCTTTCTAATTGCCATAAGTATAGGAAGCGATTTCTTGCCCTCCCGCAAATCATTTCCTACCGGCTTTTTTGTCACCTTCGGGTCGCCCAAAACCCCTATGAAATCGTCGGTAATCTGGAACGAGACGCCCAAGTTCCTTCCAAACGAGGCTAGGTTGGTAATGTCACTTTGCTTTGCGCCTGCACAGATAGCGCCCATCGCACAGGACACCTCGAATAGTGCTGATGTCTTTTTCTCAATCATGGCGATGTATTCTGATTTTGTCGGGATTTTCTTTCCTTCTGCCATCTTGATGTCAAGGACCTGGCCCTCACATACGTCAACACATGCATGAGCGAGCCGCGATACCAGTCTTGATGATATTTTTTGGTTTGGCACGTTCTTGATGGATACCGTCTCAAATGCTTTAGAAAACAACACGTCCCCTGCCAGAATTGCAAGTGGCGTTCCAAATCTTGTGTGAACTGTCGGGACGCCGTGCCTCATCTCGTCATTGTCCATGATATCATCATGGACCAGGGTGAAATTGTGAATCATCTCTATTGCTGCAGCTGCCGGCATCGCCTTTTGCATGGAGCCGCCAAGCATCTGGCAGCTCTTGATGACTAGGTATGGCCTCAGTCTTTTTCCGCCGTTTACTATCAAATGAGCTGATGCGCGATACAGTTCTGTAGGTTTTCCGTCAAGCTTTATTCCAAGATACCTGTTTACTATTTTGGCGTTTTTTGGGAGGGTTGTAGTCATTTTACAAGTCTCCAGTCGTTTGTGGGAAAATGGTGCTTGAGTGATTTTTCCAAGATGTTTTTGTATTCATCTCTTACCCATTTATCAAAGATCTTTTTGTGCTTTTCAATCATTTTGGGATCGGATTCTGACAAGAGAAACAGCGCCACTATCATCCACGGGCAATAGTTCTGCGGGTTTTTCTGCACGTCTGAAAACAATTCATCGCTGTCTGCAAACTTGGACTCGCTTATCTCGTCTTTGACCAGCTTTAGCTTAAATGATTCATCTACTATTCCAATCAGGGTTCCGCAGACCTCGTTTTCAGAGCCGATGTCCTTGTATGGCACGTGATATTCGAACTTGAACAGATAGTCTAGTCTGCAGCCAGAACCGAGCTCCTCTGGAAGCCTGCGCTCGGCTGAAGACACGTACGTTTCTGTCTTTCGCGGATGGCTTGCAACAGTTCCATCCCAGTCTCCTGGCCACAGCATCTTGGACTGGCTGCGCCTGGTAAGCAAGAGTTTTCCTTCCTTGTTGAACAAAAGCACGGTAAATGCGCGGTGAAGCTTGCCATTTGGAAGGTGGCACTTTACCTTTTCCTCAAACCCTATGGGGTTGTCGTTGCTGTCAACTAGTATGAGCATCTCTGTCATTTACTTGCCTCGGAATAACGTCCCTTCAAATTTTGCCTTTTGGGCCGCGGCAACGATTCTCTCCGGCTTGTTTCCGTTTACAAAGAAGACCGGCAGCTTCATCTTTGATATCCTTGTAGCCTCTTCGACTTTTCGCTTCATGCCACCTGTGACATCCATCGGTATATCATCTATTGATACCTGGTTGTTTTTCATTTCGTAAATCAGATCCCTTTTCTTAAAATCGGAATACAGCCCGTCCACATTCAGCACGAAAATGGAAAGCCTAGGATGCAATGTCTTTGCCAAAATACTCATTATTTTATCACCAGATAGAATGTAGGATTTTTTATCACCATGCCACAACGCATCGCCAAACGTAACAGGAATGAGGCCGGACTCGGCAATTTTCTTTATTTCCTTTACCTTGCTCAAGATGGGCCTGTTCCCTGACATAAAGTCAGTCGGCGGAAGGCAGTATGGATTTAGTCTTTCCTTTGCAAGGCAGTCAAGGATTATCTTGTTTAGCTCAACCATCGAGTTTTTTACTATAGATACTCCATGCATGGAATACTTGGCGGGCTTTGTGTGCATGTCATACTTGACTGACCAATAATGGCCAAACGAGCCCCCGCCGTGAACGATTATGACGGGCTCTTTGATTCTTTTTAGCTGCTTTATGATTTTCTGTATGGTTGCAATCCTTGGAGAGAGCGGCCTTTCCTTGTTTGTGATAATCGAGCCTCCGAGCTTGATGAGGATCATGATCTCTTTCAAAAAATCGATAGTTAAAAAGTATCGGCGCATGAGCAGAATGACTCCGAACTATTGTGAATTGGAATGTGACGATCGTATCTTGGGCATGAATTACCCAGCGTTTTTTTGATTTTTACTTAATTTTTATATAAAACGCTGACAATAGTTATACGTGGTATCTCTAATTAAAAGAAAAAATGGAAAATCCAGCTATTATTATCTAATACATAATGCTGGGAAAAAACAGGCTGAGATCTATCTTGGAAAGACAATCCCAAAGAACATCGCAGAGCTAAAACGCGAATTTTTACTTTCGTTGCTTAGAGAAAAATGGAGACCAGCGTTAGAGTCGATAAAAAAAGGCTATGCCGAATATTTGAAAAGCGTGTCGAAAGCAACCATGTTGGACAAAGTAAGTGAATTTTCGTATTATTTTACGTATGACTCGCAAAAAATTGAGGGCTCATCACTTACACAGCAAGAAATCTACAACTTGCTAAGATTCCATCTAACTCCTAGAAACAAGCCAGAATACGACATGATCGAGGCCAAATTACACCACGAAGTATTCCTTGATATGATACAAAACAGCCAGGAACTTTCACAAAAAACAGTACTTTCCTGGCACAAGAGAATGTTTGAGAAAACAAAACCGGAGCTTGCAGGCAAAATTCGTCTTGCAAACATCTACGTGACGGGCAGCAAATCAACGTTCCCTCACTGGAAATTTGTACCTGCGTTCATGGGCGATTTTTTCAAATGGTACAACAAAATAAAAGACAAAACACATCCAGTTGAGCTTGCCGCCCTGGCGCATTTTAGATTCGTAAGCATCCATCCCTTTGGCGACGGAAATGGAAGAACTACCAGACTGATGATGAACAATATCCTGTTCAGACACGGATATCCGCTGCTGAATATCAGATATGGGGAAAGAATGCATTATTACAAAGCATTGGAGACTGGAAATCTCAAAAACGAGGAAATCCACTTTCTAAAGTGGTTCATGAAAAGATACATCTCGGAATACTCAAGACACTACAAAGACTAGCTTTGCACGCCTACGGTATCAATATCCGCCGCAAAACACTCGTAATTTGAGCGCAAAACACTTGGTGAGACCCGCAAGTCATCTGCTATTTTTGGCATAAATCGCAAATTTTCCTCAAAAATCGTGGATAATACTTTCTAGTTTGAGACCACGTTGTAATAATAACAGAGAATGTCTATCTGTTTGAACTGTTTTTTGAATGTCTCGATCTGCTTTGGGATCTTGTCTTTGTATTCATGTTCAAAGTTTTTCTTTGGTATGAAAATGGAATACTCTACTGTTTCGTCTTGATAGACGATGCCGTTCTTTTTCCAAAAAACCGGATGATGGGCTATCTACAGTAAGGCCGCCATACAATTCAACAAAATAATTCTTCACATCGATCCATTCCCTGTCTGGGATGGGAGTTTGATCATTGTGGTTTGTGGGAAGTTTGAAATGAAGTTTAATTTTATCTTGTAGATTCGTCAAACTTGCGACTGTTTATAGGGGATCTTTAGCTTTCTGAGCAGATTACATTGTTTTTCTGATATGTAATACTCAGTTCTGGATACTGCCATGAACGGTTGACCGAATTTTCTTAAAGCGCCTACCATCTTTACTTCGACTTTGGGATCAACACTAATTTTTCTATAAGCATTTGGATGAATGTTCACAAAACCTATTCTCTATTGGTCTATAAAAATTTGGATCATATTATTCAATAAAATCACCTTTCATTATCCACTCCAACCGTATCAATATTGGCTGCAAAACATTCGTACTTTGAGCGCAGGATGTTGAGTGCCTTGTCCATGTTTTTGTTATCCACCAAAGCAATGATGCATCCGCCGTCCCCGGCACCGGTAATTTTCGCACCATAGGATGCGTCTTTTACCAAATCCAGCATGGAATCAAGTGTCTCGTTTGACACCCCGATCTTCTGGAGATGCGTCTGGTTCACCAGCATCTTCTGCCCGAGTGATATCACGTCGTCTTTTTTTAGGGAATCGAGTGCCTCTTCTATCAGCGTAGACTCGTTCTCGCAAAGAACAGAAAACGTATCTGTTTCTTTTTCCTTGAATCTTCGCACCTTTGCAACCACCTCGGCAGTCGTGTGGGTCAGTTTGGAATTTGCAATCACGAGCTTGAACGAGGGTTTTAGATCAAGCTTCTTGATTCCGTTTTTACTGTACTCCATTATTCCTCCATATGTGCAAACATGCGAGTCGGCACCTGACGTGTTCTTGAAAATCGTCCTTTCGGCATCTATTGCAAGATCCAGTATCTCTTGTTTTGACGGATTTGAAAACAGGCCAAGAATCGAGCTGGCTGCTGCAACGCAGCATGCAGAAGACGAGCCAAGGCCTATGCCGGCCGGAATCTCTGACGTAATGGTGATCCTTACCCCGGAATCGGACTTGAACTGCCTGAGAATCTTTTGTGCAAGAAAAACAATAGGCCTGAACACAGAATAGACGCTTTTGATGTCCTTGTTTACTGGAATGGAAATCGAGCCAAGATCGGAGCTTATCTCTATTTTGACGTCCTTTGTTAGCTCAGAGTATACCGTGATCCTCTTGTTAATCGAGCATAGAACCGCCTTTCCGCCATATACGATGAAATGCTCGCCAAAAAGAATCACCTTTCCGGGAGCAGAAGATACGGACTTCAAGAAAACACTATGGAGGCGTACCCGACAACGGAGCTCTTGTCTCCTGAAACATCGCCACTGGTAGCGTACTGCAAAAGCCTGCCCTGTTTTGCGCCAAGCTCCTTGCATGCAACCATCGTGGAGGCAATTGCCCCATAACCGCACGCGCTCACCCTCCTCTGGTCTAGTATGGTGTAGAATTTTTCCACATCCATCTCAAGTATCGGCTCTATCAAAGCTTTGTCCTGTTTGTGGGCATACTCGTTTTCCTCATAGTGGGTAAAGTCAGACGATCCTATGATGATTGATTTCTTCTTTTTTGCAAGCTTTGCTATTGCGGCCCCGACCTCGAGGGAATACTCGTAGTCCTGGTTGTTTAGTATGATGGGAAGAATCTTGAATGACTTTTTGTAAAACTGGAGCATCGGGACCTGCACCTCAATGCTGTGGTCCCGTGTGTGGGAAAAATAATCGATCTCGATCAGCTTTGTTATTCCATTGACAAATTCTGCTGCCTCCGAATCCACCTCGACGTTTCCAAATGGCGTCTGCCAGAAACAATCCTTCATGGTTGCAATGCTACATCCAATCCCCCAGTGGTTTGGGCCCAGGATAATTGCAAGCTCAAAGTCCTGGGCTGCAATTGAAGAAAAAGAATGTGTCGCAACGGGCCCCGAATACATGTATCCTGCATGTGGGCAGATGGCGCCGTAAATTTTGTCATGAGAATTCGAATTTTTAGAGCCGTACTTGTGCGAGATGCAAAACTTGATTGATTCTTCTAGTTCGGATTTTTCTTTTGGGTAGAACATGCCAGCAACGGCCGGTGTCCTGATGCGCATGATGGGAATGGTCGATTTGGTATTATAATCTAGTCTGTTTTCTATGGATTTTTCAGCAGGAAATTACTTGTCTTTGTAAAGATCGTCTTTTTTCTCATTACCTAGATCTTCAAAGAGATCCCAGTTTTCTTCCATGAATTTTTTCACATATTGTTCATGTTCCGCTTTCATAGTTTTCTTACGTTCCTTTTGATATATAAAATTATTTCAGACATAGTATGCTCGTTTAACTGTCCGCGCTCTTCTTGAATGTCAAATAACAACTGTCGTAGATGGCGTTGCTCACTTTTTTGAATTCTAAACAAGTCAAATCCATTACTTCGTAAAAACAAGCTTGTCACAGACATGGCAGTTCTTTTGTTTGCTCCGCTAAAACATTGATCCCATGCAAGGCCACCTGCCAAGTGAGCTGCTTTTACCAAAACAGAATCATCAAAATCAAGATCGTTTCCGACATTTTCAACAATATCTAGAACTTCGTCAAGTCTTGCAGTCGATACGTCAATGAATTCAGGCCTTTCAGGATGACGCGAATTCCAAGTTGTTATGATCAGGTTATTTGTGCCAATTATTGTCTCTCTGTCAGTGTAGACAATTTTTTTCATTGATTAGTATGGGCTCGTTATTCTTTAGACTTGTCGGTAGGTATCTAGCTGTGCCTTGGTGTACAGAAAATTACTCTGTTTCCTCTTCTGAAATCTTTGTCTCAAAGTCGTCGATTTCATATTTCATTGGGTCGTTCTCGCCAAGCTGCTTTTTCTCAATGAGGATCTCCCTTGCAAGAAGCCAGAAAACGGTCGCCAGTGACTTTCTTCCCCGGTTGTTTGCCGGAATCACTACATCTATCATTGATGTGATGTTGTCGGTGTTTGATATGCCGATTACCGGGACTCCAGCGTTTGTCGCCTCGATTATTGCCTGGGAATCAACCTGTGGATCGGAAATTATTACAAGCTTTGGTTCGGTGTAAAACGGAAGCGACGGGTTTGTCAGGCTTCCCGGCATGAATCTTCCCAGCATCATTTTTGTGCCGGTCATTTCGCAGAATCGCTCAATTGGCGTGATTGCGTACTCCCTTCCAGAGCAGACAAGAATCTTGTCGGCATCGATTCTGGTGGTGAATTTCGCGGCAGTCTTTATTCTAGTCAGAGTCTTGTCAAGGTCAATCATGTATAGGCCTTCAGGGCTTGCCTTTGTGATGAAAGGTAGCATGAACGTAGTCTTGACCGTAGTTCCCACTCTAATCCCTGTGGATAGGATCTTCTTTTTGATGTCTTGGCCTTCTTCCTGCTGACTCATTCGATTTTAAAACTCCGCCATCCCGTCTATTAACCTATGCTCTGATAATCTGATGATCTCGTTTAGCTTTGCAACCCTTTCGCCGCCGACCACACCAACCTTTAGCATCTTGGAACCGGTCGCAATGCCGATGTGCGTTATCTGACTGTCAGATGACTCGCCGGACCTGTGCGACGTGATCAGTCTTATCCTGTTTTTTGTAGCTACTGAGGCAAACTCTAGCGCATCGTACAGGCTTCCCGCCTGGTTTACCTTGAGTATTGCCGCGTTGCAGGATTTCTTTGAGATTGCCTTTCTGAGAATTTTTGCGTTTGTCACGGTAAGGTCGTCTGCAGTGATCATAGTCTTTGGGAATTTCTTTGCAAGCTTTGCCATGTCAGAAAACGCCTCCTCATGCACCGCATCCTCTGCGTAGACCAGCTTGTATTTTTCTATGATTCCTGCGGCAAAGTCAATCTGCTCTTCCGGAGTGTTCTCAAAGCCTGCCCTGTCATAGACGTACTTTTTCTTTTTCTCATCCCACTGTGTGGATGACGCAAAGTCCACACCAAGTGCAACCTCTTTTCCAAGAGTATATCCAAGATTCTCAATTGCCTGTGCCGACAGTTCCAATGCCTTTTCATTGTCAAGCTCAGGCGCCCATCCTCCCTCGTCCCCCCTACCGTTGGTAAAGCGGGGATTGTCTTTTTGCAAAACTTTTCCTAATTCCTTGTGCACTGCCAGGTTCCTCTCGATTGACTCCCTTGGGGTCTTTGCGCCAATCGAGCACACCAGGATCTCCTGGATGTCGGGTGTTCCAGGACCAGCGTGTGCCCCTCCGCCCAAAATGTTCCCTAATGGAAACGGAAATCGCCATTTCTTTGTCTGCGATATCACCTTGAACATCGGCTCCCCTAGTGCCCTTGCGGCAGAGTCAACCGATGCTATGGTAAGCGCATATGCGACTGCCCCGCCTATTCCGGAATAATTTGAAGTTTTGTCTATTTTTCGCAGCTCCCTCTGGATTGACTTTAGGTCGTCAGACTCGAGGCCCACAAATTTCTTGACATTCTTATTCAAAATCTGGAGGCTTTTTCCCGGCTTGTTGTCTGCAAAGCTTTGCGCCTCGTATTTTCCGACGCTTGCACCGGACGGCGCGCAGGCTCGGCCCAGGTGTTTTTTGTCAGAAATTACATCTACCTCTATTGACTTGCTGCCCCTGCTGTTGTATACCAGTCTGCCTCTTACCGACGTAATCTGCGGCAAGCTACTCTAACTCAGACTGGACTTCCAAGTATCTCCTTTGAATTGCCTCGTAGAACGGAATGATCTGCTGTATGGTCTCGACCGACGTCAGCAGCATTCTTCGGCAGCAATATCTCTTGAAACCTAGAGAGTCTAAAACCTTGGACGGCTCCTCGCCTGCCTTAATCCTGTTTTGATATTCCTCATGTCTGTCTGCAATTAGATTTCCACAAGTAAAACATCTTACCGGAATTAACACGAACTGGAAAAGTAAGTAAGGTTATAAAAACCAACCATGGAGTTTTCCTGCGGGAGTTGCCAAGCCCGGCCAACGGCGCTAGCTTGAGGGGCTAGTATCTTAGGATTTCGTGGGTTCAAATCCCACTTCCCGCATTCTTATTTTCATGTCTTGGATTTTGCACCGTTCTTTCTCCTCTGCATAAATGTATGACGATTAATTGCCTACTAGCTTGGCATGTGTGTGATTCGATCAGGATCCATTTTACCTTTGAACGTGGTAATCATACCCATGAACAACGATGTAGAAGCATACGAATATGATATAGGAGTAACTTCGATAAGACTAATTCGCGTAGGTAATGTTATACAGATATTGTTTAGCAAAAAACTCTCTGCTAAACTGTTCTACAGGGAATTAGTAGAAAAATATAAACTTGAGCAAGACAAATTTAGAGGCACGTAACATGGAAGAAAAACTCACTGAGCAAGAAAAGGTCGAACTAAAACATCTAGCCCAGATAACATACGAGGCAATATTGGAAGGCGCAAAAAAAATCGAGGCGCACAAAAAAGCCAAGGCCGCAGCAAAGCTTGCAAAAAAATCAAAGTAAACACATCTGGAAACAATGCATAATTTCTGAATCTACTTTTTAGACTTCATGCTTTTGATGAGTTCAGAGCGCCTGATCTCCTCTGTTATGGCTATTCTGGTTTCCTCAACCAAAATCCTTGCGACATCGAGCTTCTTTCTTACTTCCTTTACTATTTTATCAAAATACGCAAAAGGGTACAGCTGCAAATACAGCTCGTCCATGGTATCAAAGATCTTTTTTGCCTCGTCCGCCTTTCCGGTCCTTATCTTGTCGTAGACGTTTCTCCTAAGCTCGCCTATGCAGTCAAGCAGACCTAGCACATAGGATTCCTCTTTTACCTTGAGTGATTCAACACTGGGGACGGGCTTGCCTTGGAGAATCGACAATAATGAAACGGCCTCGACAAACTCCTGTTCTGGCATCAGCAGATACTTGTACAGGTCGCCGCTTGCCTTTTTGCGGTACTGCTCTAGGAGATTTTTTGCCGCCTGGATCTTTTTTGCGGCAGTCTTGGCGTCTTTCTTGTGGCATTCAATTATGGACTCGCTGCACAAAATCACTATCTGGCGGGTGTTTTTGATCAGATTCTCGCGTTCCGCAAGGCTTGACTCGAGAGACTTTGAAATCTTGTCAAGTGATCTCTTGGTGGAATCCAACATAAAATACACAAGAGAAAACCTGCATAAAGTTGTTTTTGCTTAAAACTTATTTGATGTTGCAGATCTCGTCATACTATGGAGATTACCGTAAAGCAGATGTACCAGATTGAAGAAAACGGGCACCAGATGGGATTTCCGCGCCAGCTGATGATGGAAAATGCCGGTGCATCGATGGTAAAGCACATCGTAACAAAGTTTCCAGATATAGAATCAAAAAAAGTCTTGGTCTTTGCAGGCCTTGGCAACAACGGGGGTGACGCGCTTGTAGTAGCAAGGCACCTGGCAGGATACGGCGCAAAGGTGACAGTCATCCTTCTTGGTAACCCGCAGGACATCAAGACAATAGAGTGCAGGACAAACTGGCAAATCCTTGAAAAGATGCAGTCAGTCCAGCTCGGCTTTGATTCGGACGACGCGTCAAATTTTGATACGGATATCATAGTAGACGGAATACTTGGGACCGGCATTACCGGCATGATCCGGGAGCCGCAGTCGTCTGCAATCGATCTCATCAACAAGACCGACGCATTCAAAATAGCAGTGGATGTGCCGACCGGCCTTAACCCCGACAACGGCGAGACTGCCGACAAGTACGTAAAAGCAGACGTCACCGTGACATTTCACAAAATGAAAAGGGGCATGCCAAAAAGAAAAGATCTCTGCGGGATAATATTTGTGGAAAAAATTGGAATTCCGCCGGAAGCGGAAATAGGTGTACTATGAAAGTCCACCAGCTAGAAGTAGGAAACATGCAGAACTTTACGTACATTGTAGAAGATGAGGATACTAGCGAGGCAATAATCATCGATCCGTCGTGGAACCTCGACGAGCTAGTCAGGGTCATAGAAAAAAACGGCCTAGCAGTAAAATATATCGTAAACACCCACTATCATTTTGATCACACAATAGGAAACGATGTCATGGTACAAAAGACCGGGGCCAAAATACTCCAGTACAAGACCTCAACAATAAAGCACGACATCGAGGCATCAGACGGCGACAAGATAAAGTTTGGAAACTCGGAGCTGACAGTTCTTCACACCCCGGGCCATTCTAAGGACAGCATGTGCCTTGTGGGGGACGGCAAAATATTTTCAGGCGATACTCTGTTTGTCGGCGCGTGCGGGCGTGTAGACCTTCCTGGGGGGGATGCAAGTGAACTGTACCATAGTTTAACCGACGTCCTGCAGAAGCTTGACAACAATTTGGTGATATATCCAGGCCACAACTACGGCTCCACGCCAACTACAACCCTCGGGAACCAGAAAAAGATGAACTTTGCCATGCAGCCAAGAACCGAGCAGGAATTCCTAGAAATGATGGGAATAAGCTAATTGCACAAGGACATTGAAATCCTGGGCGATGAAAAATGGGGAGCCGAATTTCTGGCATCCCTACAGAAAAGACAGTTCCTCTTTTCCCTAGTGATATCGTATACCGATACATGCACCATTCCAGGAATCACGATAGCGGGAAAGAACCCGGCATTACTCCAGTATACGCCTCCGGCCGATGCGGAATTTCTGAACTTTGGATACTGCAAGTGCATAAACGTAATCCCGATGACTCCTGACGGCAAGCCGACGCCGGCCCTTCTCACAAAAACAGCGCTGGAATCGGCAAGCATCCCAAATATCGTGATAAATGCGGGAAGCAAGATATCGCCAAAGCTCCCGTATTTTGAGACAAACCTGCCGTACGGAAAAAACATCGCAGCCGAGCCCGCAATGTCGCCTGACTCGGTGACTCTTGCAGTAGAGCATGGAAGGATGATAGGGCGATGTCTTGGCTCCACTACCGACTGTCTGGTGATTGGCGAGAGCATCCCAGGGGGTACCACCACTGCCCAGGCCGTCCTGACCTCACTTGGAATAGACGGCCAGGTGAGCAGCAGCATGCAGGAAAACCCAGTATCGCTAAAATCCGACATCGCAAACATTGCCGTGCGCAGGAACCAATCCAGGGATCCGTTTGACGTGCTGGCAAATGCGGGCGATCCGATGCTTGCTACCGTGACAGGAATTATTGGCACCGCAACTGCGCAGACCAAGGTGATACTGGCGGGAGGAACACAGATGGCAGCAGTCCTTGCCATATCAAAACAGACAGGATACAACAGGGAAAACCTCGCAGTTGCAACCACGTCATACATCATAAACGACAAGACGGCAAACCTTGTCGATACCATAGACCAGATAGACCAGATACCGATATTTTCCGTGGGCCTTGCACTAAAACACTCCAAGATAGATGGGCTGCGCGCATTTGCAGACGGGTTTGTAAAGGAAGGTGTGGGCGCAGGCGGCGCGTCCCTTGCTGCTATGCTAAAGGTGGGAATAGACTCGCAAAGTCTTTTGGGACTGACGGAAAAGCAGTATGCCGAAATTATTTCACAGTGACTGATTTTGCAAGGTTTCGCGGATAGTCAGGGTCCGTGTTCTTTTCAATTGCGGAATAATACGACAATAGCTGAATCGGGATTATCTCGATAAGAGGATAGAACGCCTCGTCGACTGTCGGGATCTCTATCCAGTGATCGTACACGTCACTTGGCTTGTCAGAGATTCCGATTATTTTTGCGCCCCTTGCCTTTATCTCGCGCGCACTAGTCAGTGTGTCAGAGTAGGTAAAGTCATTCGGATTGATGATTATCACGTATACACTAGAGTCCATCAGGGCTAAAGGCCCGTGCTTTAGCTCACCACCCGGAATCCCCTCGGCATGAATGTATGCAAGCTCTTTTAGCTTTAGCGCAGATTCAGATGCAATCGGATAGTGAACAGCCCTGCCAAGTATGTATATGTCCTGGACGTCCTTTAGCTCCCTTGCAATCTGCTTTATCTTTGTCTGATCAGAAAGAAGCTTTGCAACGGACTTTGAAATCCTGTCGCCGTCTAGCTTGATGCAGCCGTCGCACAACTTTTCGGCTATCTTGTAGATTATGCTAAGCTGCGAGGTGAAGCTCTTTGTTGCGGCAACTCCTATCTCTGGGCCGCAGTTCATTCCCATGACTAGTGACGATTCCTGGGCTAAAGACGATGTCAAGATGTTTACTATTGAGAGGATTTTTGCGTTAGCCTTTTTTGCAATGTTCACTGCCTCTAGGACATCGGCGCTCTCGCCGCTCTGCGATATTGCAATCAGAATGGAGTTTGGCTCTATTGCGTCAGGCGAAAACGAGACCTCGCTTGATATTATTGTCTCTGCCTTTACCTTTGCGTGCTTTTGCCACAAATACTTGGCAACAAGTGCCGCATTGTAGCTGGTGCCGCTTCCTGTAATGTAGATGTTTTTTGAAACCTTGATGAAATCAGAGGCGCTGCGTATGGCGTCCTTGGAGTTTTCCCCTGCCTGGATTATGGTGTCTGGCTGCTCTGATATCTCTTTTAGGGTAAAGTGCGCATAGTCGCCCTTGTACACGTCGGCAAACTCTTTTGATACCTTGGTTATCTGGTGTCTGACCGGCTCTCCTGCAAAGTCGTAGATCTGGATTCCGATCTTGTCAACCATCACAAACTCGCCGTTGTCAAGATAGATGGCGTCATCAGTCTTTTCGATAAACCCGAGCACATCACTTGACAAAAAGAAACCGGTCTTGCCTATCCCGACTATTAGTGGCTCGTGGTATCTTGCGGCCGCAAGTGTTCCGTTTTCAAACATCGCCACAAACGCGTAATGCCCTTTCAGTTTTGATATTGTCTCCATCATTGATTTTTTTATGTCGTGATTCTGATCAAAGCTGAACTGCAAAAGATTTGCGATCACCTCGCTGTCCGTCTGGCTCCTAAAGTTGTAGCCTTTTTTCTGGAGATCAGCCTTTAGCTCCTCATAGTTTTCTATTATTCCGTTGTGGACTATAGCCAGCTTGCCGGAGCTGCTAGGGTGGGGATGCGCATTGACGTCGGTTACGACTCCGTGCGTTGCCCATCGCGTATGGCCGATACCGATGCTTCCAGGAAGTAAATCAAGATGGAGGGAATCGTTTACTTCTGAGACCTTTCCCACTCCCTTTTTTA
>Ga0247727_10009037_pt1 | contig 18245 bp, 15 predicted proteins | sample WisWelCaveWW1625_FD_202498 | JGI IMG/M metagenome (GOLD analysis project Ga0247727, IMG submission 202498) | Biofilm microbial communities from Wishing Well Cave, Virginia, United States - WW16-25 | ecosystem: Environmental > Aquatic > Deep subsurface > Groundwater > Cave microbial mat | place... | reverse complement strand
CAAAGCCAAACCGCGCCGCAGCCGCGGCTGTCTGACGACAATGATTGGACTGCAACGCGCCGCCAGAGATCAGCATTTTTGCGCCTTGTTCGCGCGCTTCGGCAACGAGAAATTCCAATTTGCGAGTTTTGTTGCCACCAAAGGCAAGTCCTGTCTGGTCATCGCGCTTGATCAGTATTTTCGGTCCACCCAACATTTCAGAAAGACGCGGCAGTTCTTCAATTGGCGTTGGCAAATGAGCAAAATGAAGTCGGGAGATTTGTTTCATGATTTCTCTTTTCAATTATTCTCGGTGGTTGAGTAGCCCCGAGTGTTTTTCGAGGGGCGTATCGAAACCATTAAGTAACAAAAAGTATTTTGCTTAGTGGTGGTTTCGATACGCTCGCAACAAACGCTCGCTACTCAACCATCAGAATTGCTCTTGAAATCATGAGCCCAAATTCTGTTTCGTTCGCGCCTTGCCTCTTGAGCGCATCACGTCCAACACGCGCGGGACGATCTCTGAATACATCTTATACCAAAGCGGACTGGGCGCAAAATCCCACGCGCCAAGCGTTCGCACGACCTTTCCGCCCAATCCTTCCTTGAAACGATAGACGCCCCACATCGAATCGCTTTCATCGAAAACATCAGGCGCGCCCCACAGATCATACACACTACAACCTTTTGCCTTGGCGCGCTTCATCGCTTCCCATTGCAACAGATACGTCGGCATCTTTTCGCGGTGGATGTCCCGCGACATGCCATAGACATAATACGCGCGTCCCGCGAAATAAAAGACAAAGATCGCGGCGACAGGCTCGCTATCTACTTCGGCGATCAAAGGCTCAGTGAAAGGCATTGACGATTTATGATTTACGATTTGCGATTGTTCACCTGACATAAATAATTCCCAAACGGTTTGATAATAACCTTCATCGCGGATCACAAATCCATCGCGCAGGGATGTTTCTGCGTACATTTTGTAAAGCATAGGTAAATCTTCCAGTATGCCTACGCGCAAAACTACACCCTTCTTCTCCGCGAGACGGATGTTGTAGCGCGTCTTCTGTTTCATGCGCGCGATGATTTCTTCTTCAGATGGATTCAAGTCAATCAGGACCGTATTCTTGAACTGGATCTGATCAGATGAGTACTCCCACCCCCTCCGCTTCAACTCGGACATCACAGTCTGCCCGCTGTTATCAATCACAGCATCCTCGCTGTTAGGGACTCCTGTTCCCAACACAACATCGGGATCCATTTTCAAGAAGATCGCGCCCCGTTTCTTTGCGAAGGATTGCAAATCGTTCAATACGCGATTTCTCAGGGATTCATTAGCCCAATCGAGCAATGGACCTTTCGGCAAGTAAAGGATAGATAACCGTGCGGCAAATCCATTGCGGAGGATTTGGCGTTTGAGAATTAAGGCAGCAGCAACTGGTGTGTGGAAAGTAGAAAGTAGATTCGGGTCACTTTCCACTTTCCATCTTCCATCGGCATCCCACACCGCGTAAAGTGGCGTCCATCCGTATTTTGCCTTCACCTGTACCCATTCATAGGTTTGAAGGAAGTGTGGGTTGGGAAGTTTTGAAATGATCGAATTCCAGATATTACTTTCCACTAATTATTCTCTGTTTCCGATAAAGCGCAGGTAAGCCCAATACAACAACGGATTATAGACTCGATCCATTGCTTGCGCAGCACGTTTGACGCGTAGCGCTCCGCTAAAGCCACGTTTGAAACGATAGACGCCCCATAAGCCATCATGACGTGTTTCAAAGTTGGCTTCAAGAGTCGCTTCGTCTTCGTCAGGCACGCCCCAGAGATCGTATTCTTCGCATCCGCGTGCTTTTGCCCATTTCATCGCTTCCCATTGCAGGAGGTATGTAGGCATGCGGTTGCGCTCTTCGTCTGTGGATGCACCGTAGAGATAATACGCGCGATTTCCATTCCCGGAGACAAATAACGCGGCTAATGGTCTCCCTTCGTATTCGGCGACCAATATTTCACACATTTGCTTTGGATGAAACAACTGATATGCACGACGATAATATTCGAGTGAATGGACTCCAAATCCATCGCGCCCGCCAGTGACGAGCATCATCTTGTGAAAGGATTCGATATCGTCCCAGGTGCGGACGGTCACTCCCTTTTTCTCGGCAAGGCGGATGTTGTAGCGCGTCTTTTGTTTCATCTTCGCTAAAATTTCTACTTCGCTGTTTTTGATGTCAATGAGGATGGTGCGCGGAGGTTGAATATTATGAGGACTCACCCTGCCCTCTCCCTCAGGGAGAGGGGAATCATTCCAAAGATCAGGTTCTAACTTAAGGAAGATGGCGCGGTTTTGTTTGCAGATAGAGTCAATTTCACTCCAAAGAGATTGATCAAAGTTTGCTTTGGGAATATAACCAACCGTAAAGCCCAATGGTAATTTGCGAAAGAGAATCTGTACGCCTGCATCACCAGAAACGATCCGCACTGGCTTCCACCCAAAAGTAGACTTCAACTCACCCCATTCGCCTGTTTGCAGCAAGTGCGCGTTGGGGTGTTTGGAGAGGAATTGATTCCAGTCAGTAAGGGAGACGGTGGGCATAATATTATTATGTCATGCTGAGGAGCGTTTTTCCCTACACCGAACGCAGGGCGGTGTGCGACGAAGCATCTCTTTCTGGATATGAGAGACTCTTCGCTGCCGCTCAGAGTGACATACCTAAAGTATTGATGTAATATCTGGATGCGGCGTTTCGCGGATGGAGGAGCCAGGGATGAGTTCGTCGAGGAGCTTGGTGATCGCGTCGGTGTCCGCGGAGTGGCAGAGAGTGGAGAGAGAGTCGATGGCTTGGACCAAATTCAGGCTTGGCAATGAAGCGTCTGCGTCGAGGCGGAAGATGTCTGGATGCAGAGTCTTCGCGAGGGGAGTCCCTTCATCCCAAAGTTCTTCCGTCAGTTTTTCACCGGGGCGAATGCCAGTGTATGAAATCTCGATGTCGCGATGAGGTTCAAGCCCGGAGAGTCGGATGAGGTCTTCGGCGAGATCGAGGATGCGGACAGGCTGACCCATGTTGAGCACGAAAGTTTCGCCGCCGTTTTCCATGGACGCGGCTTGCAGAACAAGATAGACCGCTTCAGGGATGGTCATGAAGAAACGATACATGTCGGGATGCGTAATTGTGACGGGACCGCCGTTCGCGATTTGTTGTTTGAAGATGGGAATGATGCTGCCGCGTGAGCCGAGAACATTCCCAAAACGGACGACAGTGAAAGCGCGTTTGGTGCTGCGCGCGGCGTCGAGCACGATCATCTCAGCAAGGCGTTTGGTGGCGCCATAGATGCTTGAGGGACGAACAGCCTTATCCGTTGAGATCAAAACGAATCTTTCGACGTTGTGATCGAGCGCGACCTGCGCAACATTGTGCGCGCCGATGACATTGTTCGTGATCGCTTCAACGACATTCGCTTCCATCAACGGGACGTGTTTGTGCGCGGCGGCATGAAAGACAACCTGCGGCTGATGATGTTTGAAGACCTGCGCGAGACGCCCGGCATTTCGGACATCTGCAATCACAGGGGAGAGCAAAAGATTTGGATAATCCTGATTGAGTTCGAGCAAAATCTCAAAGATGCTGTTTTCACCATGACCAAGCAAGACGAGTTCAGCGGGATTACGCCGCGCGATCTGGCGGCATAACTCACGTCCAATCGAGCCGCCCGCGCCAGTGACAAGCACGCGTCTCCCTTCAAGCGCCGCGCCCACCGCTTCATCGTTGACGCGCACAGGCTCGCGGCGCAGGAGGTCTGCGATATCCACTTCGCGCAAACGGTTGACGCGCACCTTGCCGCCGATTAATTCATAAATCCCAGGCACGGTGCGCGAGATGATTCCCTTCCGTCTGCAAACATCATTGACCATGCGAACCAACTGCCCGGGCGCGGAGGGAATGGCAATGATCACTTCATCAATGTGATGCAAACCAACCGCTGAGGATAGGTCATTGACCACGCCGATCACTGTCACGCCGTGGATGGCGTGTTTTTGTTTGGCGGGGTCGTCATCCAGAAAGCCAACGGGCGTGAGATTAAGTTGCGATGATTTTTGAAGTTCGCGCACGACCAGCGCGCCCGCGTCACCTGCCCCAACGATGAGGGCGCGTTTGGTTTTGCCATTGGCGCGCGAAGCCAGGGATTGTTCAGCCAGAATACGCAATGCAAAACGCGAGCCGCCAATCAGAACAAGCGAGAGGAGCCAGTCAATGCCCAACGCAGAGCGTGGCATCCCTGGCAGAACGCGTCCCGCGCTGATTAGCAGGAGCATGACGCCCGATGTAAGCACCGAAGCAGTTGTGACAGCAACGGTGATCAATCGCAATTCGCCCGTGCTGGCATAGATCCACAGACGGCGATAGAGGCCGAAGAAATAATAAACGGGAATCTTGATCGCGAGCGCAACCAAGCTCATCAACACCACTGCTGGAAAATAAAACGGCAACTCCCCGACATCGAGTCGCAATGCAAAACTTCCCAACACCGAAACGATGATGAGGGCGATGTCGCCAATAAGGACGAAGCGGTTACGGATGTGAGGGCGGGGATTCATGGGGGGATTGGTAATTGGAGATTGGGGATTAGAGAATTGGAGAATTAGAGACTAGAGACTCGAGATTGATTTGTGCGCATCCAATCAACGGTTTCTTTCAAACCATCGGCTAATGAAACTTGCGCGCGAAAGCCTATCATATCGAAAGCCTTTTGCGGACTGCCCACTGAGAGATAAATATCGCCAGCGCGCGGCGCGGCGAATTCAGGCTTGGGCGCGTTGGGAAATAATTCATGCAACACATCGAGCAGATCAAGCAGACGCGTTTCGATGCCCGTGCAAACATTGAAAACTTTCCCAGCCGCGTTCGGGTGTTCAGATGCAATCAAATTGGCGCGCACAACATCGTGCACGTTGATCAAGTCACGCGTCTGCCCGCCATCGCCGAAGACGGTCACGGGCTTGCCATCCAACAATCGACGCGCAAAGATCGGGACTGCCGCGGCGTACATTGAGTCAGGTCGCTGGCGCGGACCGTAAACGTTGAAATATCGCAACGCCACAACATCAAAGCCAAATGAGTTCGTGAACAACTCTGCGTACATTTCGTTGACTCGTTTGGATACCGCATAAGGCGACTTCGGCTGAAGCGGCGTCTCTTCGACGAGAGGCAACGCGTCAGACTCCCCGTAGACTGCCGCGCTCGAAGCAACCACCGCGCGTCGGGCGCCCTCCCTGCGAGCCGCGTCGAACAACAGCGATGTGCCGGTGACGTTCACATCGAAACATTCCTGCGGCTCATCCATGGATTGCGGGACGGAGACAAATGCCGCTTCGTGAAAAATGACTCCGACGCCGCGCACAGCCTCCGTCACGCGCGAAGCGTCGCGCACGTCTCCATCCAGCACCTCAAACTGATTCCCATTAAACTGCCGGGTCAACTCTTCGATATTTTCGCGTTTCCCCGTGCTGAAATTATCCAGCACGCGAACGGACGCGCCCATCTCGAGCAAAGCGCGCGCAATATGTGAACCGATAAATCCGGCGCCACCGGTGACAAGATATTTCATCTGCCCGTCCGCCGAATCACTGTGCCGATCGTGCGCAGGATGATCTGGAAATCCATCGAAAGTGTGCGATGTTTGATGTAGTAGAGATCGTATTCGAGTTTGACCGCTGTCTCGGTGACGCTTGCCACATATCCATAATTGATCTGCGCCCAGCCGGTAAGCCCGGGCTTCACCAGCAAGCGCGCCCGATAGAAGGGAATCTGTTTCTGGTATTCAGTCACCAATTCAGGGATTTCCGCCCGCGGACCCACCAGGCTCATCTCACCGCGCAGTACATTCCAAAACTGGGGCAATTCATCGAGTCGTGTTTTTCGCAGGAAACTTCCCACACGTGTCACCCGCGGGTCATTCTCCAACGTTGTACGCGACCCGCCATCCATTTCGGCACCCTGGTTCATACTTCGGAACTTATATATCTTGAATACTAACCCGCCCCGGCCAAGCCGAGTCTGTGAGTACAAGACGGGAAAGCCGCTGTCAACGAGAACCGCCAGCCCCAGGAACGGGAAACTGATCGAGAGGATCAACAAGCCCGCAATCCCGCCCAGAATATCAACGATCCGCTTGAACAATTCATAAAAACCACTCACGCGCAATTCATCCACGAACGAGCGGATGATCCAATCCGATTCCAGGTGGTGGACAGGCACACGGCTGGTCATCTCTTCATAGAGGATGGGCATGCGCGTGACATCCACGCCTTTTTCCTGCGCGTCCAGAATCGTTTGGAATGTGGCGCCCCGAATTTCGCCGTTGATGGCAACCACAAGGTCCGAAATACGATAGGCATCTATGAGTTGCAGCAATTGATCGCTTGATCCCATTACTGGAAGCCCGTGAAATGATTTCCTCACTTTTTGTTTATCATCGTCAATGAAACCTATGATGGTGAACGAACGCGTACCTTCTGTTTGATAAAGTTCTGCAAGCGTCTGCCCGGCTTTGCCCGCGCCGATCAGCAGGATGCGCCGCCGCTGGCCCGTCGTCTTGTAGATGCGGATGAAGAGCACGCGCCAGGTCAAGGTGAGAAGAGAGGCGAAAAACAGAAACGCCCCCACGCCAATGCGCGGCAGAGCGGTTGGGTCCTGCCTCACAATGAAGACAAGGGAGTAAGCTGCGAGTCCAACGAACGCGGCGATGGCAATGCCGCGCGACGTTTTTCGTCCACTGCCTGCCACGTGGGGTTCATATAATTCCACAAGAAGCAGCATCCAAATGATCGGTAGAAGATAAAACCAGAACGGCACTTCGATGTTAAGTTGTTCAACCTGTTGCTGCGCCCTCCCAGGAGGAATGCCTTTGGCAAGCAGATCCGCGAGACCCACAGAGAGATTGTATTGTCTCCACGTAAATACCGCGGCAAAAACAGATACAACACCTGTAATCAGGTCGCCTACGAAAAGGATTGTGCGATGCTCACTTGGGCGCAATCGCAAAGGTGTGGTGCGGATATTTTCAGACATTCTTTTGAAAACCCGATGTGAGGATACTCCATAAAAACCCGCCACCCCATGAAACATGCATGACAGGAATAGCAAGCAGAAGTCCGAAGATCAAATATGGTTTACTCTGGCGCAATGCCGCCCGAAAGCCTGCATATAGAATCACGGAAAAATACAGCAGAAGTTCACCCGCCAGCACGAACCTCAGGAGTGGAATGAATATCGATGCGAAAACCAAAAGGATCAAACTGAGGACAAACAACGGAGGCAGAGCCTGCCTCCATCGAAGGGTATTGGGATAACGCCGAAGCATACGCCACTTCCAGAATCCATATCGCCTGTATTGCCGCGCGAGTTGACCCAGCGTGGCGCGCGCAAAATAAATTGTGCGTATGGAAGGGTCGAGCCAGATCCTGCCGCCCGACTTCCTCACACGGGTATAGAACTCATAATCTTCATTCGTGAGCAGGGATTCATCGAAGAATCCCACCCGATCAACCAGCGAACGTCGGAACGAGCCGAATGGAACCGTATCCACCTCCGCGGCCTGTTTCGTATGGCGATAGAACGCGTCCCCTACCCCAAGCGGATGCGCCGCCGCCACGGCAATGGATTTTGCAATTAATGTTTCATCGCCTGGGTGAATCTCCCATACACCGCCTATGGTATCGCCTCGCCCTTCTTCAAGCGCGTTCACGCAATTCGCCACATAATCGGGATACGGCTTCGAGTGCGCGTCAAGGCGGACAATGATCTCGCCGCGCGAAGCTTTTATAGCGGTATTCACTGCCGATGGGATGGAACGATGCGTATTATCCACCACGCGAACATCCAGGTCGGGGAAGTCTTTTTGGAACGCGGCAATCGCATCCCGCGTGCCGTCCTGCGAGAAACCGTCCGCGATGACCACTTCCATCTCGGCGCGCGGAAAGGTCTGCTCACGCACAGCCTCCAATAATAAACGGATGGTGGATTGCTCGTTATAACAGGGAACAATGACTGAAACTTTTGGCATTTATTGCGTTGGTTTCGTAAGCGGCAGGCGGATCACAAACATCGTCCCATGCCCTGCCTGACTACGAACGCTAATTCTACCACCATGCGCCTGAACAATCTCATGCGCGATCGAAAGCCCCAGACCCGCGCCATGTTTCTCACCGCCCGCGCGGGATGCATCTGCCTGGTAGAACCGGTCAAACAGACGCGGCAACGCCTCACTCGCGACGCCCATGCCTGTGTCCGTTACCGCAAGTTCCATCTCAGCCCCGGCGTTCTCGGCGGAAAGAGTCACCTGCCCATCTGCAGGCGTGAACTTCAAGGCGTTATCCACCAAATTCGTAAAGACCTGCGCGAGCCTGTCACCGTCGCCGGTTAGCGAGGGCAGATCACTTGGGATATTTACTTGCAAATTGACGCCAGCCTTTTGCGCCTGGGGCATAAACTTCTCAACAATGCCGCGCAATAACGCGCCAACATCCACAGCAGACATTTTTAGATCAGCCGTGCCTGCTTCAAAACGCGCAAGGTCGAGCAAGTCGAGCGCCATGCGGTGCATCCGTTCCGATTCGTTGTAGATGATCTGCGCGGCTTGTTTGCGCGCCTCCGGCGAATCAGCTGTATCATCGAGGATGGCTTGAGCGAATCCCTGAATGGAGGTGAGCGGAGTCTTCAACTCGTGTGAGACGTTGGCGACGAAATCCTTTTGCGATTTTTGACTGCCATATACGCGCGCCACCATCGAATTGAATGCCTGCGTCAATTCCTGGACCTCACGCGGTCCGCGCAGCGAAACAGGATTCAATGTAGTTGATGGGAAGTTCCGCGCCGCGACGACAACTTGCTGTAACGGGTCTGCCACCCAGCGCGAAAGCGCGAACGCCAGAATCAGCGAAAGCAACAACGCGATCAACCCGCCCTGAAGAATGGGCAGTAAAAATTCATCGGCAAATATGTTTAATATCGGAACCTTCGGGGGGCGCGGCGCGGCAACGACCAGGACATTTCCCCTCTCCAGGCGACTCACTGCATACAGCCACACCTGACCCTTCGCATCAACAGTTGTTTGTGGATTCCTGCCCAATATATTCCTGCGCGGAAATGGAAGTTGCGGATCGTTCGGGTTCGAATCAAAAACTATATTACGCGCAGAGTTAAATACCAACACACGCATATCATGTGCCTGCGCGATTTTTTCAAGCGCAATGGGATTGTCAATAAATTCCTGCGGGTTTGCATTGATCGAACTCAATGCAGTTCGCATTTGTTGCTGTGTCTGACGGGAGAGAAGCGGGTTACGAATCAGGAACGCCAATAACACAATCGCCACAACAGCAAGCGCAATTGTGATCACAAAGGCATAACTTAACCAGAGACGGGCGCGGAGGGATGTGAACATTTGTGAAGATTTTGGAGTGCAGGAGCTTGCTCCTGCAAATGCGACAGCACCCGCAGGGCAAGTGAGCTGTCGGACTCCAGAGTTAATCTATGACTTACTTCAACTTCTTATATTCACGCAACTGATCGCGTAATTTCGTCAGCAGGTCGTACATCTCGTCGAGTTCATTCTGATTCATCACCGACCAGGGACGAAAGAAATATTCATTGGTCAATCCCTCCACCTGCTCGCGCAGGTCCCGCCCTTTTCGCGTTGGACGGAATGCACCGGAAACCTCGGTACTTTCAATCCACTCAATCTCGACCGCGGCTTGAATTGCCACTTCATATTCATCAACATCGTAGCCGCGGAATGCCATACTTTCCGTCATTTGGTCGGCTGTTACCGCATCCCCACTCCAGACCGAGCCGAGGACGCTCCAGACAATCCCCGCCTGGCCAAAATGCGGATGCGACGCCGAGAGATGAGAATCATCACGATAGGCAAACAAGTCCATCAGATATTCCCTGATCTGAACCAGCCAGGGACTGACTTTATCCGCAATGCGGAACCGTTTGATGATCGCCCATTTTTGCGGAGGCTCCGATGCCGCATCGTTCGCAGTCACAACCTGTTTTAGTAATATCGCAAGTTTTCTCAGGTTAACGTCGACAAGAGGCTCAAAACTGGATAAATGCGCGTCGCCCGCCTGAATGATCTGACGCGCGCCTTCGCGCGCCTTCTCAGTGACCTGGTATCGTCCATCCGGCAGAGGGGCAATCCAGCCTTTGATATTGAGGCGCGCGAATAATTTCTCGAATTGTTCGGGGTTGGAAAATGGGTCCCGCATTTGGAATTCTTCCATGGAGAAATAATCCAAGCCCAGTTCGCTGTAATAATACAATTCGATGGGAATATCATGCTGAACCGCGGCATCTTCAATGTGCTGTTCGGTAATGCTCCAGATTTCCTGGATGGTGGAATAGATGAGGTGCCAGAATTTGGTGAGGGATTCCATATTGGTTTACGTGTGTGTCCTTCGTCTTCGCTCCGCTCAGGACGAGATAACCAGTTTATATCCAACGCCCGTTACGGTTTCGATCCTGACGTTGCTCTCCTCGAGTTTTTTTCGCAGGTGCGCCACGTGGACGTCCACGGTGCGGGTCTGGCCGTAAAAGTCGAAGCCCCAGGCTTTCTGTAAGATCTGTTCGCGGCTGAGGACGAGTCCGCGGTGTTCGGCGAAGGCGAGGAGAAGGTCGAATTCCTGCGCGCGCAAGGTGACGGTCGAAGAAGAGAGGCGGACTTCCCGTCTTGCGGGATCAATCACCAGGTCACCGATGCGGATCGGTTGGGCTGCATCCGCATCCACTCTATCCCCGCGGCGCAGGATCGCTTTGACGCGCGCCACGAGTTCACGCGGGTTGAACGGCTTGGTCAGATAGTCGTCCGCGCCGAGTTCGAGGCCGAGGATCTTGTCTATATCTTCGTCGCGCGCGGTGAGCATGAGGATGGCTGTGGGATTTTGCGAAGCGCGCAAACGCCGGCAGACTTCGAAGCCATCCAGTTTGGGGAGCATCACATCCAACACCACCAGCGCGGGATGTTCACGCGCAACCGCGTCGAGCGCGGCTTCTCCATCGTTCGCGGATTGAATACGAAAGCCATCGCGTTCGAGGTACAGGCGCGCCAGTTGTATGATGGACGGTTCGTCATCAACGAGGAGGATGAGTTCGTTGGGCACGTTCAGTGAGCAGTAATCAGTAAGCAGTGATTAGTCGCCGCGCGAGGAGGAGAGCAGTGCGATACATTCGATCTCGACCAGCGCGCCTTTGGGCAACCCCGCGACCTGGACCGTACTGCGCGCGGGAGGGTTCTCAGGGAAGAACTCAGCATAGACCGAATTCATTTTTGCGAAATCGCTCATGTCCTGCAGGAAGACAGTGGACTTGACGACGAAGTTCAAACCTGAGTCGGCAATTTCCAACACGTGCTTGAGATTGGTAAGCGCCTGACGCGTCTGCGCTTCGACGCCGCCTTCGACAAATTCCATCGTGGCTGGGTTCAAGCCGATCTGACCGGCTGTAAAGACCAGGTTTTCCGTGCGAATGGCTTGCGAGTAGGGACCTATGGCTTTCGGCGCTTTCTCGGTGGAGACAATTTTCTTGCCTTCAGTTGTATACATAATGCCTCACGTTTTTAGAGTTTTTAAGTGGTGAGGTGTCATTGTACTGCTGAATGTGAGTTTATGTAAACTTTTTTGCGCGGAATTTAGCCACAGAGCGCACAGAGACTTTGAGAAAAAAACTTGTCACCCTGAGCGTAAGCGAAGGGTCTCTAATATAGATAAAGAGATTCTTCGCTCCGCTCAGAATGACAAAATTAGGGAGTCGGTGTTCGCCCTGGGCGCGGGTTGGCTTCGCGGAAGGCTTTGATCGCCTCATGTAACGCCTTGCCTGTTCCGTTCATGGCATCCTTGATCTCTTTCAACTTTTCGCCCATTGCTTTCACGGTTTCTTTTGCTTTTTCGGGATCGGTCACTTTGCCATTGTCGTCAAATCCCTGGTGCGAGTTGACGATTCCCTTGGCGCTCTCGTAAAGGGGATGCGCGTCCTTGAGCGCTGTTTCGAAGGCGTCCAGTGCGGCTTGCACCGCGGAGACGTCCTTGCCGTTCTCTTTTGCGCGATCAATCAGTTGCTGAACCTTATCAACGAACTCGTCCGTCTTTCCCATTCGCTCATAGATGCGGAGTTGGTGCGCCCAGACTTTCTCCAGCCTTTCGTTGGTCACTTCGCCAGTTGGCGGAACGGGCGGATCATATTCCCCTGCGGCAGATACACTGACGAATGGCATTGCCGCCACTCCGAGCGTAGTGAGCGCGGCGACGATCGCCAGTAATACGGATTTCTTGAACAATATAATCATTTTTATCATCGTAAACCTCCTTTCAAGGTTACGATGATGATTGTAGGATACGCAGGTTATGCGCGTATGGCGGGGATGTAAAATTTTTGTAAAATGATTCGGGTCTGCAAAAAGAACTGTTTGTTATTTTTCATAATCTGGATTCCTCTTAACTATATCAAGCTTCACCTTCATTTGTCCATCTCTGATCTCAACATAATGCAAATCACACCATACCGCACATCCATACTTCATATTGACATCTTCTAGACTCCATTCATTGAAATCGACAACAACTCTATATGACGTGTCTCTTTCTAACAACAAATCTTTTTCTCCATCTTTGGTTGCAATCCAAGCATGATTATTATCCCAATTCGCAATGGGCACAACCACATTCGTGATAAGTTTTTCTTTTATTAAATCTCTTCGGTTTTGAATTGTAGTTGTTTCATGGAACACCACCGAATTAAAACTTGCTAACAATTGCAGATCTCTCCTTGGATAACTTACATTCATCCCTTTTCCGAATTCCTCAATCAACAACTTCTTCACCTCAATAGAAAATTCTCGCGACGTATTATTGAAGATATTACGTGATTTATCGCTTATTATTTCCAGTCCAATACCAATTCCGCTTGCTGAAGGGAACAAATATGGTTTTATCTCAATATCCTTCCAAGTAAACTTATAGGCTTCTGTTTCCCTATCGCGGTAGAGTTTTGCTGGTGTAATCCAGACAAGTTGAAATAAGAAACTTAATATGGCGTAACCAATAAAACCAGATATAGCCAACACAAAAACGCCTAGCCAATCAACTATTGCCTCATCCCGCAAATAAGAATAAACTCCATAAGCAATACCGCTGAGAAGGGCAACAAATATGTCGCTGAACCAATTTCGCAAATCGGCGCGATAATACGCGTAAATGTCATGTGCCGCTGTCTTCCAAACAAACCAGTGATAATTTGGAATTTTGTAAGGCTTGTAAAGATCTTTATCCATACATCGCTCTCTCCCTGGATTTTATCACCCGTAGGCTTGTGCAGTAAGTACGCTGTCTCGAAATTTCAATACAGTTCCACTGGGAGAAAATAGGTCGCCCATGGAGTTTGCTCTACTACAGAGAGGGGCTTAGACCCTCCTCAACGCCAGCATCGTCAAGTCATCTGCGGGGGGCATATCCTTCACAAAATTCAGGAGGGATTTCTCGACTACATCCAGCAGGTCGGAGGCGGAAGCGCATTGACTGGAAGTGATCGCCTCGATGAGGCGGCTTTCGCCGAAGAACTTCCCATCCGCGTCGAAAGATTCAGTCAAGCCATCGGTGTAGAGCAGGACGTTATCGCCCGCTTCAAGTTTTATTGTGCGTTGTTCCACAGGGTCGCCAATGACCACGCCCAGGGCAATCGCGGTGCGGGTCAGTTTTTCATAACTGCCATCGCTTCTCACCCACAACGGCGGGTTGTGTCCCGCATTGACATAGGTAAATTCGCCCTTCTCGATATCGAGAACTGCATAGACCGCCGTCACGAACATGCCCTGACGAGTATCAGGAATGAGCAGGTCATTGACGCGCTTCATCGCGTCCGCGGGCGAGTCGCTTTCGATAACGGCGGCATGTACCAGCGTCCGCGTGAGCACCATGAAGAGGGCGGCCGGAACACCTTTGTCTGCTACGTCCGCAATGAAGAGTCCCAGCCGCTTGTCCGGCAGGTCGAATATATCGTAGAAATCGCCGCCCACCTGGCGGGCAGTCTTCCAGCGCGCGGCGAAGTCCCAGCCTTCAATTTGCGGCAATGACTCAGGGATGAAGGTCTGCTGGATCTGCCGCGCCAACTGCACTTCCGTTTCGAGGCGTTCGCGGACCACCATCTCTTTTTGGAGGAGGTCATTCTGGATGGCAAGCGCGGCTTGCTGGGCGATGCCGGTGATGATCTCAAGCCGGCGCGCCCGGAAACGCAAACCGCCCGCGGCTTCCTCGATCATCATCACGCCGTACAAATCGTCCTTGACCGCGATGGGAACTGCGAATAACAACGCCCCGGAAGCGCCGAGGTTGACATCCTGAGTCGGATCCGCCGCGAGCCATGCTTTCAAACCGCCCTGCCCGTCGAGCTGGCAGGCAAGCAGACCCGTCGCGCCGCGGCAGGAATCCAAAAACGCGAAGTCGCCGGGCGCGAAGGAACGTCCCCAAAACATATTTTCATCTTCGTCGCTGAGACCGTATTCCTGCGAGGGGCGGAAGATCTCTTTCGCAGTATCCCATTGATACAACGCAGCGCGTTGCACGCCAACGAGGATCGGAAGGATACGAATGATCGTCCCGAGGATCTCATCGAGGTCGCTCAAACTGACAATTGCCTGCGCCACCTGCAACAATGCGGCGGAGGCATACGCCTGCTCCTGCGCGGCATCGTACAAGCGCGCGTTCTCGATGGCAACCGCGGCGTAACTGGCGAACGTCATCGTCATCGCCTGCGCTTCATGTCCGTACCTGCCTGGGGTGCTGTGCGCCAGCGTGATCACACCCAGGGGCTGATCCCCAATACGAAGCGGCGCCGCGAGGGCGGAATAATTTTTATCGAAACCTGCCGCCAACCCTGAAACCCAAATAGGGTCCGAAGGTTTGCGAATCTGGGGACCATCCGAATGGACCACCCTCATTAACGCCTCATAGGATTCGGGTGAATCATAGAGCGTCTTTTCGAGATGGGCTTCATCATGGTTATGGCTTGCGGCGAGGTACAACTCGTCATCTTCCAACAACCAGATCGCCGAAATGTCAACTGCCAGGTTGCGATCCAACTCGGCAAGGATGGCTTCCAGCACATCGTCCACATCTGCATCGGCTGAGATCAAGCCCGCCACTTCGAGGACGCCATCCGCGACTTGCCGTCTCCATTTTTCGGAACGATACAGGTCGGCATTGTGTATGGCGGTCGCAATGTTATCGGCAACGGCCTCGAAGATCAAGCGGTCATCCTCGGTAAATGTATTGGTTTTTTTGGATTGAATATCGAGCACGCCGACAACTTTTTTATCGTAAAGAAGCGGCACACAAAGTTCCGATTTTGTATCCTGCGGGGGGCGGGGCGAAGCGCGATAACGCTTATCCTTCTTTACGTTATTCGCAAGGACCACCTGCCCTTCGCGCGCCACCCACGGGATAATGCCCTCAGGGTCATCCAGCGGAAGGTTATAGCCCTCAAGACTCATACTGCGCTCACCGCTCCCAGCCTGATACTCGATCAGCCTCCGGTTCGGATGCACGGTGAACAACTGCACATAAGGATATCTGAACCGTTCATGGATCAGGTCTGCAACGTCCGTCATCAACTTTCCCAACTCAAGGGACGAACTCACACTTTTGCTGACTTCCATGATCAATGCCAATTGGTCAGCGCGGCGGCGCAGGTCGTTGTAAAGGTGGGCGCCTTCTACTGCGCGCGCGATCGTATCTGCCAGCGCGCCCAGGATCAACAGATCATTCGGGTGGAATGCATTCAATTGATCGCTTTGCACATCCAGAACGCCCAGCACGCGATCTCCAATTTTGAGCGGGATGATGACTTCGGAACGCGTCCCAGGAAGGGCGTCAATGAAGCGGTAACGCTGGTCTTTGCGTACGTCGGCGATGAGGACGCGTTCCCCCTCCGCCGCGGCCTGCCCAATTAACCCCTGACCGATCTCCACCTCCAAAGCGACTTTCGCCTTGCGTTTATCCTTGCGGGGAGCCATGGCGCTCGAACGGAATCGCAGGAACGCTGACGCGGAACGTTCGCGCAGTGTGAATATGGCAACGTAGTAATAGTGAAAGGTCTGCTGGATGAGTTCGGTCACGCGGCTGGCGAGTTCATCCAAATCGAGCACGTTCGCGATCTGCGCGCTGACCTCACTCACAAGATTCAATTGATTGAGTCTGAACCGTTCCACTGCCACGCGATGCGAAGCGACCAGGCTCACCGTAACAACGCCCCCAAGCCCTTCAAGCAAGTCTAGTTCATCCTGCCTGAAATCAGGACCTTTGGCGCGGGTGACTTGCAGCGCTCCCAGCGCCATCCCCTGATCTGCAAGCGGGATGGCAGCCCACGCTCCGTTCTTCGTCTCCTTCTTTTGTTTCGTTCTCAGACCGCCGGATTTCAAGGCACGTTGCATCCCCTGCAATGCAGGCTGTTCCGGGAACAATGGCTCTTCCTCCGTGTTGGGCAGCCGGAACAAATTCTCGCGGAGCCAGACATCTACCTCCCCCTCCACCAGGCGTGAGGTCATGGCAATGATGCGGTCGCGCTGCGCGGCAAGCGAAGGCGCGCCGACGATCTGTTCCCCAAGGCTGGCAAGGTCGCGCCAGTCCGACGAAAGAGGCGAACGTGAAGCGGCTTTCATGCCGGTCACCTCTTACGTTTGATCATTGTGAGGGTGTTGCTGTTGTTACCTGGTTGTGAGTCGTAGTGGACTTCATCCATCAATTTTCGCATCAGGAAAATTCCCAGTCCCCCAATTTTGCGTTCGGAAAGGTCGGCTTTCAGGTCAGGCATGGGAACTTCAGATGGATCGAAAGGTTCGCCATGATCAACGAGAATGATTTTGATCGTATTGCCCTGCATACCGCAGGAAAGTTCAAGCACCCCATCACTGACGCCTTCATAGGCGTGCTCGATGATATTCGAAGCGGCTTCATCGGTTGCGAGTTGGACGCCGTAAACCTCCTTGCTTCCAAAGCCGCCAGCACGCGCAATATCCCCAACAAAATCGCGGATCTCGTCGAGGAATTCGAATTTCGCGGGAAATTGAATGGATTGCATCAAATAATTTAATAGCCGCCTCAGCAATGAATGGCTGAAGGCGGCATCATTTCAAACGGTATTTGCATTTCTCCGACTCGGAAGGTGAAGCCTCTAGAAGTGGCCCACAGCCAAAAGGGGATCATCAAAGGTCTTGAAGAGCTCTGTAAAGCCAGCCAGTTCAAGCGCCTCACCGATCCGTTCAGGAACAACCGCCAATACCACTTCGCCGCGATTGTAACGCTTGCTGTTGCGTTGCGCGGCGAGCAGGGCGCGGAAACCCGCGCTGGACATATATTCCAATTCGCGCATATTCACAACCAGTTTATATTTGCCCGCATCGTTCGCCGTTTCAAGCGCCTGAGCCAGTTGAGGAGCCGTGGCGCTATCCACCCTTCCCTTGACCGTGATCATATCGCAATGTTTGAACTCTTGAACCGTGATCTCCATAGAACATCCTCCAGGTTGAAAGTACGGTGCTGAACGGCAAAATTATATCATGAGAATTTGCCTGTCCACATCAAGATATTCGGCCGCGGCAAAATGATTCGCCATAACGAGCCCTCGTCAAGGAATGCTATACTTGGTGTAACCCAGGATCATGACAGTGGACATGAAATCCCTCCTTGCATTACCCAGGTTTGAAAACGAAGATCTGAATACCAAAGCCCGATTGATCTATTTGATATCACTCGGTACAGTGATTGCGGTCCTTGTCTTTGTCGCCGCCATCGCATTTGTGTCACCCGCTTTGATCAGACGCTCGATCATTCTGGGTGCCACGATCATCCCGGCATGTATTGGGGTCATGACGCTCGTCCGTTATTCAAAATTGAGGCTGGCTGGCAACCTGCTTCTTATCACGATCTGGCTGGTGGTAACCCTGGGATCGATCACAGCCGGTGGGGTATCCGCGCCCATTTTCATTGGGTACTTTATCGTCGTCAGCATCAGCGGGCTGTTATCCAGGAAAAGGATTAACCTTTATGTCGTGTTTATTTGCATCGTCTCTGGAATAATCATTGCTTACACAGAAGTCAGCGGGCAACTACCGGAGCCCAGAGAGTATTCACCCTTTGCCCGCGTCGGCATATATTCGTTCTTCCTGGTTCTTATCTTACTCTTACAGAACATTACTGCGGGAAATTTACGGCGGCT
>Ga0247727_10009036_pt1 | contig 18246 bp, 15 predicted proteins | sample WisWelCaveWW1625_FD_202498 | JGI IMG/M metagenome (GOLD analysis project Ga0247727, IMG submission 202498) | Biofilm microbial communities from Wishing Well Cave, Virginia, United States - WW16-25 | ecosystem: Environmental > Aquatic > Deep subsurface > Groundwater > Cave microbial mat | place... | reverse complement strand
TTATCTGCCGTACTTCCGCATCAACATGTTCTACCTCGATCACTTCTACATGCGGAAGAATTTCTTCAAGCGGGATCGAGCGTTTCAGCGATTTGTACGGCACGCGTTCGAAATGGTCGGGCGCAGCGAGGTGATCCGCACAACCGGTCGGAAGAAGGGGACGATGATCATCATCCTCTCATACTTGTCGTACATGTTGTATCGTGTCCACCCGAAGCTGGAGCGCGTGGTGTTCGGCAACTTTATGCAGAGCAAGTTCAAACATTTGCTCAAGCGCGTGCTCTTCGAATTCCACGACCGGAAGGTCACCGAGTTCAGCGACGAGCTGATCGGAACATAGCCCTTCTTCGCTATTGCGCCGCAATGAATGAGTGCGGTTTGCCAGAGTGGTGGTATGTGCTTCCACGATGTCCCACCGTAAGAGGTGTATTTCCCATACGTGGTGCCGGTCGGTGGGTTATGGTATCGGTTCCCGCGGTCGGTGCATGGCCAAACCTTGTCGTACAATCCTTGGTGGTGTGACTGCGGATCGCCAGGTTGGCGTCGATCTTTGCAGTGAGTGACGGATGGTGAACCATGGCATGGAGCGGAGACGGATGGATGTGTTGAAACGAATAGCGCGGTCAACGTTGGCGAAAGCAGGGTATCGGATCCAACGGGTCAATGGCGAGAGCGACTTTGTGCTGTGGGCGCGGCAGGAGGAGTTTCTGCGGGCATGTGAGGGGGTCAAGCCGTATACTTTTCTGACGATGGATCGGCTCTTCATGCTGTGGCAATATGCGCGCGCCGCTCGGACGCTGGAGGGCGATGCGGCGGAAATTGGTGTGTACCGCGGCGGCTCGGCGAAGTTGATCATGGAAGCGTTTGCCGGTAGCGACAAGGCACTCCATCTCTTCGATACGTTTGCCGGTATGCCGGACGTGACGCCGGGGCTGGATGGTGATTATCGGACGGGAGACTTTGCCGATACGTCGTTGGAGGCGGTGCGTCGTCTGTTTGCCCCGAGCGATCCCGTGCGTTGGCATGTCGGCGTCTTCCCGACAACCGCCGGGCCCGTCAGGGATCGACGATTTTGTTTCGTCTATATCGATGTCGACATCTATCGTTCGACCGTAGATTGTCTCGAGTTCTTCTATCCGCGCCTGGTGCCGTGCGGCTGCATCATGCTGGATGACTATCAGTCGATCAAGGCGCCCGGTGTGAAACAAGCGGTGATGGAGTTCCTGCGCGGAAAGCCGGAAGTGCCGATCATGACCGCCAAGGGGCAGTGTGTGATCGTCAAGAGGCCGGGGTGAGGGACGCGATAGGCAAGGGGAGATTGTTGCCCCGTACGGTGCCAGGCACATTTTGAGAAAGTGCCTGGCACCGCTGCTTGGCTGTGGTGGAGCGGTAAGCTTGGGCGAGGGGGTACGTTGCTTGATTCGATGAGTCAGACTGCGGAGAGGCCGAACGCTGTCGCTGCAACGCTGACTGGTGAGACGTCTCGCATCGTGCGGGGGTTGGCTTACAAGACGGTGTCGAGCAGTGTCACGATGGCGCTGGGTATTGCGACGTCGGTCATTCTCAATCGCCACTTCGGCGCTGCTGGATACGGTTTGTTGGTCATGGTGTTTACGGTGGCCGGGGTGTGCGCCGGACTGGCTGATTTTGGGTTGAACGGGGTTCTTGGGTACTATCTGCCACGGTTGCAACGTGATGGCGCGGTGCGCCTGACACGGTTCTTGGCGGCTGCCGTTGCATTACTCGGGGTCGGTGTTGGTGGATTTGGCGCGTTGCTGTGGTTCGGTCGCGACACGGTCGCCCTGACGTTCTACAAGCGTCCTGAGCTCTCAACGCTGATGACAGCCGGAGTCGTGTATTTCGCCGGCATGGTCTGCGCGGAGTTTGTCATCCAGATTTTGCAGGCACTCCGCTGGTGGGCGAGGGAGGCGGTGGCGTCCATCGTCTTCTCGCTCGGCTATTGTTTGCTGGTTGTGGTGATCGTGCGGGGAGAAGGATCGTTATCATCGGTGCTGCTGGCTAACGGAGTATCGGCGGCTTGCGCCATTGGTCTTGGAGTGGCGTTCCTCTGGGGCGGCGGAATGGTGGGATTGTCGAGACCGCCTGGAGTGGAGAACGCGCTTCAGTTCCGGCGTGATGTGGCGGATATGCTTCGGTTTGGATTGCCGATCGTATTGATCGGATTGAATCAGTTATTTCTGATGTGGTTCGATAAGATGCTGTTGGGGCTGTACGGTACGCCTGAAGATCTGGCGCGTTACTACGTCGGCTTTATGTTTTTCAATGGTTTGGTCGTGTTGATGAAGGTGGCGTACGCTGTGCTGATGCCGTACCTTTCGGGGATTGCGGAGCAGGGGGCGGAGAAAGTGCGCAGCGATTTCCAGTTGATCTTCCGCGGGTTCCTCCATGGGGGGCTTCTCGTGTCGATCGTCTCGTTCTTTCTGGCAGAACCGGTGATCTTGGGGTTGTATGGCGGTGAGTATCGCATGGCGGTGGAGTCGTTGCGGTGGCTGCTTGCGGTCTTTCTCTTACGGACGATTGTCAATCCTCTGGGGATGTTTGTTCAGAATGTGTATGGGGCGCCGGGTAAGATCTGGGTTTCGTCGCTTCTTCTGGTGGGATCGGACGCGGTACTCGGATTATTGTTGATCCCGCGATTCGGCTATCGTGGCGCTGTCATCACGGCGATTGTCTCATATGCCGTATATCTGTTGTATTTTGTGGTTCGGTTTCCTCAGATCCGTCAGATGATGCCGCTTGGGACGATCGCGAAGGCGGTAGGGGTGTTGATGGTGCTGGGTGTCGTGTACGGCGCGTTGAGTTGGGTGGCGCCTGGCATGGTGGCCGTGCAAATGGGCGCTTGCGTGGCGACGTACGCTGGATGGATGTTAGTCACCCGGGAAGTCGGTCCGGGCGACGTGGCGCTGGGACGTCGGGTATGGCAGCAAATTGTTTCAGCGGGGGCGCGGTGAGGGGTTCGGATCGGTGAGCGTTTATGATCTGGTGTCACCGGATCGTCAGTCCCAGTGTGTCGTTGTCTTCGTGCATCAACATCTTCAGATCGGCGGCGCCGAGGTGTTGCGCCGGACGATGCTCAAGCGGTTGTGCGGGCACCGGCAATATCGCCTCGTGGTCTGTTGCCTCGGCCATCGCGGAACGATCGGCGATGAGTTGGAGGCGCTTGGCGTTCGCGTGATCTACCTGAACGCTCACCAGAAGTTCTATAATCTCTTCACCACGTGGAAACTGCTGCTGGCGCTGCAGCGGGAGCGGCCCCACATCGTGCAGAGCAGTCAGTTTGATGCCAACGTGCATGCGCGATTGGCGGCATGGTGGTTGCGGGTGCCGGTGGTGATCATCGAGGAGCATGGGCTGTACCGGTGGAAGCGATGGTATCATCAGTGGATTGACCGCGCGCTGCTACGTTGGACGGATGTGGTGGTCGCAGTTTCGAAGAGCGTGGAGCAGTGGTTGGTGCGGCAGGGGATTGCTGCCGGCAAGATTGTTGTGCTGCCGAATTGCGTTGATGTTGAGCGGTTTTCGGCGGAGCGTTCGAAGCCAGCGGCGAGGCGGCGGCTCGGTTACGGCGCTGATGAGATGATCATCGGCACGGTCGGCACGCTGCGTTGGGAAAAGGGGCATCGGCATTTGATAGAAGCGATGCGGACTGTGGTGGATCAGCATCCATCGGCGCGACTTGTGGTGGTTGGTGATGGGCCGTTGCGTCGGGAATTGGAGCGGCAGGCGGAGAAGTTGCAGCTGGAAGGCCGAGTGGATTTTCTGGGGCAACGGCGGGATCATGAGGAGCTGTTGGCGTCGTTCGACCTCTTCGTGCTGGCGTCCGTGAACGAGAGTTTCGGCATTGCGTTGGCGGAGGCGATGTGCACCGGGCTGCCGTGTATCGCCACATCCGTCGGCGGCATTCCGGAGGTACTTGGCCGGGCGCATGGGGACACGACCGGCGGCGAGAGACGTGGGGACGCAACGGGCAGCGAGACGCCTTGGGGACATGACGTGCGGCCACGGACGAGGGGACATGAACCTGGGACAGAGTCCGGGGTTGTCCCCAAGCGGCCAGGTCGGCTGCTACGTCCCCAAGCGGCCAGGTCGGCTGCTACGTCCCCAACTGGCGCGGATGACACGCGTGTCCCCCGCTACGAAGTGGTGGAGGGTGGAGTGCTCGTGCCACCGGCCGATCCATCAGCGTTAGCTGAAGCGATTGAGCGGTTGATCGTCGATCGGGAGTTGGCGGAGCGGTTGGGGCGTTCGGCGAAGCAGCGGGTCCGCGAGCGTTTCGGCGTGGAGCGTTATCTGGCTGGTTTGACGGAGCTGTACGATCGTTGTGCACAGTCTCGATGTCTGTCGCCTCGTGTGTTGGCATCGGGATCGTCTTCAACGGGTATTTCGAGCGGTGTGGGGGATGGTTCAACGGTTGCGACAGGGGCGCCATGAGAAAAGTCTACTATCCTCATCATGTGGCTGAGGGCGTAGGATTCTGGAGCGATGAGTGGAGCCGCGTCTCGTTGGATCAAGCGCTGCAGGGTTGCGCGAAGGACTGCCGACGACCGATCTTCCTGCGGTTTCTCCCGCGCAGCGGCAAGATCCTGGAAGCCGGGTGTGGGCCGGCGTACTACGTCAAATACTACCGGTCGCTGGGGTACGACATGTACGGTGTGGATAGCGATGCATCGGCGATCAAAAAGGCGCTGTCATACGATCCACATCTTCCGCTGTACGTGGCGGATGTGTCCCGGCTGCCGTTTCCGGATGGGGCGTTCAGTGCGTACTACTCCGGCGGCGTGATCGAGCATGCCGAAGACGGTCCTCAGGAGGTCTTGCGAGAGGCGTATCGGATCTTGCGGCCTGATGGGATTTTGGTGATCTCGGTACCGGTGCTGAACGTCAAGCGTTCGCTTGAAGATCTGGCCGTCTTTTCCGCAGGGCGCCGCACTTGGCGGATGGCGAAAGGCGCCATCTTGGGAAGAATCGAAGTGCCATATCGGTATACGCAACGTCATGTGTACACGATCGAGACACCTCCCGATGGGCACCACTTTCATCTGTATGTGCATTCGAAAGCGGAGGTGCAGCGGCAATTGGAGCTAGCCGGATTCTACCCGGTGTTCAGCCGGGGCATATCGATTCAGTGGGGTTTGCTGGATTTTCCTGCAGTGCAACGTTGGCATCGTTGCGTCACCAGCAGCGGGAATGGGGAGAGGAGTAGTGGGACGGCAGCCAGTTCGTTGCCGGCCAGGCGACCCTGGTGGCGGCGGGCTGCTTCGCCGTTGGTTGAGACATTGGTCAAAGAGGATTACTCTGTCTGGCCGGCCGCTCCGTTGCTCTGGTGTTTGCATCAATGGTTCAGTCATTCGGTGCTATTCGTATGTCGGAAGCGGCCGAGCGGTTGAGTCCTTTGCATGTCGATAGCGTGCCGTCCGGTGTTGTGGGACGACGCGCTGGCTGGCTGGAGCGGATCGGGTGCGGTCGGCCGGAGCTATTGTTGGTGGCGGTTGCCTTGGTGCTGCGGGTCGCGCGGCTCAACCGAAGCATCAGTGGCGATGAACTCTCGTCACTCTTTATTGCCAGCCGGGATTGGGGCAGTTTGCTCCAGTCGCTCATCAGGGAAGATGCTCACCCTCCACTCTATTTCCTTTTGCTGAAAGGATGCCTTTGGCTCGGGACGTCGGAATGGATCGTGCGGTTGATTTCCGTCATGTTCGGCGTCTTCGTCTGCTGGTTGGTGTACCGGATAGTGATGGTGTGTGGGGATCGTCGGCAGGCGATGGCCAGCGGTCTGCTGGTGGCGGTCGCGCCGCAAGCGGTCTGGGTGTCTCAGTGTGCGCGGGGCTATACGTTGGCGGCTTGCGGCGTGCTGGTGGCCGTGTGGTGCGCGATGCATCTCGTGCGGGGGCGGTGGCGGCGGCGCTATCTGGTGGGTTACGCGTTGGGATCGGCGGTGGCGCTCTACACGTTCTACTACGCTGCGCTGGTGCTGGTCGCTTTGAATCTCTCGACGTTGTGGATGCTGCGGCATTCTGGGCGTTCGATAGCACAGTGGCTGATGCTGCAGCTGGCGATCGTCGCACTCTACGCGCCATGGGTGCCGGCGTATCTCGCTCAGACGGCGCGGATCAGCGAGCATTTCGAAGTAGCGTCGCGGCTGGGGCTGTGGTGGGGCGGGGTGCATTGGGGGGGTATCGTCAAGATCGTGCCAGGACTGTTCGGGCTCGACCCGTTGTTTGCGACTGATGTGTCGTGGTCGCAAATACGCCTCACGCCGTTGTGGATGGTAGCAGGAGCGATGGCGGCTGGTGCGCTGCTGTATCTCGTATGGGGCGGAATTCGGCGTGTGCGACAGATGGACGAGTCGCAGGCCCGGTGGATGGGGATGTGGCTGGTGCTTGGATTGTTTCCCGCGGTCGCGTCAGTGGTGTTGCATCATGTGCGGGGCGTCTATCTGGCGTCGTACTACATGTTTTTGTCGTTTCTCTTCCTGGGTCCGGTGATGGCCGCTGCCGTGCTGAGTTGTCGGCGGGGAGTCCGGATTGCCGCTGGGGTAGCAGTGGTGGTGATGTGTATCGTGCGTCTGCCGGTGGTGTACGCAACGGCGGAGGATTGGAAGGGGGCGCTGGCGTACGTTCGGGCGGAAGCCAGGCTGACCGATGCGCTGGCGCTTGTCCGGCATGTGCCGGGGCTGCTCGAGATGTACGCGCGATGGCCGCATCGATCGCTGGTATTCACCGATTACCTTGAGAGTGACGCACGCGAGCTGACGTTTACTGCACGGGTGACAAAGGGCGATGCACGCTTGTCAGAGACGTTGGCGGCGCATCCGAGGATCTGGGTGTTGCGGCGTCAGTCGAGTGTCTACCATCTGCATGAGTACGCGCTCCACTGGTTGGCGGAGCACGGGTATGCTCTGGAGCGGCAACGTGACTTCGCTAGGGTGCGGCTGTCGCTGTTTGTCAGACAGGGTGGGGGATAGCAGTGCGGATTGCAGTGATCGCTATGGATGAGCCGTTTTTCCTGCCCGGGTTTTTTGACAGGGTTTTCAGCCGGTTGGGGGAAATGGTGTGCGGCGTTGCCGTGGTGCCGCTGGCCTCGTCGGCGTCGGCATGGAAGCGACTGGTGCGGGAAACGCTGTTGCTGTACGGCTTCTGTGGCGCATGCCGACAGACGGTGGAGTGGGGGGCGCTGGCGGTGGCATCGTGGCTTCCTGGAGGGCGTTCGTGTTCGGTTGCTGCTGTGGCGAAGCGGCACGGTTTGCCGGTCGCGCGATTTCCCGGCGTCAATCATCCGGAGTGTATCGCGTGGTTGCGGGTGTTGCGTTCTGACGTGGTGATCGCGCAAGTGCCGGATCGGATACAACCGGCAGTGTTGGCAGTTCCAACGATCGGTGTATTGAACAAGCACGCGGCGCTCTTGCCGAAGTATCGGGGCCGGCACCCGATCTTCTGGGCGTTGCGTCATGGCGAATGCGCGATCGGCATCACCTGGCACTTGATGGATGAGCAGCTTGACAGGGGGCGGATCGTGGCGCAGCGACGTATTCCGGTGGAGAAGGGCGATACCGTGCATCGGTTGTATGCGCGGGTGTTTGAGATCGGTGCGGAACTGGTGTCGGAGGCGGTGGCGGCGACGGAGCATCCGGATCAAACGGCTGGCGCAACTTCGCTGTCCGGCGTTGGCTCGTACTATTCGTCGCCGACGCGCGAGGATGTGCGGCAGTTTCGGGCGAAGGGATGCCGGATGCGATGATGGATGCGAAGACGGGATGTCGTGATGGCTCGAACGGAAGAGGGGGGAACCCGACCGGTGTGCGAGTGTGCGAGCGTTGTGGCGGAGAGTTTGTCTGCGACCTCGAGGCCGGTCGGTCGCGGTGCTGGTGCCAGGAGTTGCCTCGTGTCACGCCGGTAGCTGAAGCAGGGGCCGGATGTTTGTGTCCACTGTGTTTGCGTGCTGCGATAGCTGGAATGGGTGATTCATGACCTGCGACGTTCGACGCTTAACCTTGTTTAGGTTCTCGATCATGCTGCGATTCCATCGTTGTGGTGCGGCATCAACGACCGAGGGTCAAGAGTCAAGGGTCGGAAATCACCCGCTCTGTTTGCGATCGCTTACCGGATATGCGTTGTGAAGAAGCTGTTGCTTCTCCTGGCTGATCCGTTGCAAGTGTTTTACGACAAGGGAGAGATCAAGCCGCGGTACTACAATCCTGACAATCTCTTCTCGGAGGTGCACTTCGTCTCGCCCGCGCGCCGCGAGATTTCTGCTGATCGCATGCAGACGTTGGTGGGCGACGCGAAGATGGTGGTGTATCCGTTGGGGCGTGGTTACGGCGTGTCCGGGTGGCTACCGGTCGGCCCGCTGGCTGCTGTGATGCGGTTGGTATCCCCCGATGTCATCAGGGCGTATGATCCGGGGATTCGAGGATGTCTGGCGGTGCGATGGGGCAGACGTTTGGGGGTGCCGTCGGTGGTATCGCTGCACGGTGATCTTCCGTTTCAGTATCTACGAGAGACGCCGTGGGTGCGGTGTCTTCGGTTGGCGATGGCGCGATGCGCATTCCGCGGCGCAGATGTCACGGTTTGTGTCAGCCGGTATCTGGCAGGAGTTGCGCGGCGATATGGGGCACGGCGCATCGAGGTGATTTACAATCGCGTCGACACAACGCGATTGGTCAGCGGCAATAGGTGCTGGGTGGTTGGGGGTGGTGCGATGCGGCGACCCGTGGTGCTGTCCGTGGGGCGGTTGGTCGAGCCCAAGGATCCGGAGTGTCTTGTGCGGGCGATTCGGCATGTGCCGGTGACGTTGCGATTGATCGGGGAGGGGCCGTTGCGGAAGCGATTGCAGCGCATCGCGGAGGAGTGCGGCGTAAGCGATCGAGTGGAGTTGGTGGGCGCGGTGCCTCATGCCGACATCCATCAATACTATCTCGATGCCGACATTTTTGCGATCGCAACGCGTTCCGAAGGATTCTGCATCCCGGTGCTGGAAGCGATGGCTGCCGGTCTACCGGTGGTGGCGTCCCGCCTGGACTCGATTGAAGAGGTGTTGGGGGGCAGCGGTGATCTGGTGGATCATGCGCCTGAGGCATTTGCTGCCGCGTTCGCTCGGTTGGTCGGTGATTCGGCGCTGTGCCGGTCGATGGGGGAACAGGGTAGGGCGCGGGCGATCACGTTGGATGGTCAGTTCATGGAAGAGCAGGAGGCGGGGTTGTACCGTTCGCTGCTCTCATGAGTGCCGAGGCGTGTGCGCATGAAATGGACTGAGCAGAAGCAGAGCGAAACCCTGGAGACGGGGATCTGCCGGAACCTGCACCGCGTGCGGCTGGCGTACATCCTCGATCAGATTGGTACAATTCGCGGGCGGGTTGGGCGGCCGTTGCGCGTGCTTGATGTCGGATGCGGCGACGGGGTGATTACGCGTCGGCTGCGCGAGCGGTTTCCCGAAGACCGGATCGAGGCGTTGGATGCTGATCCGGTGCGGTTGGATCGGGCGCAGACGGTTTGCCGTGGCATCGAGTTTCGGCAGGGCGATGCGTGCGCAATGCCGTATTCCGACGGCGTGTTCGATGTGGTGCTCTGCCATCATGTGGTGGAGCATATCGCTGATGATCGTGGTGTGTTGCGCGAGTGCCACCGTGTGTTGGCGTCAGAGGGTCGGTTGATCCTCGGCGTTCCGCATGAGGGCGGTGTGATCGGCAGGATGTTGCGTACGCTGCATCGTCGTCTCTACGCGGCGGGGGAGCACGTGCATTTCTACACAATTCAGGGCATGCGGCGGATGCTGGTGGAGTACGGATTTGCCGATCCGACCTGCGCGAAGTTCGGCTTCCTCTTTCCTCAGTATCACGTGCATCTGCTGTTGATGTGGTGCCCTCCAACGTTTGCCATCGGGCATTGGGTCAGTCAGCATCTCGACGAGACGGCTGACTCGTTGATCTTTGTCGCAGCACGGACCGAGCATGTTGTCCATGGTTGAGGTAGCGTCTTCGTCCACGGTGACGCGTCCATCCCTGCTGTTGCTGCGTGATCGACGCGATGCCCGTCTGGCCGTGTCATTGATCCGAGGGCGAGAGCCGGGCGCGGTGCGTTGGGAGCCGCTCGCGTTGCGAGAAGAGGCGGCGGGACCGTTGCGGGACGCCGGAGTAGCGTGTCGCGTGGCGGACGGTTCGGATCTAGCGCCGCCCCATGAGATTCGGAAGCAGACGCTAGGGTTGCTGCGGTCGTTGGGGCGGGTGGTGATTGACGGGCAGCCGTTGCCGCACTTTCTGGCGAAGGACGGGGTGTCGTTGTGGCCGTTTGCGCCGTCGTATCTCTTTCCAGCGCTGGAGGAAGCGGTTGCGACCGTGGATCTGTTGGTGCGAATCATGCGTCGGTGCCAGCCGGAACGACTGGTCGCTGTGCGTTCGAGTGACGGTGTGGAGGGGATGTGGGCGAGGAGTCTTCGAACTGTGGCGTGCCGGTTCGGTGTGCCGTTATGCTGGTGGGATGGGAGGTGTTTGACAGCCGAGAAAGTCGAGGGATTGCCAACCGGATCGTTCGATACTGCCTCATCGGGAGTGTGGCACGGCGCGTTCGGTCCATGTGACGCTCGTGAGTTATTGGCTGGCGTATGGGGATATCTGGTGAGTCGTCTCAATTTCCGGCGGTCCGTTGGCGGGTCGCGCACCGTGGTATTTGTCTCTCATGCGCGGAATTGGGTACGGGCGTTCGACCCGCCGAGGAAGCAGTTTGACTGGATAGATGAGCAGTGCTATCCTGTTCTCCCATCGCTAGTAAGAAAAAATTCATGCCGTGTGGTCGGGATCGATTGCTTCTACGGTGCCGGTAGGAAGGTTTCGCTGCCAATCCGGTTGCTGGGGGTGGAACGATGGAAAGGGTGGAGCACGGGGTGGACGGCGTGGGCGTTGGCGCATCGCGTGCTGGCTGAGCGACGGATTCGATGGCAGAGTCTGTACGGGTACGCAGATCGACGGACATGGCAGGCGGTGCGCAGCGCGTGGCGCTGGTGTCAGAAGCGCTTCGACCGCTTCCAGCGCTGTCCGGCTGTCGGAGAGGTGATGACCTACGAGGGCGTGCGGCTGGACGTCGTGCTCGCGCCGGAGCTGAAGGAGGTTTTCACGCGTCGTCTGGCGATGTGTTGTGGTTATCTACGAATGGCGCGTACCATGCTGGAGACGGAGCGCCCGTCGGTCTGCCTGTTGTCATACGAGACGGGGCCATTGGGACGGGCGGTGGTCGTGGCTGCGGCGCAAGCCGGTGTGCCAACGGTTGGTTTGCAGCACGGCGTCGTTTATCCAGGCAGCTCGGACTATACGCATGAGCCGGATACCGTGAGCATGACCGATCCGCTCGCAGCCATGATTCCGACGGTGATGTGCGTATATGGCGACGCGGCACGGCGGACGTTTACGGCGTCGGGCGGTTATCCGGAGCGCGCGATCGCGGTGACGGGGCATTGGCGGTGGGATCGTTATGTCAAGGAGTGGGGATCGGAGGAGCGGCGCGATCTCGCGGCGCGATTGGGATTGCCGGCGGATCAGCGCATCGTGTTGCTGGCGACGACGACGATTCCGACGACTGAGGCGCAGGTGCGGGCTGTGGCGTGTGCCGTGCGAACGATGGGCGATGTGATGCTTGTGGTGAAGCCGCATCCGTCGGAGGAGCCGTCGCTTCATGCGCGTGTGTTGTGTGAGGAATCGGTGCTGCAAGGGTGCGTGGTCACCGGGTATCTGCCGGAGCTGTTGGTGTTGGCTGACGCGGTCGTGACTGAGTTCTCCACCGTCGGTTTGGAAGCTGCGTTCCTGGGGAAGCCGGTCGTCTGGACGCGCTACTATCGCGGTCCGGCGTTTCTGGCGGCCGGGGCTTCAGTCGGCGAGACGGTTGATGATCCGGAGCATCTGGCGGGTGCGATCCGTCGGGCGCTTGATCGGTCGGCTGGCGAGGGACGCGCAGCATCGGAGTCGGTGTTCATGCGCGAACAGTTCTCGGAGCCGGATGGGCGGGCCGCCGAGCGGGTAGCGGTAGTTGTGCGGAAACTGTGTGGGTGGGAGTGAGATGGCGATAGCTGCGTGGAAGACGTTGCTGGCAGGGAAGACGGTGTTGGTGACCGGAGGGACTGGATCGTTCGGCAAGAAGTTTGTCGAGATCGCCCTGACGGCGCCGAAGCTCAAGAAGTTGATCGTCTTCAGCCGTGACGAGCTGAAGCAATATGAGATGCGGCGTACCTTCAGCGATCCGCGCATGCGTTATTTCCTCGGAGACGTGCGTGATCGGGAGCGGTTGTATCGGGCGTTGGCCGGCGTCGAGATCGTTGTCCATGCGGCAGCGCTCAAGCAAGTCGATGCTGCCGAGTACAATCCCAGCGAAGTGGTGAAGACGAATATCATCGGCACGCAGAATGTGTTGGAAGTGTCGTTGGATCGTGAGGTGGAGCGTGTGCTGTCGCTCAGCACCGACAAGGCGGCCAATCCCGTCAATCTCTACGGCGCAACGAAACTCTGTGCCGACAAGCTTGTGATCGCCGCCAACTCGTACGCCGGCGCCGCTCGGACGAAGTTCAGCGTCGTGCGATACGGTAACGTCATGGGCAGCCGCGGTAGCGTGGTGGATGTCTTCCTCAAAGCGCGGGCGTCGAAACGGGTGCCGATCACCGATCCGCGCATGACGCGTTTCTGCTTGTCGATCACCCAGGGTGTCAGCTTCGTCCTCCAGTGTTTGACGCTCATGCAGGGTGGCGAGATCTTCATCCCGAAGATTCCGAGTATCAAACTGCCGGACTTGGCGCGCGCCGTGGCGCCGGACTGCACATTTGACATCGTCGGGCTGCGTCCCGGAGAGAAGCTCCATGAGGTGATGGTGCCGGAGGATGAGTCGGGCAACACGTTGGAGTACGACAACCACTACCGCATCCTGCCGGTCTATCATTTCTGGACGGAGCAGGAGTACCAGCGGGATGGCGGGCGTGCCGTGCAGGATCGATTCCGATACAGCAGTGACGCGAACACCCATTGGCTGACGGTCGAGGAGATTCGGCAGCTGCTCAAGGAATAGCGATGCGCTGCGCGGTGATCGGTTGCGGATCGATCGGGCTGCGGCATCTGCGAAACCTTCGGTCGATCGGTGTGGCCGATGTGATCGCGCACGATGTATCGGAGCCGTGCCGGGCGCAAGCGGCGCAGATCAATAGCGTGGCAGTGGCATCGGCTCCGGATGAGGTGTGGCGTTGGGCGCCGGATGTGGCGTTGATCTGCACGCCGGCGAGCTCGCATGTCAGTGTGGCGCGCGAGGCGGTGGAGCGCGGTTGCCATGTGTTCATTGAGAAGCCGTTGGCTGCGACGCTTGACGGGATTGATGAGCTGCTGGAACGGGCTGAGTTATCGCGGCGGCTGGTTATCGTCGGATGTAATTTCCGGTTCGATCCAGGGCTGCAGCGGGTGAAGGAGTTGGTGGAGAGCGGGACGCTCGGCACGGTCGTCTCGGCGCGCGCGCAGTTCAGCCAATACTTGCCCGACTGGCATCCGTGGGAGGATTATCGCAACGGCTATAGCGCCCGATCAGAGAACGGCGGCCTTATTATCGATCAGTTTCACGAGCTCGATTATCTGACATGGATGTTCGGCGACGTGGCCGAAGTGGTGTGTCTCTCCGGCAAGCTGGGACGGCTGGAGATCGCCGTGGACGATACGGTGGAGATGCTGCTGCGCTTCCGGCGCGGCCCGTTAGCTGAGATTCACTACGATTATCTGGGGCGCGTGTATCAACGGACGTGCCAGCTGGTGGGTGATGAAGGGGTGCTGCATTGGAGCTATCAAGACCGGGATGTGAAGTGGTATGCTGCCTCGGATGCGCGTTGGCATGTCGAGCGATGGCCGGAGCATGACGGCAACGCGATGTACGTGGCGCAGTTGAGGCATCTGCTCGATTGCGTGACGGGGAAGACGTCGCCGGTGCTGGATGGTCGAGGGGCGAAGCGGCTGTTGGAGATTGCCCTGGCGATCCAGCGCTCGCAGTCGTCGAGGGCATGCGTGAGCGTTTAGGGAGAAAGAGGGTGCGGCGTGGCGTCAAAAGGTAAAGTTGTTCTGTTCCACCCGAGGAATCTCCTCAAGTATAACAACTACCCGAGCCTTGGGCTGATCGTTGTGGGATCGGCGCTGGAGGCGAATGGTTTTGACGTCCGGATCATCTCGCAGGTGACGCATCCGCTTGAGTGGGAGGAGCAGCTGCGTCGTGAGGCGCCGGAGGCGTTGCTGGTGGGGATTACCGCCATGACGACGGAGATCCCGGGCGCCGTGCGCGCCGCGCGCATCCTCAAGCAGATCTCCAAGGCCCCGATCGTCTTCGGCGGATGGCATCCGACGCTGCTGCCGGAGCAGACGGCCGCCAGCGATCTGGTCGATTATGTGATTGCCGGGGAGGGGGATTTCGCCATGGTACAGCTGGCGGAGTATCTCTCCGGCGGCCCGGTTTCGAAAGCCGATCTCCAGCTGGTGAATGAGAAGCTGATCTTCGCCCCGAAGATGGACTGCGATTTGCTGCCGAATCCCAACTACGATCTCTGGCCGAACATCGAGACGTTCGTCACCGGCTATTTGACCGACCGGGTATCGGACTTCCACAAGACGATGCGGTGGCTGCCGTATGAGTCGAGCCGCGGCTGCCCGCAGCAGTGCACCTTCTGCGAGATCCAGAGTACGGAGAACTGGAAGTTTCGGCCCAAATCGAGCCGCAGGGTGGTCGAGGAGTTGGTCGGTATGGTGAACAAATACCAGCTCACTCACGTCAAGATCGTGGATGACAATATGCCGGTGGCCGTCAAACGGATGGAGGAGATCGCCGAGGGGATCATTGCCAGCGGCGTCAAGTTTACCTACGACGTTGAAGTGCGGGCCAACTACTTCCGGGAGAATCGGCTGATTACTCACCAGGTGTTGGAGCGGCTCAAAGAGTCCGGGCTGCGTCAATGCACGCTCGGGCTCGAGAGCGGTTCGCAGCGCGTGCTGGATCTGATGAAAAAAGGGTTGAAGGTGGAGGATAGCGAGCAGGCGGTGCGGATGATCGATGCGCACGGCATCATCGCCCGCTGCTCGTTCATCACCGGCTATCTGGGAGAGACGAAGGATGATTTAATGCAGACGGCGCAACTCATCAATCGTCTGCGCCGGTACAAACATTTTACTTGCGGCGTGCAGTCGTTCCGTCCATACCCGCGCACGCCGATCACCGAACAGCTGAGGGCGAACAATCTCTTCTACGAGCCGCAGAGCTTGGAAGAGTGGACCAATCCCGAGAACGTCGCCATGTTCACCTATGCGGAGCTCGATCGGCGCTGGCAGCCGAACTGGCAGCTGGCGGGCGCCGTCTCGTTCTACAACAGCATCGAGTCCGGTATCCGGCTCGGGAAGCATATGCTGAAAAATCCCGTGCACCGTCTCCTCTACGAGTCCTTCGCCAGTCTCGCCAAGATTCGGAATCGCCTCTACTTCTACGGCTACCAGGTGGATCGAGCGCTGTACCACCGGTTCCACCAGTACTTCTTCAACAAGTTCGAGCTCGAGTACACGGATTAATGGATTCCAAGATCCTCGGTATCATCACGGCGCGGATACGATCCACCCGTTTGCCCGGCAAGGTGTTGAAGCTGTTGGCGGGGAAGAGCGCGTTCGCGCATCACGTGGAGCGGTTGCGCGCGGTGCGCGGGGTGGCGGGCGTGTTTCTGGCGACGTCGGACGAGCCGGAGAATCGGCCGTTGATCGAGGAGGCGGAGCGGCTCGGCGTCGGGTGGCATGCGGGTGCGCGGGAGGATGTCGTCGATCGGCACATCCGGCTGCTCGAGCAGGAGGGGGCAACGGCGGCGCTGCGGGTGACGTGTGATGCGCCACTCTTCTGCATCGATACGGCGACGCGTCTGGTGGAGCGGTTTCAGGGGAAGGACTATCTTTACGTTGGAAACATGATCGACAGCCAGGGGACAACGACGGAGGTGCTCTCGTTGTCGGCGCTCGTTGAGACACATCGGCACTATCGAGGTCCGGCGATCGCGCAGTACGTGCGGGAGCATCTGGTGCAGTTTCGGACGGAGGCGGTGGAGATGGATCGGGACTTGTGCCGTCCGGAGTATCGGCTGAGTCTTGACTGGCCGGAGGATCTAGCGTTGTTGGAGATCGTCTTTGAGCAGTTGTATCGCGGCGCGCCGATTCCGCTCCGATCGGTCTACGCGTGGCTTGACGATCATCCGGAGTTGGCGAAGCAGAATGCGCATCTGCAGACGAAGGATGTGACGCGGTACTCGGATACCCTGGCGCATCGGCCACTCTATGGTGTCTACCGTTCAGGTGATGGTGTGGTGATTCTCGATGAGCATTACCGGGCGCTGACGTACGAGGAGTTCGTGGCGCGGCTGCGGGCGTTGCTTGAGCGGGATGGGGAGGGGGCTCGGCGGTCATGATGCGGCGGATTGGTGCGGTGCTGCGTGCTGCGGCGCATGCGGTGGCGCTGCCGTTGATGGAGCCCTTGCCGTGGTTCCGGGCGTTCATCGAGCGGCCTCGCGATTACGATCGCAGCCGATGGGCGCGAGAGTGTTACCGGCTGCTGTGGCGGTACTGGGAGCGGAGGCCATACCTTGCAGCCCGCAGCGAGGAGTTTCAGCGGGCGTATTGGAACACGTTGGGGCGTTATCGGGAATTCGGCTATCGGCGGCACGACTACGGACCGTTCCTTGAAACGCTGTCTCGTTGCCTCAATGATGGTGGTGTACGGACGGTGTTGGAGCTGGGGTGTGGCAACGGTCGGATCCTGCGGGAGTTGGCGGAGCGGTATCCTCAGCTGCAGCTGACCGGAGTGGATCTGTCCGAAGGGATGCTGGGGATGGCGAAGACGGTGTACGCGCATCTACGCGTGCGGGTGGTGTGTGATAGCATGACGGTGTTTCTGTCAACGGTCGGCTCCGGGGCGTTCGACGTCATCTACACGCGCAGTGCGCTGACTTATGTTGATGAGTCGCTTGTCGAGCAAATCTTGCGCGGGATCGTTGCTGCGGCGCCGCGGTATGTGGTGATGGCTGAGCCGTCGGGCGTTCATGATGAGCGCAAGGGAGTGCATACCGAGCGGGTGAACGCCGATTGCTACAAGCGATTGCACGATCAGACGCATATCCGTGACTATGGCGCGTACTGGCGCCGGCTCGGGCTGCCGGTGGTATCGATACGGAAGGAGACGCTGGACGATGGTGACACGGTCGCCACGATCATCGAGCTGGTGCGGCAGCCGGTGGTATCGGAGGTGATGCGGTGAAGTTTCTCGTGGTGGGACTGGGGTCGATGGGGAAGCGGCGGATCCGGAATCTGCAGGTGCTGCGAGCAGGGGAGATCGTTGCGTACGACGTGCGCGAGGATCGGCGTGCCGAGGCGCGGCAGCTCTACGGCGTGGAGGTAGTCACTAGTTTCGATGCAGGAATGGGGAGCAACCCCGATGTCGTGATCATCTCGACACCGCCGCATCAGCATCTCGAGTACGCCGCGTCAGCGCTGGCAGCTGGCAAGCGTTTCTTCACTGAGTTTACATGGCCGGGCACGCCGGATCGTCTCGATGCGCTGATTGACGCGGAGCAGCGGCGGTTTATCGGCGCGCCGAGCTGCACGATGCGGTTTCATCCGAGCGTGCAGGTGCTCAAGGAGTTGGTGCGGAGCGGGCAGATCGGCAAGGTGCTGTGTCTGACGTATCACTCCGGGATCGCGCTGCCGCAGTGGCATCCGTGGGAGGACTATCGTTCATTTTACGTGGCGTCGAGGGAGCAGGGCGGCGGGCGCGAGCAGGTGATGTTCGAGCTCGACTGGATCCGCTGGGTCTTCGGGGAGATCCGATCGGTGAGCGGTTATGTGCGCAAGCTGTCGACATTCGAGATCGACACGTACGACGTGTATCAATGCGGGCTCGAGTTCGAGAGCGGTGTGATTGGATCGATGGTGGTTGATTTGATTCAGGCGGATATCAACCGGACTGCCAAGTTGATGAGCGAGGAGGCAGTGGCAGTGTGGGATTGGAAGAGCCGCGGCGTGCGGGTGTATCTGGGGCGGGAGCGCCGGTGGGAGGAGTTTCCGGAAGGCGGGTTCCGCGGGTACAATGTCGAGCAGATGTACGTCGATGAGATGCACCATTTCCTGCGGGCGGTGCAGGGTGAGGAAGTGTACATGCACAGCTACCGCGAGGAGAAACGATTGGTGGAGGTGGTGAGTGCCATCGA
>Ga0247727_10009035_pt1 | contig 18247 bp, 16 predicted proteins | sample WisWelCaveWW1625_FD_202498 | JGI IMG/M metagenome (GOLD analysis project Ga0247727, IMG submission 202498) | Biofilm microbial communities from Wishing Well Cave, Virginia, United States - WW16-25 | ecosystem: Environmental > Aquatic > Deep subsurface > Groundwater > Cave microbial mat | place... | reverse complement strand
GCGTCGTAGCTCCGGCGGTGAAAGTCACCGTGCCCGAACCGGCCACGTAGTCACTGCCTGATGAAGCCGAGCCATCAGCGGTTGCATAGTTGACCGTCACTTGTTGACCACTGGCCGCCGAGAGCGTCACGGTGAAATTCGCGTTGACCGTGCCGGCGTTGCCTTCAGTCACACTCACATCATTGATCGTAATCGCAGGCGTCGCGTCATCGTCGGTAATCGTACCCTGCCCTTGATTATCCGCAATGGTCGCGTTCGTCGCATTGCTCAAGTTGACAAAAAATGTCTCGTTTGGCTCATCAAGCGCGTCGCCATTCACCGCCACCGTGAGAGTTTGCGTCGTCGCTCCCGCCGGAAAAGTCACGGTTCCGGAGCCAGACACGTAATCGCTGCCAGCCGTCGCTGTGCCGTTTGCGGTCGCATAATTCACCGTTACAATTTGCCCGCTTGACGCGGAGAGTGTCACTGTGAAATTCGCATTTACCGTCCCGCTGTTGCCCTCGGTTACACTCGCGTCGTTAATGGAAAGGATTGGGGTTGGCAAGCTCGTCGCGATTTGAATAATTTTGGCTTCCGAGGGTATGCCATTTCCATTTAAAATGAAGAGCATGTAATGTCCCGGCGGAGCGAGGTTCGCACTGGTCGGCGCCGTCACATTTAAGCCATCCGAGACCTGCGAGAAACTCAGCTTGTTCAGCCGCTGATTCTGGTCGAACGCATGCGTCACCGCGGACAGACGGATCAAATTAACGTTCGTGATGCCGGCGGCATCAGGAGATTGCACAAAGAACGTCTGGCCGTAGCCCACGGTCGCGGGCGCGGAAGTCATCGTCGGCCGCGTACCTTGAAACAGATAGGGAGGCGAGTAAATCTCAAAATCTTCGTTTTCAATTCCCCCGGTCGCTGCCGGCCGCCCCCCGCCGCCGACAAACACTCGTCCGTCCGGCAACAGGAGGGCCGTCGAATGGTAAACTCGTCGCGTTTGCATGGCAGCCATGGTTGACCATGTTTCCGTCGCCGGGTTCCAGATTTCCGCAACCTGCACGGCGTCCGTTCCATCATTGAATCCGCCCGAAGCCGTCCCACTCGTTACCAGCACTTTGCCGTCTGCCAGCAGGGTCGCATTGAGATGCCGCCGCGCAAATGCCATGGGGGCGACAGAACGCCATGTCGGCGCCGGAGCATTCAGATCAATAACCTCGGCCGAAGCAGTCGGTGGATCGCCTCCGCCGACGATCAATATCTTGCCGGCGTCATACATGACGGCTGAACCGTATGTACGGTAACCAAAGTTGCTCGACGGCCCCTGAATCCACGCGCCCACACCGGAAGTGTTAAGGTACCAAGTCTGCTGATCCATCCCCGCTTTGAAAACCCGACCGTCGGGCGCTAAAAACATCCTTGGATAGAGCTCATCACCATGAGGCTCCGCGTCTTGAGCGCCGGTGAGATTCCGCCAACTGCCGCTTGCCGGTTGCCAAACTTGTGGGAGGGTGTTCTTGTCAGAAAGAGCAGTTGCCGATCCGGATATCACGAGGGCATCTCCATTGGCCAGAGTCGTATTCGTCGGATACCAGCGGCCAGCATTCATGTCGGGCAGGGGAGTCCAAAAGTTTGTGAATGCATTGTAAATGCTGGCACTGCGCAAACCGACGCCGTCGGCGTGATCGTGTCCACCCGTCACAAGCAGGCCCCCATCAGCCAGGAATGAATGGCCGGCACAGAAAATATCGTCGAGGGGCAGCGCCGGAGTGCTGACCGTCTGCGTGACCGGGTCCCACAGCCGAGTTTGATTCACCAGGGGATCGCCATCATAGCCGCCGTTCTGCCAATACAAGACCTTGCCGGTCGGAAGCAGGTTCAGATGCACAGCGACGATCTGTGCATCGATCACGCCGCTCCACTGCCCATAGACCGCAGCGCCGAGATTTCCCGAAAATTGAACATTGATATTATCGATATCGTGCGCGGTGGTCACGCTACCCGAACGTGCGCCGAAGAAGACGCGACCTGCATACGGATTGAAGCCCTGGACCTGAAAGTTATCGATTACAGTAACAGGCTGCTCGCCGAAAGGCGTCAGGATGACGCTGACATCTGAAAAGCCGCCGCCGGGTCTCATGATGAACTTCGCGTGGATCCACTGGCCCCCGGCCAGATCGATCACCGGCGTCACATCGAATTGATTCAAAAGCGTTCCGTCAAAATGAATCGAGATGTTGTTATTGTTGATATCAAAATTGTTGATGTTCTTATAGATATCGAATCCGACGCCCAACGAGCCGGAGAAGTTTGGGTCTTCAGGAGCATTCGGTGGAAGCGTGGGACAGACTCCGCCACTGTTGCCGTAATTCGCCGTGTTCAGCAGCGCGAACCCAAGCCCATCGGCTCGGCCGGAAGCCGGCGTCATACGAAAGTCAAATTCCGCCACGATTTGGCTGAAAAGGCCGAGGTCGGTGGCATTGAAAGTGATGCTGTTGCTCATTGGGAAGGGGCCGGACGTTGCTATCAGGCGAAGAAAGTTTCCGGCCCCGCCTGGCCCACCGGGCAAAACTTGCGGCGGCGTGGCGCCCGGGTTGGAAGGAACACAATTCGTCGGGACATACGGTGTGCCGGCGGCGGTGTCGAAATCACGAACCGTTTGCGCCGAAACGAGGCTCGTGCTCCACCAAGCGAGAATCTGAGCAATAAGAATATTGCGGATGAGGGGAAGAGTCTTCATGATGCGATTTCCTTGTTGTTTGCTCTTGTTCTCAACCAAACGTAAATGGAGGTTTGCAGTGTTGGATTATTGGATTGTTGGATTTTTGGAATCCATCAATCCAACAATTCTTTGATGTGAGAATAGGACAGATGATGTCGTTTGAAATATTCCATCAATTTTGCTTTTCTGCTGCGAAACTCATCGATGAGATGAAGCATTTGCTCGCGTTTTACAAAAGATTTTTTTCTCGTGATTCATTCATTCAGATCAAAGGCTGCTCCGAACCAGGAATCTCCTGCAACGTTTTCAAAACCGGCGGCAAAGGGGAGGAGGTGAGCCACTCCGGTTTCAGCCAAAAGCCGGGCAAAATTTTGGAATGCAGGCGGCCTTGTTCGTCCGGCTTAATCTCGGCCCATTCGCCGTCAAGGTTTTCATAAAACTCGACCGCGTTACGCAGCGGATCAACGATCCAGTATTCTTTGACGCCGTGCTCGGCATAGAGAACAAACTTGCGGCCGCGATCGCGCTCGCGGCTATTTTCCGAGAATTTCCTGCATCATTTCAGAAGCCGGCGGCAAAAGCGTTCTGGCAAGCCATTTGGGGTTGAACCAAAAACCGGGCAAAACTTTGGAATGCAACCGGCCTCTCTCGTCCGGCTTAATTTCCAGCCACTCGCCATTTTGATTTTCATAGAATTCAACGGTGTCGCGAAGCGGGTCGATAATCCAGTACTCTTTGACGCCGTGTTCGGCATAGAGCACGAACTTACGGCCCCGATCGATCTTGCGGCTGCTTTTGGAAATGACTTCGACACAAAGTTCCGGTGGACCATTAAAATATTTTTCACCCATAATGTGCAAGCGGCTCTTGCGAATGAAAAAGACATCCGGTTCCGGACCTTGATATTTTGAAAACCGAACCGTCCCCGTCGCTCCGAAAACTTCGCCAAGATCGAACTTCTCGGCGTAACTGGCGATCAGGTGACTAAATCGGCTGACGACATGCGTGTGTCTGGGTATCGCCGGCGAATCCCGTAAAATCCTGCCGTCCAGCAAATCGGCTTTGACGCCCTCTTCGACGAGGTCATAATATTGATCGAACGTAATCAGCCCCGCGGTGGTGACGGCTTTGCGCGGTCGAGTTTTGCGCGCTTTGGTAATTGAATAAGCCATGAAGAGTTCTCCTCTGTTGAACGAACGTGATCACATTTTGCCAAGAATTTCTTCCAGCGCTTTGGCGACCGGCGGCAAAGTCTGGGAGGCAAACCACTCGGTTTTTACCCAAAAACCTGACAGAACTTTTGAATACAGCCGCCCTTGCGTGTCCGGGTGAATTTCCACCCACTCGCCGTCGTGATTTTCGTAAAATTCAATCGTCAAACGCAATGGATCAACGATCCAATACTCTTTAACGCCGTGCTCGGCATATAAAACAAACTTGCGGCCACGGTCGCGCTCGCGGCTGCTTTCTGAGAGCACTTCCACGCAAAGATCGGGCGCACCGTCGACATAAAACTCGCCGATTATATTTAGCCGTTGTTTGCAAATAAAAAAGACGTCGGGTTCGACGCCTTGATATTTGGTCAAGCGCACCGCCACCGTCGCGCCGAAAATTTCACCGAGGTCAAATTTTTCGACAAAAAAACTGATAACGCTCTGTACCCAGGCCACTATAAATCCGTGTTGCGGCGCTGGTGACGGCTCGATAAATATGTTCCCGTCCAGCAGATCGGTTATGACTTTTTCCTCGGCGATTTCGTAAAATTGTTCAAATGTGAGAATCGCGTCAACTTTGCGCGAGCGCTTTTTGCGAAGAGAAGATTTCATGAGAATTTTCCCACGGGCTTTTAGTTAATGGAAGGAACGACATTTTTTCCGAGAATTTCCGACAACACTTGAAACACCGGCGGCAAAGGATAAGTTGCGAACCACTCGGTTTTCAACCATAAGCCGGGCAGAACGTTCGAGTGCAATCGGCCCTGCGCATCCGGCTTGATTTCGGTCCATTCGCCGTCATGATTCTCGTAAAACTCAATTGTTCCCCGCAGGGGATCGATCATCCAGTATTCTTTGACGCCGTAGTCGGCATAAAGAACAAATTTGCGGCCACGGTCGATCCGGCGTGTGCTTTTGGAAATTACCTCGATGCAAAGATCGGGAGGGCCGTCAATGTATTTGAAATTCACGATGCCAAGACGATGGTTGCGAATAAAAAAAATGTCCGGCTCAGGGGCCTGATATTTTGCCAACCGAACAGTCGTATTGCCGCCGCCAATCTTGCCGAGATGAAAGATTTCATTATAGTTGTGGATAAGCGTAACAATCCACATGTTGGTAAAACCGTGTTCCGGTATCGCCGGCGAATCCCGGACAATTTTGCCGTCCAGTAAATGGGCTTTGACGTTCTCTTCGACAAGGTCGTAGAATTGATCGAACGTAATCAGCCCGTTGGTCGTGACGACTTGTCGCGGCCGAGCTTTTCGCGCTTTGGCAATCGAGTATGCCATAAGAGAGCCTCCTTTCGTCAGCCCAAGATACAAAACAGGCGGGAAAAATGCAAAGGAAAATTTTTATGGAATGGAACGAATTTCCTGCCAAAATTTTCGCACCAACTTTGCCACCTCTTCCGGCTTTTCCTCCTGCGGGACATGGCCGCAATCGGGGAGAATCGCTAATTGCGCCCGAGGAATATCCGCCGCAAAACAACGAGCAAATTCCACCGGTATCCACGAATCGTTCTCGCCCCAGATGATCAACGTCGGTTGCCGAATTTGCGGCAGCGTTTTGTAAAGCGTATCCGCTTTCATGCGCGCGCGGGCGAGGACGGTTTCGCGATTGCCTTCTTTCAACAGGCGATAATAATAGTTGTCCACCACGGCGTCGGTCACCAAATCATCCGCGACAAAAACCTGCTGCAGATTTTTGCGCACGATCCATTTGGCGTTGACGCCGGCAATCATCTCGCCGAGCAGCGGCACGCGCAGCAGTTTAAAAACCGCCGGGCTTTCGTGCGGATAGCCGGCGGCATCGACGAGAATCAACGCGCGAACGCGCTGCGGGTATTTCAGCGCGAGGCGCCAACTGATTTCGCCGCCGAACGAGTTGCCCATGAAAACCGCGTCGTCGATACAAAGCGTTTGCATGAAATCGTTAATGAAGTCCACATACGCCTCGACCGTCGGCGTGGCGTTCAGCGCTTGCGTAAGTCCGAAGCCGGGCAGATCGATGGCGTCGGCTTCAAAATCTTTGGCGAGGCTATCGACCACGCGGCGCCACGTATAGGTCGAACTCCCAAAGCCGTGAATGAGCAACAGCTCTTCGCCGGCGCCCTGGCGCGTAAAATGCGTGTTGATGCCGTTGATTTCAATAAAGCGCGGATCGTTTTCCACCAGCCCCATTTTTTTGATGTCGTCAACAGTCAGCGGCCGGAGGCTGACGGCGTAAATGGCGAGGCCGATTAATAAAACGGCTAAAATAAAAAAGGTGGAAATCTTTTGCATAAATTTTCTTGATGGCAGGAAGTGAGGTGGCGTCAAGCATTTTGAAAATCCACCCAACCTAAACCGAGTTGCCGTACGGCCGCGCGCAACGTTCCGAGCTTCAAATCTTTTGCTCCCCAATCCGGAAGAGGCGTAATCTTTCCATTGGCGGGATTATGCCACATACGATGCGAGCCTCCACTGCGGCGCGACAATTCCTGGCAGCCGAGTGCTCGTAATTTCTGGGCGGCTTCGCGATATCTCATTAGATCGCTACGACGGTTTCCAACCACATCGGAGCATCCGGCGCAGCCGGACGAAGCACTGGCGGCAACGGGCGATTCAGCTCCTGATAGGCTTCCAAAATTGCTGCCAGCGCATCAGAAGCATTGGTCAAAGCTTCTTTCACCGTATCGCCTTCTGTAATCAACTCTGACAGAAGTGGACACGTAACCGTGTAACCGCCTTCTGGCTGAGGCTCCAAAACCAGAGGAAGTTTAAATAAGGTTTCTCGAATCGTGGTGGTTTGATGTGACATTTTGCAAACTCCTTTTAAAAAGCACGCGCAGGTTTTGGATTCAACACATAATAATAAAACTCTCCGAATAAAACAAGCCGTTTATTGCTGCCGAATCATTCGATCATCTGACAATCGTCATCTTTCTTTCTGCAATAAACTTTCCAGCGCGCAGGCGCATGATATAAACGCCGGCAGTAACGGGTTTACCGGTCTCCTCGGCGCCGTCCCACGCGAGGCGATGTTCGCCCGGTTCACGCGCCGCGCGCAACAACTGGCGCACGCGCTGGCCGTAAACATTGTAGACTTCGAGTTGCGCCTCGGCGCGCACAGGCAGGCGAAAAATAATTTGCGCTATTGACGATGAAACCGGATTGGGATACTCGTCGCGGAAATAAACCATCGCGCCACGAATGGGCTGGCTGGACTTGTCATCAACGACGGCGCCGGTAAAATTTGCCGCCACATGATTGTCAAACTCCAGCACATACAACCCGGTGTTCATATCGCCGGCGTAAATCAAATTGGAAAAAACATGACAGTAAGGGACAAAAATTCGGCGAAAATTCACCTTGACTTCCTGCATCTTTTTATTAAGCTTTCTTCGCATGGCGAGGGCGGCTGGCTTCAAGTGCTGGCGCCGCAGCAGGAGGCTGAACAACCCCGGACATTTTTTTGCTCTCCGTTGTGGACGGTGAAGGAGAGGATGCCGCCGTCGAGGCCGGCAACTCCGTTGTCGTTATCGCTGCCGGCAAAACTTCCATCACCGGCTCGGCATCTTCAACCGCGTAAGCCGGCGGGCCAAAAATATAATATTTGGTAAAACCCCAGTATAAAATGCTGGCGCTCACTTTCGCAATGCTCACGAGCGGCACCGCGACGATCATGCCGAGAATACCGGCGACATGGCCGCCGGCAAAAATTGAAATGATGACGGTGACCGGGTGCAACTCGACGCTTTTCGAAACCACAATGGGCTGCACGATGACGTCATCGATTAGTTTGATAATCGCAAACGCAACGATGATATATGGCACGCCGGCAAAACTTCCCGTGTCGATAATTGAGATGATAATCGCCGGAATACAGCCGATGATCGGGCCGAGAAAGGGGATCAAATTCGCCATGCCGGCGAGCGCGCCAATCAGCAACGCGTAGCGCACGTTCAACAGCGACAGCGCGATCATCGCCATGATGCCGACGATCGTCGCATCGAGCAACTGGCCACGAATGAAACGCCCCAGTTGCAGCGTCGCTTTGTGAATTAGGCTCAACGACATCTCGAAATAGCGATGCGGAATTTTCGCGGCGATGTTTTTTTTCAGCGTGCGCGCGTCTTTTAAAATAAAAAACGTTAAAAAGGGGATGATGATCATCTCGCCGACCGCCGAGAAGGCTTCCAGCGTGCGTTGCGCAAAAGTTTCGCCATAGGCCACGGCTTTCTCCGCCAGGGTATGAATGAGGTTCGACTGCGCCATGCCGGGAAAAGCCGCCTGCAGTTTGGTGCGAATACCTTCCTCAATCTGTTCGCGATTGTCGATCTGCACGCCGGCAATGACGTTCTTGATTTCATCCAGCATCGTTTGCCAGACGAGTGAAATCGCCAGGCTGACCACCGCGAGCAGGGCCGCAAAAATAATGATGACGGCCCATGTGCGCGACAGGCCGCGGTTTTCAATCGCGTCAACGAGCGGCGCGAGCAGATAAGCGAGAAAGATTGAAATCACCACCGGGGTGACCAGATCCCGCAACAGGATGATCACCGTGATGGTCGCCGCCGCCAACAGCACGGCGATGAACACACGCCGCACCTGAATGAAATGGCGGTCGGAAAATTGCAAATGATATTGGCGGGGGCTTTTTTGCATAAATAAATATAGCGTCCGGCGCAATGAGAAGCAAGGGGCAAACATTAAAATAAATTGGCTTGCTTTTTTGCGCAAAAATTTTGTAACTTATTCAGGTCGATAATAATTCACTCCGTGCCCGTATGAAGAATAATGATGAGCCGGCCGCCGGCCGCGGCGCCGCCGATGAACTGCGCGAAGAAGAGCGCAAAATTCGCGAAATGCGTTGCCTCGTCGATATCACCTCCGCCGTGATCGCGCAGGGAAATATCTCGGTGCTGGAAGCCTGTTCGTTGATCCGCCTGACGCGGCGGCAGGTGTTGCAGCTTTTCCCGGAAAAGGAACAAGTCTTCGACCTGATTCATCGCCCGCGCTTCGCCAGAATCGTGCAGGAGCGTTTGAAAAAATCTCCGGCGTGGATGAATTGAAAAATCATTTTACGCTTCGACACCAATTAACTCCCACCACCCGAGGCGCGACCATTTGATTCTCCCGCTTGCCATATCGGATACAAAAAAGTTTCGCAGAAATTTTAACATTCAAACATGGATGAGAAAACAGAAATCACGGTTCTCGGTTCCGGCACGAGAGTTTTGCTTCGTGAACGGAGCATGTCCGGCTACGCGGTTTATCGTCCGGACTTTTTTATTTTGCTGGATTGCGGCAATGGCGTTATTCGCCGCGCGCTCGAAGCGGAGTTGCCCATCCTGTCTGTCGATGCGATTCTGTTTTCTCATTTGCACCTCGATCACATTGCCGATCTGCCGGCGCTGCTGTGGGCGCTCGATGGCGAAGGCCGGCTGCGCGCCGACCGGCCGTTGCGGCTCTTCGGACCGCCGGGCTTCGGGAATTTTTTCGCGCGTTTGAGCGATATATATGGAAAGTGGATCGACCGGCTGCCGATGCCGATCTTCATTCATGAAGTGCAAAACGAGCGCTTCGCTCTCGGCCCGTGGCAAATGGAAACGCTGCCAATGTTCCACGGCATTCCGGCCAATGGTTATCGCCTCGAAACGGATGGAAAAATTTTAGCCTACACCGGCGATACCGGCGTCTGCGATGAAATCACGCAGTTGGCGCATTACGCCGACTGGTTGATCATCGAATGCGCCTTTCCGGACGGGCAGGGAATGCCGACGCATCTCACGCCCGGCGACGTCGGGCAATTGGCGGCGCGCGCCGAATGCCGGCGCGTTTTGCTCACCCATTTTTATCCGGAGAGTTTCACCGTCGATCCTGCCGCGCAATGTCGAAAATATTTTTCCGGCCACATCGAACTCGCGAGCGATTTGCAGCGTCTGATATTATAATGTCGGCCGCCAGTCGGCAAATACGCCATCGCTATTTCTGAGTTATAGTATACTCTGGAAAAACTATCCCTGGCCTGCGGCAGGGCAGGCACAGCCGCGGAGATTTTTTTACACCACAAAGGCACAAAGGACACAAAGAAAAACAAAAAACTTTGTGCTCTTTGTGCCTTTGTGGTGAAGTTTGTTTGCAGCCTCGCTGCGCCAGGCATTAAAAAAATAAATGAACGCGAACATACCCATAGACAACTTCTTCAGCGCGAAGAAAAGATGGGCCTATCAAAAGATTCTTTTGCTGGCGCTGATCTTATCCATTATTCTCAATATCGGACTTTTATTCATGATGCGGCGTGTTCTCACTTTTACGCCCGTCGTGATTCATCGCCCGTTAATTGCCCCGTACAAGGAAAATCGTTCAGCCTGGGCTTTCACGCTGGCCGAAACGCCGGAATCGGCGCGCCGCGCCAAACCGCCGGAGCAGGCCAGGCATGTTTCGGATAAAAATGCCGTTGCACAAAATCCTGAAGCGCCACAAAACCTGCCGACAGGTGCGCCGTTCGCCAATGGTGTCTCGCGCGAGGCAGATACGGGGCCGAGCCCTGAATTGCAATCAGAAAAAATGGAAAGTGCCGCGTCGCAAAAAACTTCCGAAGATCTGGTGTCTTCGCGTATCGAAGCTGTTCGCCCGACCGATGGGAGGTATTCCAGTTTCCGGCGCGAGTTTTTGACCGGCGAAACGGAAAGTCATTCGCGCTGGCCGTATGTCAGCCGCTATGCGCCGGGCCGGCAAAGTTTGGATTCGCGCGCGCCGGATCTGGGAAGTTTTTCGCTGAACACGTACGCGTGGGATTACGCGCCGTATTTGTTGTGGCTGAGAGAGCGCGTCCAGCGCAACATTTATCCGCCGCCGGCCTTCACGCAAATGGGCATCATCAGCGGCCGCACGATTTTGCGTTTTCGCATCACGCGCAATGGCGCGTTGCAGAATCTGGCGCTGCTGGGCTATGAAGGCCACAAATCACTGATGGAAACCAGCATGCGCGCCATTCAATCATCGGCGCCGTTCAGAAATTTGCCGAAAAATTTTCCCGAAGACTATTTGGAAGTGACGGCGCAATTTGAGTATACGGTTCATCGGTAAAGCGCAACGTTGACGAACCGAAACCAAAAGTACCACGCGGATCAAAAATACACGCTGATAACTTCCTGTGAGTTTATAATTCGTTTTTAATTTCTTTAGCCTTCGCGCCTTTTAAAATTTCCCGCCGATTGAAGAAACCCGCCGATAAAGCTTAATCCGTGGGCTTCTTCAATCCGTGGGTGATTTCGCTTTTAAAGCTTTTCTTTTTTTTGACGCGCAGTGCATAAATTATTTTTTTCTTAAACCGTTTCAACAAAAAAATCACGCATGATCGACACCCCGTCACCCCAATGGCTCGAATGGGCGCGCGAGATTCAGGCTCTGAGCCAGACCGGACTCACGTTCACGCAAAATGAATATGAAAGGGAACGCTATCGCCGGCTTTCGGAAATCGCCGCGGAAATTGTGGCGAGTCACACCGGGCTTTCAAAAGAAATGGTGCAAAAAAATTTTCTCAGCCAGCCCGGCTACGCTACGCCGAAAATCGACGTGCGCGGCGCGGTGATTCGTGATAATAAAATTCTGCTTGTGCAGGAGCGTACCGATCAACGCTGGGCCATGCCCGGCGGCTGGGCCGATGTCGGCGACTGGCCCGCCGAGATGGTGGCGCGCGAAGTGTTGGAAGAAAGTGGAATCCGCACGGTCGCGAAAAAGGTGATTGGCGTTTACGACGCCAATCGCACCGGCCGGCCGATGGAATTTTATCACGCCTTCAAAATCGTCTTTCTCTGTGAAATCACCGGCGGCGAGCTGCGCCCCAGCAACGAAACGCTGGCGGCCGACTTCTTCAGTTTCGATCATCTGCCGCCGCTTTCTCTGCATCGCACCAACGAAAAACATCTGGCCGAAGTGCTGGCACATGCCAGAGATCAAAATCGGCCGGCGGCGTTTGATTAACGGCGTAGCACAGACGGCCCGTCTGTTTTTTTGATGTCATTTCGTAGAAATCTTTTTTCAATTCAGAACAATTGTTGAATGGAAAAAAGCACTAAAGCCGTCAAAGTTTAAAAAATTTCTATAAATTTATACCAAAATGAACTTCCCACCGATTGAAGAAACCCGCTGATTAAAAGCCTTATCCGTGGGTGTCTTCAATCTGTGGGGAAATTTAAAGCTGCCCAAAGGGCTGAAGTTTTCAGTTTATCCGAAAAGCTTCGCAGGTTTTTATGAAACCTCCTCGCGACTTTGATTTTAAAATTTACGGCCCGATCTTCGCCGAACTCCTGCAGGAAGAACGCCTCAACCCGCTCGACACCGGCGCGCCGAACATGAAAGTGCAATTAACGCTTGCTGCTTTGACGATGGAGAAAGCTTTTGCGCCGAATCATATCGCCGATCCTGAAATGGCGCGCGCCGGCCTCGCCGGAATTTGGCTCCATCACAACTTTCTCGAAGAATCGCACCAGATCAGCCAGTCCATTGCCACGCCGACGGGAAGTTACTGGCACGGCATCATGCACCGGCGCGAAATGGATTTTTCCAACAGTAAATACTGGTTTCATCGCGTTGGTGAGCATCCGATTTTTATATCGCTGCATCGCGCCGCCGCTGAGTTGGCTGTGACAAATGCGCAAGAGGCGTCAACGGATTTTCTTCTCAACCAATCGCGCTGGGATCCATTTGCATTTATCGATCTTTGTGAAAACTGTGTTCAACACAAGTCGCCGGCAGAGACCTTGTGTCGTCAGATTCAACAGGCTGAGTGGAATTTGTTGTTTGATTTTTGCTATCAGCAGGCAGTGGGGAAGTGATGCGGTTTGCAGAAAACGTGTCTCATAAAATTTGGCGCTGGTTCAGCGCTTTCTTATTTTATCGATCGCTTTCAATAATTTTTTTTGTTTGTAACTAAGCCGCTTTTTTCATATTTTACCTTGAAGTTTAGATATTTTTATCACTACATATTCCCTAAATGAATTTCTTAAGGAGTGTTGAAAATGCCAACCCGACAGGTTTTAATTAACGTTCCGGAGAAAGTGCTCCTGGCAGAAAAGACAGATGAAGACGCCTTTGCTCAAGAGTTGAGTATGTTGGCGGCCGTCAAACTGTATGAACTCGGGCGACTTTCATCCGGCCGAGCCGCTGAGTTGGCCGGCATGCCGCGAATTCCGTTTCTGCTCAATTTGAAGCGTTATAAGGTTTTTCCACTCGAAGCTGAATTGCGCGAACTGGAAAGTGCTCATGCCTGAAATCATCAGCAACACCTCGCCGTTGCTTTACTTATATCGCATTGGCGCCTTGGAGTGGCTTTATAAACTTAGTAGCAATGATTTCTCATCAAAGTTCAATGCAATTGTTGTTGGCGTTATTATTTTATTCAACCGCCTTTCCTCGAGCCAATTGGCATTTCAGCGATTATCAAACCACGACGCACAAAAACTTTCGCAGCAACAAGCTTTTCCAGCAGACCATCGCTTTCAATAAAATCGACTACCCTTTGTTGCACGCCGCGATTTTTTTTGTCACCAACGAAACGCGCGTTAAAAACAAACGCCCGCCATTGACGTTTGCCCTCGCGCTGGAACGCGCCGCCTATCATCATTCCAAACGGATGGTGGAGCAAGATTTTTTCAGCCACGAAAACCCTTTCGATAAAACGCGCAGAACCTCACAGCAACGCGGGCGACTAGCCGGCATAAAAAATCCAATGCTCGCGGAAAATATTGCCACACACTTTGGCATTCAATACCAGGCCAATTCGCCGGTCTATCTCGTTGATCCCCTCAAAGGCACGTTCAGTTATGCGCCCGACGGCCCGCTGATTCCCGCCCACACCTATCTTTCCTTCGCTGAGGCCATCGTCAAACAATGGATGGATTCCCCCGGCCATCGCGAAAATATTTTGAACAAGAATGCCCTGCAACTTGGCTGCGGCGCTTATTTCTATTATAATCGCGAGTTTCACAACATGCCCAAGTTCGAAGCCACGCAGAATTTTCAGTTGTACCACGAGATCGTGCCGGAGCGGGCGACGGATCAGTGGCCGTGAATGTTTGTCGTAGCGTAAAATATTTCTCACTTCGCTGCTAAAGAAACGGCTCAGGAGTTCAAACTTAAGTTTGAAAACAGAATTAGACTTCGGACATTTGACCTCGGACTTCAGACCTTATTTGACAAACAAACATTTTTTCATGCTCTCAAATCTTCCCGCTCTGATCCTGATCAAATAAACTCCTGATCCCACTTCGGTCGCATTCCACACCACCGTGTGCGATCCGCTTTCTTGCTCCTCATTTACCAGCGTCGCCACGGCCTCACCACGAACATTGTACACGCTCACTTCTACATGGCTCGCTTCCGGCAGCGAATAAATAATCTGCGTTGTGGGATTGAATGGATTTGGGAAATTCTGCAGCAGCTCGTAGCGCGAAGGATAAAACTCTGTCTCATGCGTTTGCGTATTCAAATACGTCCTGGTGCCGGCAATCAACCGAAAATTTTTCTCCGTCAAATGACGGGTCGCGAATTGCAGTCGCTGATTGCGGCGCAGATCATAAGCCGTTTGCGTTTCGCGATCAATCAGAAAAACTTCAAAGCTGGAGGGGATACTCTGAATGCCATCAAACGCCAGCGACAACATTTCATCTGCCGGATTGAGCACGCACGTCAATTCCCACGTGTGGCCGCTGGCAGAACTCTGGCGAATATCAGTGGTGAGTTGTCTGTTAAAAACCAACTCGACGCCATCGGCAAGACGCAGCGGTTGGTGCAAATCGAATTGATCTTCATCATCCTTTGCCATTTCATTTTGGCCGGCAAAATTGAAGCGACTCGCGCTGCGGCCATTCTCGGCGGTGATTTGAATCAACCAGTTTTTTGCATCATTATTCTCCACCGAATAAAATGAAGTCGTGCTCTTCAATCCGGCCAAACCTGGCCGAATGGAAAAAGTGGCGGCCTGGCTCAGCCAAATCGCATAACCCTTCCACGGCTCCAATCCGCGCGTGTTGATTTGCCAATCGCCCTCGAAGCTCCACAGCTCAAATGTGCCGGCAGAAACCCGCAGACTGTCAAACGGAATATTGTAATTGAACGGATTGCCGATGAGACTCCAACCCGCCGGCAATGCGATGTTGTACAGCTTCGTCGTGATGGCCGTCGTGCCGCTGCCGGTTTTTAGTTTCAGGTTTTGCAGACTCACCAATAAAGCAAAACCCATATCCGGCGTCATCGTCATGCTGCCGAAATTGGGATACTCTCGCAAAAGCTGCGTCGAACGCTCGAAGCCATACCAACGATATTTCGTGCTGTCATAAGCGCCCAAAGTGGAATTGGCATTCAGAAACGCCGCGGGCGATTTGTTGTCGAGATCGAGCGGAATCGAAAATATTCTGTACGCGCCGGCGTCTTTGCCGCTCGGCTGCGCGTTCGGATTCGCGATGCCATTGGGACAATAAACCTGAATGGGGTAGGAGGGACTTTGGCTGAGGTTGCCGGCCCCATCTTCCGCGGCCACGTAAAACTCCACGCCGCGATTGGTGACCGCAGCCGCCGGAATGGTTTGCGTGTACGTGCTGCCATTTTGCAAAGACATGGCGCGGCTGGAAAAAGTCGCTGCGCCGCCGCTGCGGTAATACAAAGTCGCATTCTTGATGCCCGAAAGATCGGTGATGTTCAGTGAGACCGGCGTTTCGGTATTCAGATTCACTTTCTGCGCATAAGACACCGCGCCCAAAGCCGGCGGGGTTTTATCTCCTGCCGACGTGGCGCTCGCTTCATTGGTGGGCGAAGAGTTGCCGCTCACGTTGAACGCGACCACTTTGTAGTAATACGTCGTGCTTGACAACAAACCCGTATCGGTAAAAGTTTCGATATCGGTTCCCACGCTGCCAACAAGATTGCCTGCAATAATGGCAACACTCGGAGACGTGCTACGATAAATCTTGAAGCCGTCTTCGCTGGTCACGCCGGTCGCATTCCACGACAGCAGAATCTGCGAGTTGCTCATCGCCGTCGCGACCAAATTGATCGGCGCGTTCGGGATCACCGGCAAGGTGGTGGAGCTATGTTCGTTCGAATACTGCGAATAGGAAATGGGGACAACCGTATTGACCACGGCACGCACGCGATAATAATACGCCGTGCTCGGGGTCAAGCCAGTGTCGGTGATGATAGCCTCTGGACCGGTTGACACATCGCCAGGAACCGTAAGCGCCGCAATCACCATATAGGTTCCTGACACGCCGGTTTTGCGCTCAATTTCAAAACTCGTCTCATTGACCGAGTTATCATTGAAGGTGAGCGTAATTTGCGTGCTGCTGATCGGCGTCGTCAGCAACGCGGTCGGATCAGCCGCTGGCGTCGTGGTGGCGGACGCCGTGCCGCTATAATCCGAATTATCGGTGCCGGTACGCGCACGCACGCGGAAATAGTACGTCGTGCTCGTGCTCAAACCGGTAACCGACAAGTTGATCGTACCGGTCGTATTCGGCGGCGCCGCGCTGGAAACCGTCGACGTCACCAAACCCGCGGTGAAGGTGTTATTCGTCGCGCGGTCGATCTGAAAATCATTCTCCGTGGTCGAATTGTCCGCCCACGAAAGATTGATTTGCATGCCGCTGATTGCGGTCGCCGACAAAGTCGTCGGAGCCGGCGGCCCGGTCGTGGCGCTCGCGGTGGCACTGTAATTGGAATTCGTCGTGCCCGTCGCACGTACGCGGAAATAATAGGTGGTGCTTGCTGACAGACCAGTAATTGTTTTCGTCACAGTGCTGGGGGCCGTCGCAGCGTTGGCAGGGTACGACACGGTTGTGACACCACTTGAAAAGGTGCTACTCGCACTGTAATCGACCGCGAAGCCGGTCTCTGTGTCCGAATTATCCGTCCACGTGACACTGACCGAATTGTTTCCCAAAGCGGTTGCTGTCAAGCTCGAGGGCGCCGCAGGACTCGTTGGTGTGGCGCTCACTTCGTTGGAAAAGCCGCTTTCTTTGAGCAAGAGATTAACCGCAGTAATCCGATAATAATAGATGGTACCGTTGGTTAAACCGGTCAATGTTTTTGTGGTACCCAGGACCCCCAGGACGGTAACCACAGAATCAATGGCTTTCGTTGGTTCCGGCGACGTCCCACCGTAAATGCGATAGCGCAGCAAATCCAGCTCGATGTTGGCGTCCCATTTCAACGTAATCTGCCGGTCGCCAACGGTGGCGCGTAAGTTCCTGGGCGCGGCAGGCCCGAGGATCGAAGCGGATGGTGTCGCACTCACTTCGTTGGAGAAACTGCTCTCATTATAATTCTGATCAACCGCCGTGAGGCGGAAATAATATTTCGTGCCGCTGCTCAAGCCGGTGATGGTTTTCGTCGTATCGGCGATGCTGTTGGCTCTGCCCGTCTGGGTCGAGTCAACTTTGGTGATGGGATTGGGCGAAGTGCCGCGATAAATGCGATAGCGCAGAAAATCCCGCTCGGTATTTTGCCGCCATTTTAACGTGACTTGCTGAGCACCGGCGATGGCAGATAAGCCTTGCGGTGCGGCTGGAGGAGTTTTATCGACTGGTTTCTGGTTGAAATAGAAAGCTCCCATATCTGCTCGCGTGCCATCGGGGTCTAATGGGCTTGCGGGGTAGCCTGTATCAATACATGGAGAACCAGCGGTTAAATGAAAATCGCGATTACCCGCATTTATAAAAAATGGATCTGCATTTATGTTGCCTTGACCATTGTAACCACCAAATACATCGGAATAAGTCACCGATGGGGAAGAGTTGTAAATTCCGCCTCCTTCCCACTCAGCTTTGCCGTTGGTTATAGTAAACCCATCTATAGTAGCCTCAGCCGTGACGTCAAAACACCTCACTAAACCATTTCCGTCCACCTTAGTCACATTTAGCCTCCAATCCCTTTGATCTCTCTGGGTTTCCCCTCCAGCAAAACCACCGTATAGACGTATAGGCTTGTTTAGTCCAATAAAGGTAGAGATGAGTAGATACGTTCCCTTTTTAACCCAAATTTCATCGTTCACTGCGGCAGCACTCTCTGCTTCTCCAATGGTCTTGTAAGCCGTTGCCCAGCTTTTCCCATCGCCAGAACTTGTCACACTTCCATCCACATGCAGGATAGTTTGAGTGACTCCAATGCTATTTATACCAAATGTGAGTATCAGCGTTAGACTCAATGAAAAAATTTTCGTTTTCATTCTTGCTTCCACCTTAATTTTGCACTGAATTTGATCGAAACCTTAATTGGCGCGGATTTGATCGATATGTGAATCCACCAATTGGGTGATGCAAAAATTTTTTTGCACGGTTGGATTC
>Ga0247727_10009034_pt1 | contig 18251 bp, 18 predicted proteins | sample WisWelCaveWW1625_FD_202498 | JGI IMG/M metagenome (GOLD analysis project Ga0247727, IMG submission 202498) | Biofilm microbial communities from Wishing Well Cave, Virginia, United States - WW16-25 | ecosystem: Environmental > Aquatic > Deep subsurface > Groundwater > Cave microbial mat | place... | reverse complement strand
GCCTCTACCCCAAGGCAGTCAGGCTTTTTGCGGAGGGAAAGGTAACTGTCTCTGGCAGAAGGTCAATTATCAGGAATCAGGCCCGCTAAAAAAATACAGTACTGCCAGCTCTTTTTTGTTCCCAAAGAACTTGTGCGGAATGTTTTTTTGCACATAGTATGCCTTTCCTTCAGATACCTCATAGTCCTTGTCGTGTATCTTTAGGTACCCATCACCCCTGATTATATAATACACCTCGTCATCATCGTGCGGCCCCTGGGTGTCTTCTTGTCCAGGCTCTAGGACCAGCACGCCGGCTGCGATGTTTTGTCGATTCAGAAACGTCTCAAAGTATCCGTCGGAATTTTTTATCTCATCTATGTATTTTTTTGTGTCAAACTCGATTTTCATGGTATCACTTTTTTTTCTTTTTTATTCCCTTTTTCTTTTGGAACTGTCTTATCAAAAGCGAGAACAGCGCGCCTGCGGGGATACCTACTAGCGTCCCGATGCTCACATATGGCGCCAAAAACACGCCGCCCACCCAGATGCCGCCGTCGGTAGTAAACTCCATGAATGTTCGCGGGCGCAAAAGCAGCGATACGGTCTTTGAGGCAGTCTGCTCTTTTCCAGAGTCATCAGTGTATTGTACAGCCACCTCAAATGGCAGCATGTGCTCGAGTGTGACATCTTCTGGGCTGGTGACTATTTGGGCCCGAATTGAGAGGGGCGCGTTTTTTTCTATGGAAGAATACGAAAACATCGTCTGGCCGCGAATCGTCACGTCACTTGGCGGATTTATCTTGACTAGCACGTCTCGTAAAGCGATATCTTTTGAGATTATCTCCACGTCAAAGGGAAACTCGGCGCCTGGAAATATTGCAGACGGCGTCACCGTGTTGAGCTGGACCTCTGGCAGTCCCTTTATCAGAATTGGTATTGCGATGTTTTTCTGCAAAAGCGGGGTCGGGGCCTCGTTGTTGCTTAGAAGGATTTGCGAGTACACTGCGTTGAGATAGTGCGTCCCGACCTGCGACTCGTTATTGGTTGTAAATTCAAGCACGCCGCCAAAAGAGCCTCCCTCCGAGAGCCGTTGGACCTCCAGAGTCTGGTTGCTTGCCTGAATCGAGTCGTCTTGCACGGCCATGAAAATTCTCACATCCTGCTTGTCCTCCCATCCGTTGTTTTTTATAAGAAAAGAAATCGTAAACTCCCTGCCTGCAATAACAGAGTCAGGATGGTCTATTGTGACATCGACGCCGCCTTCCATGGTCTGCTTGATTGTTGCGGCCTGTGCGTCTTGGGTTATGACTACTAGCAGTGCTGCAAATACGAACAGTGCGAATATTTTTTCCATTTGGAGGACAGCACTCACCGCGGCGCCGACTGGTGGTGTTTTTGTTTTAGCTTTTTTTGCTTGTCGGCAAGATCCTTTGACTTGTCGTGCTCTTTTGCAAGCTCCTCGAAAAACTTGGTTGAAAATCCGTTTTTATCTATAGAATTGATATCTTTTTTCATCTGAATTTTAATGGCAGCGCCCGGAATTTAAATTAATTTGCAGAACTTGATTCCTGCATCTTTTGTAAAGTTAAATTAGAATCTCTTTGAAAGGTTTGTGTTGGCTGGAACAAAAATTGACGGACTTGCAGTGGCGTCTGCGGTAAGGCAGAGAGTCAAAAAAGCAGTGGATGAGCTAAAATCGCAGGGAATTCAGCCCCGCCTTGCGACAGTCCTTGTCGGTGATGACCAGGCCTCTGCCACATACGTAAAAAACAAGCAAAAGGCTTGCGCCGAAGTCGGAATACTCACCAGGGATCACAAGCTATCACCCAACATTTCACAAACAGAGCTAAACAAGCTTGTCGATTCTTTGAACCAAGACGAGTCAGTCCATGGGATTTTGATCCAGCTGCCACTACCAAAACAGATTGACGAGTTTGAGGCCATATCCAGAATATCGCCGCTAAAAGACATTGACGGCCTCACTCCACACAACGCAGGGCTGCTAGCTATGAAAAAGGCGGTACTAAAGGCATGCACCCCATCTGGAATAATAGAACTGTTTGATCATTATCAAATCGAGCTGGAAGGAAAACATGTCGTGATAATTAACCGGAGCAACCTTGTCGGAAAGCCGCTCTACCACCTCCTGCTTGAGCGAAACGCGACTGTCACTACGTGCCATTCTAAAACCAAGAATCTAGAAAAAATTTGCAGCGGTGCAGACATTGTGATTACCGGCGTTGGCGACAGGTCCAAGTTCGTTTTGGAACCAGACATGATAAAGCAAGGGGCAATAGTAATTGATGTGGCAACAACTCGCCTTGACGGCAAGCTTGTGGGGGACTCGGACTTTGATAAAATAATACAAAAGGCATCGTACGCATCTCCAGTCCCAGGAGGCGTAGGCCCAATGACAATAGCAATGCTTTTAAAAAATACAGTAACTGCAGCATCGTTGAGCAAAAGTTTTGGCAGGCAATAGCGACAAGTCAAGTCTCCGCAGACTCTGGCTGGAAAAACGTGACAGCTTTTCTGCCGATTTCATAGAGATTGCAAGCAAAAAAATCCAGAAAAACCTGAAAAAAATTGAACAATACCACGCGGCAGACACCATTGCGTGCTATTACTCGATCGGGGGCGAGGTGAAAACCCACGGCATCCTGCAAGAGGTACTCAGCGATGGAAAGGCGCTTGCACTGCCGAGAGTTGAAGGCGATGGCTTGGTGTTTTGCAATGTCAGAAAATTCGAGGATCTTGAGCGAGGCGAATTTGGAATAATGGAGCCAAAAGAGAGTTGCCAGCCCGTGACAGAGTTTGACGTCATACTTGTTCCAGCAGTAGCCATGACAAGAGAAGGTCAGAGGCTGGGCTACGGCAGGGGGTTCTATGACAAGTTCCTGGCAGACAGAAAGTCAACTACGATTGCGCTTGCATATTCCAAGACAATATTGAAAAACATCCCAACCTCAAAAAACGACATCAGGATCCAGTGGATAGCAACAGAGGACGGAGTAATCTCTACGCTATAGGTACCTGAGCCCTTTTTTTCCAATGTCTTTTCTGTAGAACTTGTTTTTCCAGGTGATTTTGTCTACTGCAAGATATGCATTTGATATCGAGTCTTGCAGCGAATTTCCAAGCGCTGTTACACCGAGGACGCGCCCCCCGTTTGAGAGAATGTTTCCATTTTCAGATTTGGTTCCTGCATGAAACACCATCACCTTATCAGAATTCGCAGACTCCAGCCCCGTGATTTCATCGTTTTTTTGGTAGGACTCTGGGTAGCCTTTTGTTGCCAAGACGACACAGACGGCGCTCTGGTTTTTCCAAGAGATTGGCGGTTTTTCTGACAGTTTTCCTTCCGATGATGCGACAAGATACTCGTACAGGTCAGAATCCATTCTCATCAGAATTGGCTGGCACTCAGGGTCCCCCATCCTTGCGTTAAACTCCAAGACATATGGTTTTCCGTCTTTTACCATTATACCTGCATATAGGAATCCGGAAAATACGATTCCCTCTTTTTTCATGGATGTGATGGTCTTTTCAATCACCTCTTTTTGTATTGTTTTTGCCAAATCATCGGTAATCACGCCAGTCGGGGAATATGCGCCCATTCCTCCAGTGTTTGGGCCCTTGTCGTCATCACAGATTCTCTTGTGATCCTGGCTTGTAGCCATAGGAATGGCAACCATGCCATCTGAAAGCGCAATGTAAGAGGCTTCGATTCCGTCGATTCTTTTTTCAATGATTATTCTATTGCCGGCGTCGCCAAAGGATTGTTTTACTAGGATCAATTCAATTGCGTCAAATGCCTCTTGGCTTGAATCGCAGACAATCACGCCCTTTCCTGCAGCAAGGCCGTCTGCTTTGATCACGACATTGTAGTCAAGTGACTTTACGTATTTTTTTGCAGCCTTTGCATCAGAAAACACCTCAAATGGCGCAGTCGGGATCCAGTATTTTTTCATGAACGTCTTTGCCCAGATTTTGCTTGATTCCAGCTGTGCTGCGTTTTTTGTCGGCCCAAAGATTTTGAGATTTCGCTCTTTGAACCTGTCCACGATTCCCATCGAGAGTGGTGTTTCAGGCCCCACTACGGTAAAACAATTGTTTTGAGCTGCAAATTCCAAGAGCCTGTCTATCTGGTCTGCCTGTATTGGCACGTTGTTTTCTGTCCCGCCGTTTCCAGGTGCATAAAAGACCTTGTCCACGTGCGGCGATTTGGAAAGCTTCCATCCCAGTGCATGTTCTCTGCCACCAGAGCCGACCACTAGAACATTTACCAACGATGAGAGTTTTCCAGTCTCGTATATAATTCAAATTTTGCAAAATAAAAGATTTCTATCTAGTCTAGCTTTATTAAATCAGAACAGGAACCTCATTTCATTGCAACTGGCTAAAGATTTTGATTCAAAAAAAATTGAAAGCGAAATAAGAGATCATCTTGGCAAAATTGATCTACAGAAAACTATCTTTGATGCCAAAAAAGGGGAAAAGATTGTCTTTATCGAAGGCCCGCCAACGATGAACGGAATTCCGCATGCGGGGCACCTCCGGGGGCGCATAATCAAGGACCTCTGGTACCGCTACATGACTCTAAAGGGCCACAAAGTCGTCTTTAACGCAGGCTGGGACACGCAGGGGCTGCCAGTCGAGCTCCAGGCAGAAAAAGAGCTTGGCATCACTGGCGGAAAGACAGAGATCCTAAAGTCATTTGGAATTGAAAAACTGGTTTCCGAATGCAAGAGATTGGTCCACAAGTACAACGAAAAATGGGTTGCAGTCGACAGGCTTCTTGGCATGTCGTTTAACCAAAAGGACGCGTACTATACCTACAAGGACGAATTCATCGAACGGGAATGGCAGTTTCTAAAAAAAGCACATGAGACCGAGATCCTCACCGAGGGATATCGCGTGGTCGCGTACTGTCCAAGCTGCCAGACCTCACTGTCACATGCAGAGGTCAACCAAGGATACGATATGGTGCAGGATCCGTCACTATACTACAAAGTCAAGCTGGAATCAGAGGACGCATACCTAGTGGTATGGACCACAATGCCGTTTACCCTGGTAACAGATGCGATGGTCGGGCTGCACCCGGATGAAAATTATCACTACGTCAAGGTAGAAAATGAGACGTGGGTTGTTGGAGAAAAAAGATTAGAGGAATTCATGAAAGAAGTCAAAGTAGAACACTATGAAATAATAAAGTCGGCCAAGGGCTCCGAGTTTGAGGGAAGAAAGTATATCCATCCGCTGCTGGCGCAGATTCCAAAGCTAAAGGAATTTGCAGAAAACCCAGTCATGTATGTTGCCGTATCAGAATCGTTTGTTGATGCAGACACGGGTAGCGGAATTGTGCATCTGTCTCCTGCAAACGGAGAAGACGACTATGACATTGCGCAAAAAAGAAAGGTCCCGATTTTCAGCCCGATTGACGACGAGGTAAAATTCACAGAGGACGCAGGCAAGTATTCAGGCATGTTCGTGCGCGACGCTGACAGGCCAATCGTAGAGGACATCAAGTCTGCAGGCTCGCTTGTCCGAATCGGCAAGGTCAAGCACAAGTATCCCCTTTGCTGGCGCTCAAAACACCCGATTGTCTGGCTTGCAAGAAGAGAGTTCTTTTATCTTTTGGATAGGCTTGGCGACAAGGCAATAGAGGCAGCCGAAAGCGTCGAATATTTTTTTGATCAGCCAAAAAACAGGTTCTTGGGAATAATCAAGGAAAAACACCCGTGGTGCATCTCGCGGGAAAGGTTCTGGGGCTGCCCTCTTCCCATATGGAAATGCAGCGGGTGCGGCCACGTCGAAAGGCTGTTTTCAAGAAAAGAGATAGTGGAAAAAGCAGCAGAACTTCCAGACGGCCCGGATTTTGAGCTGCACAGGCCGTGGATCGACAAGATAATAATAAAATGCAAAAAATGCGGCGGGCAGATGGAACGGGAGAGGTTTGTCCTTGACACGTGGCACAACAGCGGAGCTGCGCCATACTCATCGCTGACAGACAAGCAGTACAAGAAAGGAATTCCGGCGCCGTTTCTTACAGAGGGAATCGACCAGACGCGTGGGTGGGCCTATACCATGCTGATTGAAAACGTCATACTGAACAACAAGCCAGTCTCTCCATTTAGGGCATTTTTGTTTCAGGGCCATGTTCTTGACAAAAACGGAAACAAGATGAGCAAAAGCCTCGGAAACGTACTGGACGCAGAAGAGCTGCTGACAAAATATCCGGTTGACCTGATAAGATTTTACTTTATTTGGAAATCAAGCCCGATAGAGCCGCTCAGCTTCAGCACCGATGAGATGATGTCCAGGCCATACCAAATACTAAACACGCTGTACCACATTCACCTTTACTTTAAGCAAAACAGCGAATATGACAGATTTGAGCACGAAAAGGCTACCCTTGGCTGGGCAAAGAAGAAAAGCCTGCTTTTGCCCCCAGACATTTGGATTTTATCAAAGCTGCAAAAGATGATCACCGCAGTACAGGAGGAAAACGAAAGCTGCAGGTTTCATGAGGCCGCAAGGGCGCTAGAAGACTTTATCATAAACTCGCTAAGCCAGGTCTACATTCCAATTACAAAGGCGGAGCTGTGGGACGAGGAAAGCTCAAAGGCCGACAGAAGATTCGCAATTTACGCGGTTTTGCACGAGGTGCTAAAAACGCTTGACGTCCTTATCCATCCGCTGTGCCCCTATACCAGTGAGTACCTGTATCTTTCTACATTTGGAAAAGACAGCGTTTTGCTTTCAAGCTGGCCTGAGCCCCAGTCAAAACTAGTCGATGACAAAATCGAAGAGTCGTTTGATCTGATGAAGGAATCCGTCTCAGTTTCCGCTGCCGCAAGAATGAAGGCAAAGCTAAAACGAAGATGGCCTCTGACTGAGGCAATAGTCTGTCTCAAAAAAGGCCAAAAGCCCAAGCTTGAAAAACTATCAGAACTTTTGATAGCGCAGCTAAACGTAGAATCATGTGGTATAATTGAGCTTGATTCCCAGGCAGGCCTTGAGCTACTAGAAGAGATACAAAAGAAAGGCCTCCCCGCAAAACCGGTCTTGGGGCTTGACAGGAAAAAAATCGGGCCAAAGGTAAAGCAGCGCATGAATGCATTCATGGCAAAATTCTCATCTACAAACCCGCAAGAGATTGTATCGGATCTGCTAAAAAATGGAACGTACACGTTTGACTTGGATGATGCCAAAATTACTCTAGACAGTGAGGACTTTGTGGTGTCTTTTGACGCAAAAGACGGCTATGCCTTTGCCCAGAGGGATTCATTCATCGTGTTCATCTCGACTGCGAGAAACCGGGAAATGATGGCGCGCGGCCTAGTCAAGGACTTGGCGCGAAGGTTGCAGACTCTAAGAAAGGAGCGCGGATACAACCCCACTGATGTATTACAGACGGCGTCCATTCTTGAGCTAGACGATGAATCCCTAGAAATGGTAAAAGAAAAGTCGCAGGAGCTTGCGTTTTTGGTACGGGTAAAGCAGATCGACTTTGATGGGAAAAGCAGCAACTACAAGGACGACGACATAGACGGCCAGAAGATTCGAATCGCAATAGACTGACAAGGCAGCTTTTGCGAAATAACTGCGGTTAAATATCAAAAAATGCATATGATACCCATGGTAAAGCAGATCAGCTTAGATGCCTGGCAGCTACAGCATCTAGAGGATCTGCTAAAAAAGGCAGCCGGCATAGTGGCGCGAACCGGAATTCCGATAGTCCTGTATCGCCAGACGCTAGAAGAAGAAGAAAACTCGTACGAAGAAATAGTCTGCACCATTACTGACAAGCACGTAATCGAACAGCTTGTGATTTCCGGCGGCATATTGCCCCCTACGTTCCGGCAGCAAATGGTGTACACACTAGAAGAGTTTCCGCAGAGACTTGTCAGGAAAAGCAAGGACTTGTTTTTGCTGACAATTGAAATGCTAGAAGACCAAATGAACTAACAGAATATAAAGACCGTGAAAAAAAATTCTGCATGCGCCTTTTGGAATACCAGGCAAAGGAATTGTTCGCGCAGTTTGGAATCAAGACCCCAAAGGGGATCTCGTCTAAGGACATCGAGCAGGCGCGAAAGGACGCAAAAAACCTAGGATTTCCATTTGTAATCAAGGCGCAGGTACCAGTCGGGGGAAGGGGAAAGGCAGGAGGAATCCAGAAATGCCACAACCAAGACGAGTTTGAGCTGAAATATCCGCAGGTGCTTTCGATGTCAATCAAGGGAGAAAAAACACGCGCAATCCTGCTTGAAAAGATGGCCGAATATGAAAAAGAGCTGTACCTGTCGCTGTTTTTGAACCGCTCAAAAAGATGCTACACCGTCATTGCATCATCTGAGGGAGGAGTCGAAATAGAATCCGTAAAAAGCCAGATAATCCGCGAGGTAGGCCTAGGCCACGTAGACGCCAAGACAGCAGAAGAGGTGGCAAAGCAGATGGGCCTTGACGGAAACACCATACCGGAATTTGTAGAGATGCTCCAGAAACTTTCAAAGATTACAGTTGAAAAAGAGGCCGAGCTTGCAGAGATAAACCCGGTCGCATTACTAAAGGACGGAACGCTTCTTGCCCTGGACGGCAAGCTGGTCACAGACGACAACTCTAATTTCAGACATCCGGAAATGGCCAAGTACCAGGAAAAATCGGAACTCGAGGAGCGCGCGGAAAAAAGCGGGTTTACACTTGTCGAGCTTGATGGAAACATTGCAGTAGTGGGAAACGGCGCAGGCCTTGTCATGTCGACACTTGACATGCTTGCAGACAACGGCGGAAAGCCGGCATGCTTTTTGGATGTGGGCGGCGGGGCTACCACGGAATCTGTCTATGAGGCGCTGACACTTATCAGCAAGATGAAAAAAGTAAAGGCGATTTTGGTAAACTTGTATGGCGGAATTGTTAAGACTACGACGGTTGCGTCCGCATTCATCAAAGCATATGACGATAAGCTAATTGATCTTCCCGTTTATTCAAGGTTGATGGGGGCAGAATCTGACAAGTCAAAAGGAATGCTCAAAAACACAAAGACAAAGATGTTTGACTCTGTCGAGGACGCGATAAACGGAGTTGTAATGGAGGTAAGCAAGCGTGGCTGACATTTACGAACTCCTAAGAGGCAAAAAAGACGAATCTGGGAACTGGGAAAAAGTTCCGGTAATAGTCCAGGGAATAACTGGGACCTTTGGCTCGCTGCATGCAAAACAGATGATGGATTATGGCACAAACATCGCAGCAGGTGTCACCCCCGGCAAGGGCGGACAGAAATTTGAAGGCAAGGTCCCAATCTACAACACAGTAAAAGAAGCAGTCGCTGCCACCGGCTCCAAGATTTCAATCTTGTTTGTTCCAGCCAAGTTCTTTTTGGGCGCCGCCAAGGAGGCACTAGACGCAGGCATAAAGCTCCTTGTGGCAATACCAGAGCACGTGCCGGTACGCGACACCATGGAACTAATAGAAATCGCAAAGCCAAAAGACGCAATAATAATCGGCCCAAACACGCCAGGCGTCATGATCCCAGGCCTAATCAAGATAGGAATCATGCCGGCAAGCCCCTTCAAGCCTGGAAACGTCGCAGTGCTATCAAAAAGCGGCACTTTACTTTATGAGATATCAAATACGTTGAGCAGTGCAGGGTTTGGCCAAAACATCACGCTAGGAGTCGGCGGGGATCCGGTAAACGGGACAAGGCTGATTGATGCATTTGATGTAATAAAAGACGACCCAACACTTGGAGGAATGGTGATAGTCGGGGAGATCGGCGGGGATTCCGAGGAGATACTAGCCCAGCACATAATCGACATTAATTTCAAAAAGCCGATCGTGGCGTACGTTGCCGGAAGGCGGGCCCCAAAGGAAAAAAGAATGGGACATGCCGGTGCAATAGTGATGGGGACCTACGGTTCTGCAGAGTCCAAGATTTCAATGTTCAATAAGGCAAACATTCCTGTCGCCAAGAGGCCAAACGAGGTCGCAATGCTTCTGGCAGGCAAGCTTGAATCCAAAGACTAAAAAGGACAATGGCGAGGTTTTAAAAATATGCCAATCACAGACCCAGAAAAGAAAAGAATAGCACAGGCAGCAAGACTGCACATGAAGATCTGCCTGAACTGCGGGGTCAGAAATTCCATGGCCGCATCAAGATGCAGAAAGTGCCGTGGCGGCTTTTTGAGATTAAAGAACAGGACGCTTGGCGCGAAAAAGTAGCTAGTGTTTTACTTGGCGCAGTACTGCGTACGGCGTTTTCTTGGATTCTTCTGGAAGGACTAGGCCCGTATTGCCTGAGAATATCTCGATTTTTTCCATCACTTCTGCAAACGCCTTGTCACTCTCCAGCATTTGCAGGTGAGACTCCGTCCAGTTCCAGTCGCTTTGCGGATTGCAAGAGTATACTATCCAGTGGTATTTTCCGTCGATTTTTAGGATGTCAAACGGGTATGCTCTGCAGTCAAATGGCCTGTGCTGGTATATTGAGCAGTTTTTGTTTTCCTCGTCCCAGAAAACGCAGACATTCGAGTTTTTCTTTTTGCTTATCGCCTTGATGACATTCCCGTTCACGTTTCGCTCGTGCAGAAATTCATCGGATGCCTTGTTTATCGATTTTAGATCGTCAAAATCCGTCGAGAATACAAGCGGGACAGCAGAGTCCGTGCAGCATCCTTGCGTCTTGCAGCTAGAGCAGAGCTTCGTAAAGTCGGCCATTGCGTATAATGGTGGTTTAGCGTATTTAGTTGTTTGAGTGTAGTGGTTCGCCATTCTTTTTTGCCCTCACAAAGGAAAACGCGAGTGCCGTTCCCAGAATCCCAAGAACCACCACGAGTGAGAACATTGTTGGAATCTCTATTTTTTCAGAGACAATCATTTTTACACCGATGAACAATAATATTGCAATCAGGCCCGGCTTTAGGTAATAGAATTTTTCCATTACCCCGGCCAAGAGAAAATACAGGCTTCTCAGACCAAGTATTGCAAAAATGTTTGACGTAATCACAATGAATGGGTCAGTCGTAATTGCCAGAACTGCCGGAATCGAGTCCAGTGCAAAGAGCAAATCCGTAAACTCGATTATCACGAGCGCGACAATGAGCGGTGTCGCATAGAGTATACCTTCCTTTCTTAGAAAGAATTTCGTGCTCTTTAGCTCAAAGTCAATTGGCATGAACTTGCGCAATGCCCGTATTGCTATGTTTTTCTCGACCTCGATTTTCTTTTCCTTTCTTTGGACTAGCATGCGGATTGCCGTAAAAATGAGGAACCCGCCAAAGAGGTATATCAACCAGTGGAAGTTTTCAAGAAGCGCTGCGCCTACCAGAATGAGCGGCACCCTCATCCCTATTGCACCAAGGATTCCCAAAGAAAGAACTCTGTGCTGGAACTTGTGCGGGATGTTTAGCGATGAGAAGATTAGCAAAAACACAAACATGTTATCTACGCTAAGGGATTCTTCGAGTGCATAAGCAGTGATAAACTCGGCCATCTTTTCTGCCCCCATGGAAAAGTAGATCATTCCTGCAAATACTCCTGCGAGCGAGACCCAGACTATTGTCCACCTCAGGGCAATCTTAAATGGCGGGGCCTCTTGGTGCTCTTTTTTCTTTCTTAGCCTTGAAAAGACCCCAAGATCAATTGAAAGTGATACCCCGACAAACAAAGAAAATACAACCCAGAGAACAGTCATGTCAATCATGTGCTAAATCAGACACACAAGACACTCATAATATACATTGAGATAGCCTTTCTGTCGGCAAGCGCCGAAGGGTTGCAGAACTAAAGAGACTTCATGGATTTTGTGAAAAGCATGGACGTCTTAAAGTGGGACTCTAGCTCGTCTTCTTGCTTGTCATGGACTAGCTTTTTGCTTCCGCGCCTTGAATAGTCATGGTCTTTGACGCACACACACAAGACATCACCTGATCTCAATATAAGATTTCAGAGCCTTGGAAGCATTATAGTAAATGTGGTGGGATTGTTTTTTACAGATATCGAGCCCTTGTGCTGCTCAACTATATTCTTGCATGTAGACAGCCCAAGGCCGGTCCCCGTCTGTCTGGTCGTGAACAGCGGATCGAAAATCTTTGCAGTGTCTTCTTCCCGTATGCCGGGGCCGGAGTCGGTTATCTCGACGTTGGCAAATTTGGTACGACCTGTGATTTTGATTGAGATTGTGCCGTGTCCTTCCATTGCCTGAATTGCGTTTAGTATGACATTTGTAAAAACAGTCCTGATTTTTTGCTCATCAAAGTTGGCTTTCTCGTCGTTTTTAGGCATGTTAATCGATATGTTTTGCGGAATTTCCAGATCCTCAAGGGACTTTGCGATGGTATCCTTGAGTGAAAGGATTTTCCTGTCAAGCGGGGTCATTTTGATAAAGTTGAGCACGTCGTCTATTTGGTGCGACATGCGCTGAATTGCGTTTTCCATCCTTACAAAGTTGTTTTTGGTTTTTTCATCCTTTGTTGGGTTTTGTATATTCATGATTTGGCATATGTTTTTGATGACAGAGAGCGGGTTTCTCAGGTCGTGTGCCATCCTTGCCGCAAGCTCGCCTATCGCGGTAAACTTTTCTGTCTTTAGTCTCTCTTGCGCTATTATGAGCTGTCTTTCTGTTTCGAGTGACGACTTGAAGGAATTAACCATGGATTCAAATCTTTTAGATAACTCGCCAATCTCGTCATTGCGGTTTGTTGGAAGAGTCAGATCATAGTTTCCCTTTGATATCTGGTCTGTAGCGTCCTTTAGCGCAGATATTGGCCGTGAAATCGACCTGGCTATGACATAGCTGAGCATGGCAGCTGTGCCAAGTATTGCCGGAATGCCAAAATAGAGCACGGACTCTGCCTCCGTGAGAACATTTTTCATGGAAGACACGGAATCATCTAGATTCGTAGTGGATACATCAAACAATTGATCAAAGTCAAGACCCTTGCTGCCGGCATAGTCTTCCAGTGCGGCTTTGTATATTCGCTTGTTTTCCCAGTATTCTTGGCCTTCCAGGATGGCGATTGCCTCAGAGGATTTGCCTGCCTTGACAAGATCAATTGAGTCATGTTCTAGCTCGACTAGCCTGAGGTTTGCCAGATTTATTTTTTGAAAAAATGATTTTTCCTCGTCTGTGCCAATCGTGGTTGCCTCCTTGATTATGTTGTCTAGCTTGGGCTCACAGTCATAGTAAAGGTCTGACCACTTTTTGTCCTCAGTAAATGCATAGTTTCTTGCAGCCTGGGTCAGTACCTCATCGTAATATCTTGTGAGCACTGCCAATTCGTTGAGGCTGGACACCGTTTTTAGTTCTTTTAGACTTGATTCCATGTTGGTTTCAATCTTGGAGATGCTGTTTTCTACCTTCAAGAAACCAATTACTGCGTTTGGTGTTGATATGGCAATTATCACTAGGAATCCCAAAAGAAGCTTGTTTTGGATCTTCACACGTGATTTTTTGCTGTTGTTGTTTTAATAATACTAGATTAAGAGAAGTTAACAGACTGTTCTAAATGATATTCGTATACGTGTCATTATCGGTTGAAAATAGTAACTGGATTCAGAACAGGGTTCCATTTAGTTTCAATAGATTGTTTATGAACCAAGAAGAGGAATTGAATGCTGGAATCAGTTTTTTTCTAGCGTCTTAGATTTCTTGTATTCTGGAGGAAGCATTGCACCAGCAAAATATCCCATCACCACGCCAAACAGCAGATGCAGGAAAAGCGAACCCCAAAGGATCTTGTCCAAGTTTGACAGAAGCATTGCTAATGGTTTTGTTTCCTCTATAGTTAGATCATATTGCGCAGGGCTAAGAACAACTTGCTCTACTGCCGGGACCATTATGAACAGGTTGATTGGTATAAAGAAAATTGCAAACACCTCAAGACCCGTCACCCCACCTGCAAAAACGCCTTTTTGAAAGCTCGATATGTTCAGCGCCCTGTGTAGTGTGGAGCACATGAAAAAAACAGCGCCGATTAGCGCTGCTGTTCCCATATGTATCAGAAAGCCAAACATGATTGCATCTAAATCTTGTAAGCCCATCAGGAGGCCGATCATTTTGTAAAAGGTTCCGCTTGGAACCCCTATCTGCGAGTCTATCCCCATAAACGACGATGCAAGAGCCATTCCACCTACTATGCCTGCCATAGATCCGGATATCGCTTTGGCCAGGATTTTTTTATCAGATCCAACCCGATTTTTGTCGCCTGATCCTTGCATTCAGAAAAGAATCAACCTCATAGATGATAAGCATAGCCTTTAGCTTATTTAAAATGTGTAAGGTTTTTGGAGAAAATCTTTCAAATATTTTTAAAAAGGAATGGACCGAATGGGGTTCAAATCCGTATAGTTCTATTTTAGGTTCCAAGATTTATTTTAGATATCTTCTGTATTCCTTGATATATCGTTTAATCAACCATTGAAGAAATATCCTGTCATCATTTTTCATATGTGATCGTTCAAGAGCATTGTAATAGCTGTTTCTGCCTTCGTAAGGGATGTTAAGCATTGGAAAACCTTTCTTGTTTAGAACAAAGTTCATCATCAATCTTGAGATCCTGCCGTTGCCGTCACCAAATGGGTGTATTGTTACAAACTTTAGATGCGCCATGGACGCAAGTTCCACAGAATGAAGCCTGTTTTTATGAGCATTATACCATTTGAAAAAGTCAGTTATCATTGGGTAAACCTCTACTGGTGATGGTGGCACGAACTTGCTGCCAGATATGGCAACCTGCTGCTTTCTTAGCTTACCAGCGATGTCTGATTTTGTGAGATTGAAAAGCTTCCAGTGCCAATCCAATACCATCTGTAGTGACAAATCCTTTTTTATTTTCAAGAGTTCGTAGAATAGATCACGATGGGCTTCTGCTTCTTTTACGTCTCGGATGGGTTTGTTTTTTGGTGTTATGCCTCGTTCCAAAAGATCTGCAGTTTCTCTGTGTGTGAGTGTTGAGCCTTCTATTCTTTGCGTATCATAAGTGAATTTGATGGTGAAAATCTCAAGTTCTTTTTCCTTTACTGAATGTGGCATTGTTCTGTGTTCTTTTGAATGTCGTTGTTTGATCCTATCTAGATCTGCAAACCATTTTTCTCCATAAATGTCATCAAGAAATTTCCTTTTGATCTTATCTATGTTAGAGGGAATTTTTCTACCAAGATAGATCTGTTTTTTATGGATCTGTTTTCCTTCTCTGATGCTGTGTTCTAAGTAATAATAGATGTGATCCTTGAGTACTTTTGCCTTTATTCTGACCATAAAAGTAGTTACCTCTACATATTTATAAAATTATGATTTTAGCGATAAATGTAGAGGCATGGTAATATTATTAATAAATGGACCGAATGGAATTTGAATCAATTATGCCATCATAATATCAGATGAGATTCTTTTACACATTGTGCCTACCAAGTCAAGATTCCGAACAAAATACACTTTAATTATAATATCGTGTTATAACAAACATGGAGACATCCCAGAAATCAAGAAAATTCACCATAATCATAAACAAAGAGAAAGAGGGTGGCTATAGTGGCCAGTGTTTAGAACTCCCAGGCGCAATCAGCCAAGGCGAAACCATGGAAGAGCTAAAAATCAACATGGCAGATGCAATTAACCTAGTTTTAGAATATATCAAAGACAGAGCAAAGAAAGGAAAAAGCAAGATGATGGAAATTACAACCTAGGATTTGAGTTTATGAAATCATCGTTTTCGTGAGATTTTGAAGGTTTTGTACAAACATGGTTTTGTAGTGGATAGACAAAGTGGCAGTCACATTCAGCTTGTACACCCAGATGGCAAATATGTTACCTTGCCACGACAGGATCCAATCAAGGAAGGAACTTTGAAGTCAATCCTTTTTCAGGCAAAGATTTCAAGAGAACAGTTTTTGAAAGAGGTGTAATGGACCGAATGGGATTTGAACCCATGACCATTGCGGGATGATACCATCCTTACGCAGTGTGAGTGCGTCATCCTAACCACTAGACAATCGGTCCAGTTTTTCTCGAATGCGCTCATTATTTAGTTGTTATAATAATCATATACTAGCACTTTTGACACTCTTTTGATGTACAAGCAGACCAGGTGGAGCCTTGCAGAACTTGCAACAGACCACAAAGGCCCAAAGTTCGCAAAACAGGTAGCCGATCTGCAAAGCAAGGTAAAAAAATTTGAAAAAATAAAGTCGTCGCTTCGCCCCGGCATTTCCTCAAATGACTTTCTTGGAATAATCAGGAAGATAGAAGACATCGCAGAGGACGCAAGTAAGCTAGGCGGATATGCCTCGCTTTTGTATTCGGCAGACACCCAGTCAGACGAGGCGACATCGCTTCTCACAAAGATAACAAGACTAGGATCCGAGATAGAAAACCAGACCCTGTTTTTTGATCTCTGGTGGAAGCGCCAAGTGGACGAAAAAAACGCAAAAAGGCTGATGCAAAATTCCGGAAGCCTAAGAGAATATCTGAGGCACAAGCGACTCTTGGCAAAATACACCCTGACAGAACCAGAAGAAAAGATAATCAACACGCTTGATGTCACCGGCTCGACTGCACTTGTCAAGATTTACGACAAGATAACAAGCGCATTTGAATACCACATAACCATTAACGGAAAAAAGAAAAAGCTTACGCGAGAGGAGCTTGCTGTTCTTGTCAGGAGCACAAACGCAAAGACGCGCGAGCTTGCATACAAGACACTTCTTACAAAATACACCGGCAGCCGCGGCGTCCTTGGGGAAATCTACCAGAATCTAACCTTGAACTGGAAGGACGAGGGAATGGAAATCAGGGGATACTCTTCTCCCATATCAATTAGAAACATTGCAAACGACGTTGACGACAAGACGGTCTCAAGCCTTCTTGAGGCGTGCAGGAAAAACGCCGGAGTGTTTTACGAGTTTTTCTCCTACAAGGCAAAAATGCTCGGCCTAAAAAGGCTCAGGCGATACGACCTGTATGCACCTGCCACAAAAAAACTCGAAGAAAAAAATTATTCCTATCAGAGCGCCGCCTCGCTTGTCCTGGATTCTCTTGGCAAGTTCAGCCCAAGGCTTGCAGAATATGCGCAAAAAGTGTTTTCACAAAACCACATCGACTCGGAAATACGATATGGAAAACGGGACGGGGCATTTTGCAGTTCGCTAAGCCCAAAGATAACCCCATATGTTCTTGTGAACTATGCGGGAAAATCAAAGGACGTCTTTACACTTGCTCATGAGCTTGGCCATGCCGTGCATAGTCAGGCGGCATCAAGGCAGTCGATTCTTGTCTCAGAGGCGCCTCTGCCACTGGCAGAAACAGCATCGACGTTTTCAGAGCTTCTGCTATACGACAACATATCAGACAGGATGAGTGATGACGAAAAGACGATAATCCTTTCAGAAAAAATCGACGACCTGTACGCCACAGTAATGCGCCAGGCCTTTTTTACCGTCTTTGAGATAGATGCTCACAGGCAGATTGCCGACGGCACCACAGTAGAACAGATATCAAAGACCTACCTTGCGAACCTGAAATCCCAGTTCGCCAGCTCACTAGAGTTATCAGAAGACTTTGCAGTGGAATGGAGCTGTATTCCGCACTTTTTCCACACGCCGTTTTACTGTTATGCGTATTCCTTTGGGAACCTGCTTTCACTCTCATTATTCCAGCAGTACAAAAGGGAAGGGAAAAAATTCGCAGATACATACGTAGAGATTCTTGCCGCTGGTGGCTCTAAAAAACCCGAAGTCCTCCTAAAAGAATACGGAATCGACATCTCTTCTGCAAAGTTCTGGCAGGATGGATTTGACTACATAAAATCGCAGGTAAATGAGGTAGTTTCGCTAAATTAAATGGGGCTGGCAGCCTTTACGCACGGGCTGCCAGTCATTTTGTTCCCCGAACGGTTTGAATCGATGTCAGCTTTTTGCAGAAGCTGATGGATTTAAACTTATTTTTTTGGAATCGGGAAAAAAGACTAGTCTTGAGTAAGGTTAATACTCAAAAATAGATTGGGACAAATCGTGTACAGGTTTTTGTTTGCTGTTTTGCTCATTTTTGCCATACCGTATGCCGGTTTCGCGTTTGCTGAAGAGCCAAGATTTTCAACGTATCGCGAGATAGCTTCCGTGATTGTCGATCAGAGAATATCAAACAACGTCACGGCCTCTGTCTCCTTGCAGACAACTAGCATCCAGGAGTTCAGGGTTTCGCCGGAGCTTGACGCAAAGATTCGAGACAACCAGGAGATCGTCGCAATAGCCATAACAAATGAGGGCCAGTG
>Ga0247727_10009033_pt1 | contig 18254 bp, 20 predicted proteins | sample WisWelCaveWW1625_FD_202498 | JGI IMG/M metagenome (GOLD analysis project Ga0247727, IMG submission 202498) | Biofilm microbial communities from Wishing Well Cave, Virginia, United States - WW16-25 | ecosystem: Environmental > Aquatic > Deep subsurface > Groundwater > Cave microbial mat | place... | reverse complement strand
GATTCAGAATCTGTTTCAATAAAATTTCGGTGAAGATTAGGTATGACTCCACTGAAAGTATTGGCATACTGCCACTTTGAATCAGTTGTTTGCGATTCGTAGGAAAACTGTACTACTTCATCAGTACCATACAAAATTATCTGTAACTGTCTTGGAGTCATCTCATTTATTGGAGTCATAAGATTAAAACCAAATTTCTTACCAACATCCCTAAGTGTTTGTCTTCTAAACGAAGAAAATCTACCTGACCATGGAACAATCGCACCATCAAGTATTGATTTTGATTTGTCTGGGATTAGTAAATCTGGATCAAACTCCATCTTGACACCAAGACCATGACACGTCTTACATGCACCAAAAGGTGAGTTGAACGAAAACGTCCTTGGTTCTAGTTCTCCTATTGAAATTCCACAATGTGGACAGGCATTATTTTGTGAAAATATCTGTTCTTCATTTCCTGAAATCAACACAGTTCCTTTTGTTGCCTTTAGCGCATTTTGGACAGATTCAAATAACCTGCTTTTTTCTTCCTTTGACGCCTTTATTCTGTCTACAACTATCTCTATGTTGTGCCATTTCTGTTTGTCAAGAATTGGGATCTCGCCATTTAATTCGACTATCTCACTATCTACTCTAATTCTAGAATATCCTGATTTTTTTACTTGCTCGAAGAGCTTCTCATATGTTCCTTTTTTTCTCCTTACTAGAGGTGCAAGTACCATTATGTTTTTGCCATCTGATTCCTTTAAGATTGACTCACAAATTGATTCTGCTGACTGATTGGATATGCGTCTGCCACATTTTGTACAGTGAGGAATTCCTATTCTGGCATAAAGCAGCCTTATATAATCATAGATTTCTGTTATCGTTCCTACAGTAGAGCGTGGATTTTTACTCGTAGTTTTTTGTTGTATTGAAATTGCTGGTGATAAACCATCAATTGAATCAAGATCTGGTTTATTCATCATTTCCAAAAATTGGCGTGCATATGCAGACAATGATTCTACATATCTTCTTTGACCTTCAGCATAGATTGTATCAAATGCAAGTGTGGACTTGCCAGAACCGGAAAGTCCAGTAATTACAACTAGTCTGTTCTTTGGGATGTCCAAGTTGATATTTTTTAAGTTGTGTTCTCTTGCTCCGCGAATTATCAGTTTGTCATTCATTTCTTTATCACCTTTTGAATTTGAGCGAGTTTCTCACGATATTCTATAGCACGTTCAAAATCAAGTTCTTCTGCAAATCTTTTCATCATTGCTTCTGTTTCAATTGCAAATTTGATTAAATCATGTTTTGACATGTGTTTTATCTCCTCTAGTTTTACAGTCATTTGTGGTATTGCTTTTACAATTGTGCTTGGCGTGATTCCCATCTTTTTGTTATAAGAAACTTGTTTCTTTCTTCTCCTTTCAGTTTCTGCTATTGCAAGCTTCATTGATTTTGTTGATGAATCTGCATACATTATTACCGTTCCATCGATATTTCTTGCAGCTCTGCCAAAACTCTGAATAAGACTGGTTGTGTTTCTAAGAAAACCTTCCTTGTCTGCGTCTAGTATGGCAACAAGGGAGACTTCAGGTATGTCCAGTCCCTCTCTGAGCAGATTTATGCCTACAAGGACATTAAACTCACCAAGGCGCAACTGTCGAATTAATTCAGTTCTTTGCAGATTTTCAATTTCAGAATGCAAGTATCTTACCTTTACCTGTTTTTTGGATAGGTATTCTGCAAGGTCCTCTGCCATACGTTTTGTAAGGGTAGTAACAAGAACCCGTTGATCTTTTTCTTCTCTTTTTTTAATTTCTGATACCAAGTCGTCCATCTGGTTTTTGGTACTCCTTGTCTCTACTTGTGGGTCAACAAGTCCTGTAGGGCGAATTAATTGTTCGACTATTTGAAAACTTTTTCTACCCTCATAATCGCCTGGAGTCGCCGATACAAAGATCGCATTTTTTATGTATTTTTCAAATTCTTCAAACTTTAATGGTCTGTTATCAAAAGCACTTGGCAGCCTAAACCCGTAATCTATCAATGCCTTTTTGCGTGAATAATCACCTTTGTACATTCCATGAAGCTGTGGTAACGTAACATGTGACTCATCTATTACAAGTAAGAAATCATCCCCAAAAAAGTCAAGTAGGCAAAATGCTGGTTCACCTGGCTTTCTCCCATCAAAATGTCTTGAGTAATTTTCAATACCCGAACAATATCCTAATTCTTCTATCATTTCTAGATCAAAGTTTGTTCGCATTTCAAGGCGCTGTCTTTCTAATTCTTTTAGCTCAGGCAGTCTCTGTCCAAGTTCATCTTTAATTGAATTTACTGCAATCTGTCTTGCATCATCGGCAACAAGATAATGTTTTGCAGGAAATATCTTAACCTTTGATATTGATTTTTTTTCTTTTAATGAAACGGGGTCGTGAATTGAAATTTTTTCTATTTCATCACCAAACATGGATATTCGTACAACGTCATCTGAATACGCAGGAATGATATCTATGGTGTCTCCTTTTATTCTGAATCTTCCTGATACAAGGTCGGTATCGTTTCTCTCATATCTGGCATTGACAAGTTTTTTAATTAGACCAGAACGGTTTGAAACAAAGCCCTTTTCAATATTAATTGACATTGATTCCCAATCACGTGGAGAACCAAGTGAATAGATGCACGAGACGGTTGCAACAATGACAGTTGGTTCACCGGAAAGGAGCATCGCAGTTGCCTCAAGACGCATTTTTTCTATTTTTTCATTTATTTGTGTATCTTTTTCTATGTAGGTATCTGTTTGCGGAATGTAACTTTCTGGTTGGTAATAATCATAATAACTAACAAAATATCCTACATTGTTTTTTGGGAAAAATTGTTTTAATTCAGAATAAAGTTGCGCTGCCAGAGTCTTATTGTGAGATATGACTAGTGTATTTTTTCCAGTTCGTTGTATGACATTTGCAACAGTGAATGTCTTTCCACTTCCTGTTACGCCAAGCAATGTCTGAATTTTCTTTTTCCTGACTCCTTCAACTAGCAGATCTATTGCCTGGGGCTGGTCACCTGTAGGCTGAAAATCTGACGATATTTCAAAACTTTGACTTTGAAGCACATCAAAAATTATTAAAAACGAAATTTAAAGCAATGGTAATTTTACTATTCTACCAAAGGGGATCTTCTGATACTTCTAGTCCATTTTTTGTTTGTTTTATTCCCATAATCTCAAGTGTACTTTTAGCGGTGAGTGTGTTTCGTTCTAAAATTTTTTGAGCAAGTTCAAGACGGGTCCTTTTGTCCAAATGCTGACCTATTTTGTATTTTCCACGCATCGTGGCAGGAATGACTTTGATTATTGCAACTTCGTCTACTACCTTCATATCAGGGCTTATATTCTCATATCTTCCCTCTGGCTGGTATTTTTTCATGAGTGCGTTGAGGGCAAGTGTTTTTTCATTTCTATCTGAAACTAAAGCAGCAACTCCCTTTATCACAATGCTAATGTATAGAGTATCTGCTTGTGAAGCATCATGAGGATCAGTAAAATATGAAGGAAGAAATTCTAAGCTTTTGTCGACTTCAAAACCAACCTTGTTATTTCTTTTTATGTTTTCAATTTTTTCACCTTTAGTGTGAGAATGCATGTAAATTACATCATTTGCATAGACAAAATTCATAGGAATTATCTGCGGATAACCATCTTTGTCAATGCTGCAAATTCTACCAGTTTCTTGCTCATTTAGGAATTTGATGATTTTCTCTTTTGATTTGATCTCAAGTCTGCCAAGAAGCTGCATATAATTTGATTAACTATGTTTTGATATTTCTGTATATGGTTTTAATAGATAAATTAGGGTGACTTCTACAATATAGTATGAAAATCATAGATCAACTTATTGATTTTAAGGGGTTTTTGCTTGCAGGAAGTGCTGTTATATCGTTTTCACATTTTGTCTATACTTTGTTTGGTTATACCATTCCTGAAATAGTTGTGCAGTTCTTCAAGGAATTTGGAGCGGTAATAGTAATGATGGCTGTATTTGCTTTTGCAGTAGCATGGCTTCTAAAGGCAAAACCGCACAAAAGACCACAAAACTATTCAATAATTGTATATGATGTGTATGGAAATGAATCTAAAATAGATGGATTAAGAACTAATTTTAAAACACACGATGTGGCATGGAGCTTTATGAAACAATACAAAAAATTCTATCCGCTATACAATTTTGCTATGGTATCAGATCTTCCAAACTCCGAAAAAATGACCATATTCAAATATCTATAAATTAGTTTCTTAACTAAAAACTACCTTTACCAGTGTCCATATGACAGGGCAGATAGATAAAACAATGATTTGAATAATTTCTGATTTTCTAAAACGTGGATTTATCTTCTTTTTTGTTTTTTCTTGTTTTTTAAGTGCCAGGCAAATATCAAGAATCCAATAACAGAAGATACAATTGTTCCTACTCCTACTACTGGAGCTATGAAAAAGTTTCCTACCCAAATCCCTTCTGGGCCTCCTATCTCTAAGATTCCTCTCTGTCTTGCAAACACTTTCAGCGAGTCGTCTATGATGTATTCTTTTCCTCTCTCATCAAAAAATGAAGTTGATACATTTATTGTAACATCAGTTGGGATTGTGAGATCCTTTGGTGTCTGTAAAATAAATTCAAAATTTTCTGTCTTGCCAGCATCTAGATTCGTCAGCGAATAGATCTTTTTACCATCTAATGCTACCTGTTCTGAATCTGTAGTTATCTTGATGTTTTGTGCATTATATCCTTGATTCCTGACAGTTCCTTTGACAGAGAACATTTCTCCGGCAAATACAGAATCTGGTGCATCAAAATCAAGTAAAAGTATGGGCTTTGATTGGACATTAAGCTCGATTGCTTTTGTGAGGATATTTTTTACTGGTTTTTCATCAAAAAAACCCTTAATAAAATACTCTACTGAAACATTTGTAAGAAATTTTCCGTCTGGTGATTCTGGTTTTATTTTCATGTTAAAATTGTTACCTAATGTAGAATCTCTTGGAAGACTTTGTATATTGAATTGATTTTGTGAAATTTCTATTTCTGGCGATGATATGCTAATAGTAATGTTAGACATCTGATCTGCTTTTGTTTTAACTGCTGATGAAAGGACAAATTCGTTTCCCTGTGTAACTACATCGGGATAATCTATGGTGACATCTATGTTAGCATCAGATATGACGCTCTCCATACCATAAACAGGAAAAATGAAAATAGATGCGATAAAAACTAGAATTATTTTATTCACAGTCTTAGGTTCAAATCCTAACTTATTATATTGTTGGAACTATTTTTTTGGATTGTATTTGTCTTTAAAGTATGGCAAAACAGTTGAGCCAAACTTGTCTATTGCGCCAAAGTAGCCAGAACCCCAGAATCTGATAATAAAATGGTTTACGCCAGCTTTTAGGAATTTCTCAAACACTGGTATGATATCATCTGGTGTTCCAAGTGCAATTGATGAGCGTGCTACTTTGTCAGGTATTGTCTGAGCTGCTTCTCGCATCTTGACTATCCATTCCTGATTTGACATCGAATACTCTGTGAAATATTTCTTAAAATCAAAACCAGCTACGTCTTGTATGCCGTGCACTTTGAGAATTTCTGGTTTGAAAAGACTGACCTTCACTGCGTTTTTCATTTTTGCCCATGCTTCTTCAGCATCATCTGCAAAATAGACATCGATATCAACTGCATATTGAAAATCTTTTCCATCTCTACCGTTTTCCTTTATCGAATCTTTTATCACATTGGCATGAACTTCATAAAGCTCAGGAGTATATCCGATTGGAATCCAACCGTCGCCATACTTTCCACATAGTCCTAATGTTCTTGGTGCGCCAGCTGCCATGTAAATTGGTGGGTGTGGTTTTCTAACACTTTTTGCTTGAAGACAAGCTTCTTCTAATTGATAAAACTCGCCTTTGAAATTGACTCTGTGTTCAGGTGATGATTCAAAAAGTAATTTTATGACTTGAAGTTGTTCTTCAAATCTCCCAACAGGTTTGTCCCATTGGATCTTAAACTCCTTGATGTTTTGTGCTTCGCCTGCACCTATTCCAAGCGTGCCTCTCCCATGTGAGACTCTGTCTAATGTAACTGCAGATAAGGCAATATTTGACGGGTGTCGTCGGACCGCATCAGTTACACAAGTTCCAAGTTCTACATTATTTGTAATGGATGCAATAGAAGAAAGCATTACCCATGGGTCATTTACAATTGCATGATTCCATTGTGGAACGTTTGTGTGGTCCATGTACCAAATAGAGTTATACCCCATTCTGTCAGCCAACACACAGGCTGTAAGAATCTGATCCTCAGTTAATCCCAGTCTTGCAACATTCAAGCCTTGTTGAATTCCAAACTTGATCATTTTTCCATAACCCTATAATATCATGATGATTTGTTTGCGGTATTTAAGTTTAGTAAATTACTCGAAAATCAGAATTTATTATTTAATAAAAATCAACGAAATTTGGATGTGTGACTACAGGTTGCCTTCTTGAATGTCCTTTAGTAACTGTATGACATCGTTTTTAGTGACTGGGATTGGATTAGGATCAAGATGTCCATTGTCTGTCATCACAACATCCGCAGCTTTATCAAATGGTGCCTTTAGAGTAAGTCTGTCAAACTTTAGTTTTTCAACTACTTCCTTGAATTTCACATAAAATATTGATTTGTTGAATCTGTGAGCAACTGTAGTGCAGGAAGAAAGTGAATATCCATGAGGTACTCCTTCATTAGAATACACATAGGAAAGAGCATGACCCAATGTGGTTGATGCATTTCCAAACCCAATTCCAGAAAGCATTGATCCATATGGATAGTTCTCTGGCTTGTTATTCATTATTGCGTCATACAATACATCAAAGGCAGCTTTGCACATTGTCTTTGTAAACTCGTTTCCTCTTTTACTATCATAACCTTCTGTTGCTTGTGCACATGCATCACATACTGAATTTTTGATAATTGCCTCAGGTGTGCCATCTAAAAAATATGAATCTACGACAGCCATGTCTGCAAGGAATTTCTCATCTTGTAACAGCTTCTTTTTTCCATCGAATTTGAGTACACAGTAAGTAGTCATTTCACTACCAGTCCCAAATGTTGTAGGTATGAGGATCTTTGGAATCTTTAATTCTGTTGCAGCATATTTTGCTACATCTTGTGAGCTACCGCCACCAAGACCGATTATGGCGGATAAATTCTTTGATTTATAATCTGAAATCACTTTTTGTACTGTTTCAATGGAAGGTTCTGGCTCAACCTTATCAAAGAGAATGTAATCTTTGATGCCCATTTTTGCAAGCCATTTTGATGATACTTCTGGTGGTGCAGTTGTTACAACGAGGGCATTTTTTGGATATTCAGTTTCAGAAAGGGCATTTTTTCCAAATTTGATTATCTTTGGTATTCTTATTGTATTCATGCTAGCAAGTAGATTTGTGATTATTATTATACCTTACAGAATATCAGAAACTACTTGCAGTGTTTGATAGATGATAATTAAGAATTTTAGTGATCTTGCTACTGATAAGGACAAACATGTGACACTTAAAATATTGGAATCTGGTCTGGTGGCCGGACTACCTAACAATGTAATGCAAAAATTTGTGCGTAAAAACCAGATTTCTGTAGATAAATACACGAAATCTCTGTCAAAATATGACCGAATCTTTGTTATTGCATTTGGAAAAGCTGCGGATTCTATGGCTGATGAAGCAAAATCTTTGACTCACATTAGTGGCGGAATTGTTGTAATGCCAGAAGGATATAATTCCATATTGAAAACAAAAAATTTCGAAATCATTTATGCAGGTCATCCTATTCCAAATAAAAAAAGTGTTAAGGCAGCAAATAAAATTATAAAATTTCTAAAAGAAAGAAAAGAAAATGAACTTGTGATCTTTCTAGTTTCTGGTGGTGGTTCATCTCTTGTATCATTACCTGATGGAATAACGCTTGATGAAAAACGAATTGTCACAGATCTGCTTATCAAGTGTGGTGCTAGTATTGAGGAAATCAATTGTGTGAGAAAACATCTTTCTAAAATAAAAGGGGGTAGAATCTTGGAGTATCTTAGATGTGACGCCATTTCACTTGTAATGTCTGATGTAATAGGTGATGATATCACATCTATTGCATCAGGAACAACATATTATGATAAAACTACATTTTCTGATGCAGAAAAAATACTAAAAAAATACAATTTATTAAAAACCGTGCCTGACAATGTTTTGAAAAGAATACGTCTAGGTATTGAAAAGAAAATCCCAGAAACTCCAAAACGACAGAAAATAAAAAATCACATTATTGCTACAAACAAAAATTGTTTAAATGCAATGGAAAAAACATCAAAAAGTTTTGAATTGACTCACAAAACGATTTATCCAGTTTATGGCGATGTTAAACAAATTGCAAAAACCCTAGCAAAGCTTATTGTGAAAGCAAAACCCAATACATGTATTATTTTTGGCGGGGAAACTACAGTAAAGGTGAAAGGCAAAGGAAAAGGAGGTAGAAACCAAGAATTAGTATTATACATATTAGAAGAAATTCAAAATGTAGAACAAAATATCACAGTTGCTTCAATAGGAACTGATGGTAAAGATGGAAATACTGACGCATGCGGAGCGATATTAAATAACAAAGTGAATCTTACTGATGTAAAAAAATTCTTGGCAAGAAACGATTCTTATAACTTCATAAAAAAATACAAAGGCATGGTATTTACAGGCCCCACTCATACAAATCTGATGGATATTGGCGTATTGCTAAAGCGATAATGCTTTTGTGGCAATATTTTGTTCAGGTTTAATTAATTCATATTTTATCACTAGTTTTCTTTGTTCAATTAGTTGTCTTATGAAACTAGTTCTTGTTTCTATGAACGAATCCGCACATATCACATTGTTAGATAGATGATTGTATATTGATTTTGAATCAAGCATGATTTTTACGGTGTCACCATTTTTTATTATGAATCTTCCAATGCACCAAAATATACCTACATGAAGTGCGATATACTTTGATTGTTCAACTGATACACTGTCTAAATAGTTCTCTGCATGATCTCTATGTTGTTCAATATCGGTTTCCTCATTTTGAATAACCCACGAGATCCGTTTTTGATTTCCATCAGAAAAATAGACATGCTCCATATGTCAACCAAAAACGTGTTGATAGTCTATATATTTTGAATACAGAGCTGAATAACCAAAATAGAAATCTGGTACTGATGCTAGAACCTCACTCTTTCTTTACAAACATGGTGGATGAATTGGTTGAGTTTTCTGAATATGACTCAGAGCTTGCAGACGGTTTAAGATGGATTGATAGCGAAGCACATAAGCGTGGAATTACATTCTACGAGATGGTGTTTATGGTACTTCACAAATATGATGTAAATGTCAAAGCCAAAGAATGGTTAGAGACAAGAAACTAGTGTAATCTTTTTTCAAGTGGAATGTATTCACAACCTGATGGGCCGCAATATTTTCCAACATAGACTGCTTTGGGCCTGTAAAGCATAGGCTTTGGTGCAGCTTCTGCAAACTTTTCTTCAATGATGTGCGATGTCCATCCTGCGACTCTGGATATTGCAAAAATTGGTGTATTCAGATCTGGTGGAATCTTTAGCATATAGTATGTAGAAGCACTATACAGATCAACATTTGGAAAGATATCTGACCCCTTTATCTTCTTCATCTCTTCTGCAGTGATGTCTTCAATTTTTTTTGTGATCTTATACCATGACTCACCTGTTTTTTCAGATAATCGTCTTGATAACTCTCTTAAGACTTCGGCACGAGGATCAAATGTTTTGTATACTGCATGACCCATCCCCATTATTTTTTTCCCTTGGGCAAGTTTTTCTTTAATTTGTGATTCAACTCTGTCTTCTGTTTTTATATCTAAAAGCATCTGCATTACTTGGTAATTTGCTCCGCCATGTAATTCTCCACTTAAAGCTCCAATGGCGGCACTTACTGCTGCATACATATGTGCCCTTGTAGAAACAACTTCTCTTGCAGCAAAAGTTGAAGCATTAAAGCTATGCTCTGCATGTAAAATTAAACAAATATCAAAAATCCTTGCCAGTTCATCATCTGGCTCATTTCCAGTTAGCATATACAGGAAATTTCCTGCATGTTTTAGTTTTTTTGAAGGTCTCACTAACTCTTTTCCATTTCGAATTCTATCCCAATATGCGACAATTATGGGAATTTTTGCGATGAGTTGAATTGCTCTGTTATAATTAGTATCACGATCATCTGTTTTTTCAGTATCATATGATGCAAGTGCTGAAACTGTGGACTGGAGAACATCCATGGGGTTTGAGTTTTTAGGTAGATTTTTGAGGATTTTTTCAATTCCCTCAGGAATCTCACGTGATGCTACAAGATTATTAAAAAAGTCTTTTAGCATATCTTGTGTAGGTAGATCATCATTGAGTAACATGCATGCAGTTTCTTCAAAGGTGGATTTTTTGACCAAATCTAATATGTCGTATCCTCGATAGATCAGTTTGCCATTTATCCCGTCAATTGCAGAAATCTTAGTATCAGCTACTTCTATGTTACGAAGACCTATGTTTTTTGTCTCCACTAGATTAACTTCAAAAACTGCATATTAAAGTCATACGAAAAAATTGTCTAGACTCAAGTCAAAAATTTATTTAAAAATTAAGCAATTTGTCTAATCTAACAACTCTGATCCATATAGGAGAATTTTTAGATTACCTAAAAATGACAGAATTAGAACGAGATTTTATCAAACTCGTTGATGAGTTTGTAATTAATTCTACTGACGCAGACATTATAGAAGAAATTGGGAAACTAGACATGGAAGCACGATTGTTGGGAATTTCATTCTATGATATGTATTGTGTCATATTGCAAGATGTAGCTGGCCACCAAAACCTTGTTTCACAATTCAAAATTTATATGCAGACAAGAAAAATCACAAAATCGTTTTTAGTTTAAATGAGGGTGGTTATGCCATTGATTATTCCATGGCACGAACAAAAGTCATATGTGTATCTCATAAAGAAGATGCAGACGGTATAGGGGCTGCATCATTAATCAGACAAGCCTTTGGTGGAGAAACAAGACTTGTAGATTATCCTGGATTAATGAAGGAGCTTGAACTGTTAAAAAATAATGAATCATTGAAGACTCTCTATATTTGCGATCTAGGTCTTAGTAAGACAAATCAGGATCAATTTGTTGAACTTCTCACGTCCCTTAGGAAAAAACGAGTCTCAGTAACATACATTGATCATCATGACTTGGATGAAAAAATAAAAAAGAAAATACGAGCACTAAAAGTTAAACTAATTCATAATATCAATGAGTGTACTACTGTTCAGGTGTATGACGCATTCGAATCTAAACTAACCGACCATAGTGAATTCCTAGCTGCATGCTCAGCTGTTACAGATTACATGGAAGACAGACCTCTGGGTTCTAAACTTTTACAGAAATTTGATAGACAGTTTGTTTTACTTGAAGCAACAGTTCTTACTTTTACAATAGTTAGTCATCAAAAAGACAATGAATATCTGTTATATCTTGTTGATGAGCTAAGTGAATCAAAATATCCACATGACATTCCAAATTCTTTTGAATATGCTAGAATACAAGCAGAAAAAATTTCTGGTGTAATTCAGAAAGTAAAGGACAACATGAAGATGATGAAAAACCTATCATACATGGAAGTGACCGATTCTGGAGCAAGCATGGTAGTAAATTTTGTTTTGGGTATGTCAGGTAAAGATGTTGGCGTATCATACAAATTAAGAGAAGATCATGGCATATACGCTGTTTCAATTCGCGGTTCCAGAAATTGCAAAATACATCTTGGGAAAATTGTTAATGCTCTTGCTACTGAACTTGGAGGTTCAGGGGGAGGACACAACAAAGCATGTGGGGCAGTAATCCCAAAAGACAAAATTTCAGTATTTCTTAAAAAATTTAATTCAAAACTAAATTAACAATTTGTATTATCTGACCAAAAGAATCAAACCAAATCGATCTTTTATAATATGAAAACAACCTTGGGTTTCAATAATGTTTCACCAAGGACCAAAATACAAAATGATTAGCAGAAAACAGACCTGACGTCTTTTTAGAGAATAAAGCAATTGAATTCTCAATTATCTGATCTTTCAGGAAAACAATAGAAATTTAAACCATGTATAAACAAATTACTGTCTATGCAAGTTGGCATGCACGTTTCTATTGCAAACGGTCTGGATAGCTCGATCGATAATGCTGTTGCTATGGGGTGTACTGCGTTTCAGATTTTCACAAGAAATCCACGTGGTTGGGTGTCAAAACCGCTCTCAAAAAAAGATATCACAAATTTCAAAAAAAGGCTAGTTACAAGCAAAATTGATAGATTTGCAACTACTGCACATATGCCATATTTGCCAAACTTTTCTTCGCCTGAGGCAGTACCTTTTATGAGATCATTGAATTCATTAATTGACGAAGCCAAAAGATGTAGTAAGCTTGGAATCCCATATCTTGTAGCTCATCTTGGTAGCCACAAAGGAATAGGTGAAGAGAAAGGAATAGAAACAGTTGTCAAGGCATTCACAAAAGCTGCTAAAGAAACACCGAGTGATGTTACTTTCCTTCTTGAAAATAATGTAGGATTTAAAAATAGTGTTGGCTCTGACTTTGAACAGATTGCCTCTATTTTCTTTCACCTAAAACCCTTAGACAGGTTTGGAATATGTTTTGATACTTGTCATGCATTTGCTGCAGGATATGACATGCGAACAGAAAAGGCTGCTTTTTTAACATTAAAGAAATTTGATGAGATAGTAGGTGTCAAACACATCAAATTATTCCATCTAAACGATTCAAAGGGAGAACTAGGATGCAACATCGACAGGCATGAGCATTTAGGACTGGGTCATATTGGCAAGTTTGGTCTTAGTAAAGTTATAAAACTTGCTAACGCCGAAAAAATTCCCATCATTTTAGAAACCCCAATAGATGAAAGACGTGATGACGCTGGAAACATGAAAAAAGTAAAAGAATTGGCTCGCAAAGTATCTTAAGAGTAATAATGTGGACTCAAAATTTAAGTTATTTCAACTATCAAATCTATTTCTACAGCAGAGTTTAGCGGAAGACTTGATACTCCTACTGCAATTCTAGCATGCTGACCTGTCTTTTCAAAAATTTCAAAAAGCAAATCTGATGCACCATTAATTACTTTTGGTTGTTCGGTAAACTCTGGAGGAGAATTTACAAAACCAGATAAACGAACAATTTTTGAGATTTTATCCAAATTTCCAAATTCAGATTTTAGTTGGGCAAGTGCGTTAATTATGCATAATTGAGCTGCTTTTTGTGCATCTTCTATTGACAAATCTTTTGTGACTTTGCCTGAATAGAGTACTTTGCCATCACTTATTGGAATCTGGCCAGACACAAAAACAAGATTCCCTGTTCTCACTACTGGTATGTAGGAACCAGCTGGCTTTGGGGGACTAGGAAGTGTAATTCCAAGCGTGCATAGTTTTTCTTCAATCACAAAAGTTGTTTTTATTACATGTCCTTTAACTCTATCTTAGAACTAGAATTGATTTTCATTTTTGGCAGACCATATTTTAATAGTTATATTTAGAAAATAATTCATATGCAACCAGAAGAACCAAATGATTTGTTGAATGCACTATTAAACTTAAATGACAAAGATCCATTACAATTTGAGCCATTTAAAAGTACAGAATGTGTAGACCCTCTTAGGTACAAATCACAAGAATTGCTTGAATATCTTTCTGTCATAAAAATGGGGTTAGAAATTATTAAAGAAAGTTCAAAAGGACGAGTAGACAAAAAAATTAAAGAACAGTTTACAAGAATTGATAGGGCCATCTCAACCATGACTGATAAGCTGCTAGAATCAGGATCTTCTAATTAAATTCTTAAAACCCATTAGACTATCTTCATATATTCTCACAGAAAATTATCTATATGTCAAAATCTGAATCAAAAGGTCAGAAGGTACAAAAAGAAGTAGACATCATATTGTCTAGACTTGATGCTCTTGAAGCATCTACAACAGATAATGCTCAAATAGCTATTATTGGTGTTTTACGTGTACTTGCTGAAACTCAAATTCATTCTTTAAATGAACTCGAACACATCAAAAAAGGAATGGATCTACTCATGATGCAGATCTTTAAAGTAGAAAACAAAGTAGATTCGTCACTTTAAAACAGTATTGCTAAGATCGCATGTGTGAATTTCATCAGGTTAGTATTTTTCATGTTCTTGCGATTTTCCACATCTTTGCTCCACAACATGGACATTGCATGATGATGTAGTGATATAAGATGAATAAAAGATTAAATTCAGGATTCCGTTGCTTTGAAGCAAATGAAAGATCCTCATAATTACAGAGCTGTAGGTTGGTCTATGGTCGCAGTAGCTGGTTCCCTTGCTGCTATTGGTATACTTCTTTTAGCATTACTTGACGACCCGTTCTTTTCAGATGACATGATGAATGAAAAAACAAAACAATTTGAGGAAATGAAACAGCAGGCCATTGAAAAGGTAAATAGCACTGGTGAAAAAATGGTCGAACCAAAACCAGGAATGGCCATCTTATTTGTGTACCTAAAGTAAATCTTCATCGATTTCTTCTATGGTGTCAAGGTATTGTTTGCAGGTGCAGTTTGGAATTAAGCATTTTCCAGCTTTTACAAGTGATGGGCTATTTTTTGTAGTCTCGTGTGCTTGGTCGGTGTGATGACATCTCCTACAATTCATGTTTGAAAGAAAATCATGCTTTTATTTAACAATTGAATTTTAGGATACTATAATTGAATTACATACAAATAGACAAGTAACACTTTGAATATGGTGCAAGCTAATAATCTGATTAAAGAGACTAGTCCGTATCTATTACAACATGCATATAATCCGGTTAAATGGTATGCGTGGGATGAAGAAGCACTAAAAAAAGCAAAAGATGAGAACAAACCTATTTTTCTAAGCATAGGTTACAGCGCATGTCATTGGTGTCATGTCATGGCTCACGAATCCTTTGAAAATGAAGACATTGCACAGACAATGAATGAGAATTTCGTCAACATCAAAGTAGACAGAGAAGAAAGACCAGACATTGATGACATATATCAAAAAGTTTGTCAATTAGTTACTGGTAGCGGTGGGTGGCCACTTAGTGTATTTCTTACCCCTGATCAAAAACCATTCTATGTAGGAACATATTTTCCAGTTCTTGACAGCTATGGTAAACCAGGGTTTGGTAGTTTACTGCATCAGATTGCACAATCATGCAAAGAAAAACCATTTGATGTTGAAGCTGCAGCAAATAATTTCATGAGTGTTTTACAAAAAACAGAATCAAATATAACTAAATCAAAGATTGATAAATCAATCCTTGACGAAGCAGCTATCAATTTACTTCAGATGGGCGATCCAATAAATGGAGGATTTGGTAGTGCACCCAAGTTCCCAAATGCAGCTAATCTATCATTTATGTTAAGATACTCGAAACTTTCTGGTATTTCAAAATTCCAAGAATTTGTTTTTAAGACTCTTACAAAAATGGCTAATGGTGGGATTTATGATCAACTTGGAGGTGGATTTCATAGATATGCTACAGATTCAAGATGGCTTGTACCACATTTTGAAAAGATGCTATATGACAATGCCTTATTGCCCGTGGTATATGCAGAAGCATACCAAATTACAAAAGATCCAAAATATCTTGAAGTTGTAAATCAAACACTTCACTATGTATTGCGTGAAATGACCTCGCCTGAAGGTGGATTCTACTCTGCACAAGATGCAGACTCTGAAGGTGAGGAGGGAAAGTATTATGTTTGGAAAAAAAATCAAATCCAGGAAATCATAGGAAAAGATGCAGACGTATTTTGTCTTTATTATGATGTTACTGACGGTGGAAATTTTGAAGGGAACAATATACTAAACAACAACATCAGAACATCAACAGTCGCATTTCAATTTGGGAAAACAGAAGACGATATAAACAACATGATAAAACAGTCTTCCGAAAAACTTTTTGCAGAACGATCAAAACGAACTGCGCCAGGAAAAGATGAAAAAATTCTTACGAGCTGGAATGGTTTAATGATATCTGCATTTGCAAAAGGATACAGAATAAGTGGGCAGGAACCATTTCTGCATGCAGCTAAAAATTGTATAAAACTCATCGAAGAAAAATTAACAATAAATGGTAATCTTTTACGAACCTACAAAGATGGTCAAGCAAAACTAAAGGCCTATCTTGATGATTATGCATATTTTGTAAATGCACTCTTAGATGTTTTTGAGGTAGATCCATCCGCAAAATACATTCAACTTGCTTTACGGCATGCAAATTATCTAATAGAACATTTTTGGGATCCAAAAGAAAATAATTTCTTTTTTACAGCAGATGATCACGAGAAATTAATCATTCGTACAAAAAATATCTACGATCTTTCATTACCGTCAGGAAACTCAATTGCGGCACACGCATTTTTGAAGTTATATCATTTCACACAAGACAAAAAATTTCTTGATGTTTCTACAAAGATTATGGAATCATTGTCTGTGATGGCTGCAGAAAACCCATTTGGGTTTGGTCAGCTTCTCAATACGATATATCTTTACATACAAAAGCCAATAGAAATCACAGTGCTAAACACAAACAATGGTGAAATCTATGATGGTCTAACTAAGAAATTCATTCCTGAATCAATACTAGTAATCATCTCAAAGGGAGATTATCTTAATGAACTGAAAAAATATCACTATTTTTCAGGAAAAGAATTTGATAAAAACAAAACAACGGTGTATATCTGCAAAGACTTTACATGTTCTTTACCATTGCATTCGATGTCTGAAATAGAAAAATCACTTTAAACAATCTTTTTTATATTAATTTCTAATTTTTCTCCAACTCTAGGGCTGCCCATTCTTTCATATCTTCGTCTTGGCATGGTTATAGTTATTGCAGTCTGGGCATAACTTTTGACTGTAATAGTTGGTTGTGATTGCATGATTGCCTCAATTAAAGGGAGCACTTGTTCTTTTAGCTCAGGATCTAACTTTTTATTTATTGCATCAAACATTAGCTGCTTTTGTGATATTGGTTCAAGTTGTACATCTTCAACAAGTGAAATCTGCACTGTCTGACCATTGTCAACTAGTTGTTGTATTTTGTATTGAACTATTTCTGACATTATTTTTCATTAAAATAGTCAGAATTTATCTCTAGCGTATTATGATTTGGTAGCAAGTATTGCTTTTCGTATGTCTGCGGCTCTCTGCTTTACTATCTCATTAAATTCCTGTGTGTCTTCTAGACTGGGGTTCTGTCGTTGATTTTTGTATGTTTGTAAAAACCCTGAATATACACAGCCTATTATGATCCCAAGTGTTGCTGCAGTAATGTCTTTTGCCTCATCTGCATATATCTGAGCAATTTGCTTATACGACGACGCTTCACTTATGTAATAATTGATGAGATTTTCGACAAAATCAATAATTGAAGGATGCAGTGCCAATGAGATACGGTTTGGAGATTATTCCTTATAATAGTTGATTTTAGAGAATTTGATAACATATTGTTGACCCAGTTTCTTTTTAGATAGATCGCAAATTTGGTGTCATGCCAGTAGAAATAATTCGAATCAACAAGTCATGCCCAGAATGTAAAAATTCTACCATCTTTAACACGGGAAAAGACTATTTTTGTGGCAAATGCCTTAACACGCTTCCAAAATTGTCTTAAAATTATTAACTGGTAGATTTGGCATGTAATTTATGCAGTGGAAACTAGAACGTGAAGAAAGTTATTTCAAGATATATGATGAAAATAAACACATAGCTGGGTATTTTGATCCTGAATACGGTGATATCTTTCCTGAGCATAAAATAAATGAAATAATCGAAGAGATGCATAAAAAACATGAAACAATCCCAGGCGGATATCTTATGGTGCCCATGATAAAATTTGAAGTGTTCAATGATCAAGAAATTGGGTTAGATTATCTGCAAAGACGTATTGATGATATAAAAGAACGCATTGCAAAATGGAAAGACTACATTTTAAATCAAAAAAGTTCTGATCACAAAATTCGAGTCTCACACACAGACACAGACATGCTAAGTATTACATTTCCTATTCATTTTGATGCTCCAGTATCATTAGAAAAAAAACTTTTGCTTG
>Ga0247727_10009032_pt1 | contig 18255 bp, 18 predicted proteins | sample WisWelCaveWW1625_FD_202498 | JGI IMG/M metagenome (GOLD analysis project Ga0247727, IMG submission 202498) | Biofilm microbial communities from Wishing Well Cave, Virginia, United States - WW16-25 | ecosystem: Environmental > Aquatic > Deep subsurface > Groundwater > Cave microbial mat | place... | reverse complement strand
ATCTGCACGTCGTGCACATGCGATTCGCGCATGCCCGCCGAGGTGATCTCCACGAAGCGCGCCTTGGTGCGAAGCTCCTCCACGGTCGCGCTGCCGGTGTAGCCCATGCTGGCCCGCACGCCGCCGACCAGCTGGTGCAGCACCCACACGACGCTGCCCCGGTAGGCCACGCGTCCTTCCACGCCCTCGGGCACGAGCTTGTCCACGTTCATCTCGGAATCCTGGAAATAGCGGTCGGCGGCTCCTTGCTGCATCGCGCCGAGCGAACCCATGCCGCGGTAGGACTTGTAGGAACGGCCCTGGTAGAGCTCGATCTCCCCGGGCGATTCGTCGGTGCCTGCGAACATGGAGCCGAGCATCACGGCGTGAGCGCCCGCGCCCAGCGCCTTGGCGACATCGCCCGAATAGCGGATGCCGCCATCGGCGATCAGCGGCACGTCGGTCTTCGCCAATGCCTCGGCGACGCTCTGGATCGCCGTGATCTGCGGCACGCCCACCCCGGCGACGATGCGGGTGGTACAGATCGACCCGGGGCCGATACCGACTTTGACGCCGTCCGCGCCGTGGTCCACCAATGCCTTGGCGCCATCGGCAGTGCCGACGTTGCCGCCCACCACCTGCATCTGCGGGTATTTCTTCTTGATCCACTGCACGCGGTCGAGCACTGCCTGGGCGTGGCCATGCGCCGTGTCCACCACCAGCACGTCCGCGCCTGCCTCGACCAGGGCCGCAACGCGCTCGTCGGTGCCCTCGCCCACGCCGACCGCGGCGCCGACGCGCAGCTTGCCCTGCGCGTCCTTGCAGGCGTCGGGGTGCTCGGTCTCCTTCATGATGTCCTTGACCGTGACCAGGCCCTTGAGGCGCCATTCGTCATCCACCACCAGCACGCGCTCCAGGCGGTGCTGGTGCATCAGCTCCTGGGCCTGCGCGCGGGTGGCGCCCTCGCGCACCGTGATCAGGTCCTTCTGCGCGGTCATGATGTTCTTCACCGGCTGGTCGAGCTTGGTCTCGAAGCGCAGGTCGCGGTTGGTGACGATGCCGATCACCTTGCCTGCCCTCACCACGGGGAATCCGGAAATCTTGTGCTGCTTCTGCAGCGCCATCACGTCGCGCACCGTCATTTCCGGCACGACGGTCATCGGGTCGCGCAGCACGCCTGACTCGAAGCGCTTCACCTTGGCGACCTCGGCCGCCTGTTGCTCGAGCGACAGGTTCTTGTGGATGACGCCCAGCCCGCCCTCCTGCGCGAGCGCGATCGCCAGCCGCGCCTCGGTGACGGTGTCCATGGCGGCGGACACGACCGGGATATTGAGTTCGAGTTTGCGGGTGAAGCGGGTCTTCAGGGAAACTTCGCGCGGCAGGACGCGGGAGTGCGCGGGAAGGAGGAGGACATCGTCGAAGGTCAGCGCTTTCTGAATGACGCGCATGATCAGCCTTTCACGCAAAGCGGGATTATACTCGCGTGCACGGATCCCGCCTTCCTGCGTTGAGGGCAGAAGAGGAATTCAACATGCTGCGTGTCCTGGTGTTTGGCTTGACACTCGCGTTCGCCGCCGGCGCGTCGGCGCAGTTGTACCGCTGGGTGGACAAGGACGGTCGCGTGCGCTACAGCGACACGCCGCCGCCGGGGGTCAAGGCCACCACGCTGCAGCCACCTTCCGGAGCGGCCGCGCCCGCCGCGCCCGCACCCGGCGATGCCGCGGCCAAGGACGCGAAGAAAGGGCCGCTGACGCCCGCGGAACAGGAAGCGGAGTACCGCAAGCGCCAGCTGGGCGCGCAGAAGGCGCGCGAGAAGGAAGAGCAAGCCGGCCGCGACGCCCAGGCAAAGCAGGAAAACTGCGCGCGCGCGAAAGAGACGCTCGCCGGGCTGGAGAGCGGCCAGCGCATCGCGCGCACCGACGCGAGCGGCGAGCGCTACTACGTCGATGACGACCAGCGCGCGGCGGAAATCGCCAAAGCGCGCCAGTCCGTCAGTGCCTGGTGCGCTTGAGCGCGCGCCGGCGGCGCGCTTCCTTGGGATCGACGCACAACGGGCGGTAGAGCTCCACCCGGTCGCCATCGGCCAGCCGCGCATCGAGCGCGACGCGCCGGCCCCAGACGCCCACGGGCTGGTCGAGCGGCATGCCCGCCGCCGCCAGCGCCACGCGCACCGTGGCGCCCTGCGGCAGATCGAGGGCGACTGATTCCAGGCGCTCGGGACGCGCCCGCATCACTTCAACGCGCAGGCGTGCCATGGACCTGGTCGGCACGCCGCTTGAAGGCGTCCACCATGGTGTCCGCGATGGCATGGAACACCGGCGCCAGGGCCGCGGCCACCACACGGCTGGAGAATTCGTACTCCATCGCGAATTCGATGCGCGCGGCCCGCGCGCCCAGTGCGTGGAATCGCCAGCGCGCGGCGAAGTGCCGGAACGGACCCTCGAGCAGCTTCATCTCGATCGCTTCCTGCGGCAGGGTGGCGTTTTCCGTGGTGAACTCGTAGCGCACGCCTTTCAATCCCACCGCCAGCGTGGCCACGGTGCGCGCGGCGCTGCGCTCGCGCACGCGCGCCGCGCGGCACCAGGGCAGGAACTCCGGATAGGCCTCGATGCGCGCCACCAGCGCATAGAGCACGGACGCGGGGTGCTCGACAATCGCCGAGCGGGCGATGCGCTTCATGGGAAAATCGGGGTCAGACCCAGATTTCGCACATGTCCATCACCCAGAACCGCAAGGCCTTCCACGACTACTTCATCGAGGAGCGCTACGAAGCCGGCGTTGCGCTCGAGGGCTGGGAAGTGAAGGCGATCCGCGCGGGGCGCGCGCAACTGGCCGACGCCTACGTGTTGATCAAGGGCGAGGAACTGTGGCTGATCGGCGGCAACATCACCCCGCTCGCTACCGTTTCGACGCACTACGTCCCGGACCCTGCGCGCACGAGGAAGCTCTTGCTGCACGCCGAGGAGATCCGGCGCCTGATCGGCAAGGTGCAGCAACGCGGCTACGCCCTGATCCCGCTCGACCTGCATTTCAACAAGGGACGCATCAAGCTGGAGATCGGCCTTGCGCGCGGCAAGCTCAAGCACGACAAGCGGGCGACCGAGCGCGACAAGCAGTGGCAGCGCGACAAGCAAAAGCTGTTACGCAGCCGCTGAACGTCGCTGCGGCGGCGGCGGTTGCGCGAGTGCCAGCCAGGTGGCGACTACGGTGTCAGGATTCAGCGACAGGCTGCCGATGCCCTGCTCCATCAGCCAGCGTGCGAAATCCGGATGATCCGAAGGGCCTTGCCCGCAGATGCCGACGTACTTGCCGTGCTTGCGGCAGGCCTGGATCGCGGCCGACAGCAGGGCCTTGACCGCTGCATCGCGCTCGTCGAAAGCCTCGGCCACCAGGCCGGAATCGCGGTCCAGGCCCAGGGTGAGCTGCGTCAGGTCGTTGGAGCCGATGGAAAAGCCGTCGAAATGCTCGAGGAAGGCTTCCGCCAGGATAGCGTTTGAAGGCAGCTCGCACATCATCACGATCCGCAGGCCGTCCTCGCCGCGCCGCAGCCCGTTTTTCGCCAGCAGCTCGATCACGCGGCGCGCCTCCTCCACCGTGCGCACGAAGGGCACCATCAGCTCGACGTTGGCGAGGCCCAGCTCGCCGCGCACCTTGCGCAGGGCCGCGCATTCCAGCTCAAAGCATTCGCGAAAGCTTGGCGCCAGGTAGCGCGAAGCGCCACGGAAGCCGAGCATCGGGTTTTCCTCCTCCGGCTCGTAGCGCTCCCCGCCCAGCAGCTTGCGGTACTCGTTCGACTTGAAATCCGACAAGCGCACGATCACCGGCCGCGGCCAGAACGCCGCGGCGATGGTGGCCACGCCTTCCACCAGTTTCTCGCAGAAAAACGTGCGCGGGTCGGCATAGCCGCGCGCCGCGGCCTCGACCCTGCCGCGCAGTTCCGCCGGCAGGTCCGGGTATTCGAGGCAGGCGCGGGGATGCACGCCGATCTCGTTGTTGATGATGAATTCGAGCCGCGCCAGCCCGACGCCGGCATTGGGCAGCTGGGCGAAGTTGAACGCCAAGCGCGGATTGCCGACGTTCATGGCGATCTTGACCGGCAGCTCCGGCATTGCTCCGTGCTGCGTGGTGGTCACTTCGAACGGCAGGCTGCCTGCGTAAACGTTGCCGGTGTCACCCTCGGCGCAAGACACGGTGACGGCCTGTGCGTCGCGCAGCGTCGTGGTGGCGTCGCCGCAGCCTACGATCGCCGGGATGCCAAGCTCGCGCGCGATGATCGCGGCGTGGCAGGTGCGCCCGCCCCGGTTGGTGACGATCGCCGCAGCCAGCTTCATCACCGGCTCCCAGTTAGGGTCGGTCATGTCGGTGACCAGCACGTCGCCCTTCCTCACGCTCGACATCTGCCCCGGGCCCGCCACTATGCGCACCGTGCCGACGCCGATTTTCTGGCCGATGGCGCGGCCGCTGGCCAACAGCCGGCCGCGGCTCTTCAGGCGGAAACGCTCTTCCACTTCAGGGCGTGCGCGCGACTTGACCGTTTCCGGGCGTGCCTGCAGCACGTAAATCCTGCCGTCGGATCCGTCCTTGGCCCATTCGATGTCCATCGGTCGGCCGTAGTGCTTCTCGATCGCCAATGCCGCGCGCGCCAGCTCGAGCACGTCCGCGTCGCTAAGCGAAAAGCGGTTGCGCTCCGCCTCGGGCACATCGACCGTGCGCACCGAGCGCCCGGCGCTCGACGCATGGCCGAACCGCATCTTCTGCAGCTTGGTGCCAAGGCCGCGACGCAGGATCGCCGGGCGCCCGCGCTCCAGCATCGGCTTGTGCACGTAGAACTCGTCCGGATTGACGGCGCCCTGGACCACCATCTCGCCCAGCCCATAGGACGAGTTGATGAACACGACATCGCGGAATCCGGATTCGGTGTCCAGCGTGAACATGACGCCGCTCGCGCCAAGGTCGCTGCGCACCATCTGCTGCACCGCCGCCGACAGGGCCACCTCGCCGTGCTCGAAGCCGCGCTGCGCCCGGTAGGAAATGGCGCGGTCGTTATAGAGCGAGGCGAATACGCGGCAAATGGCCTCCAGCACGTTGTCGATGCCGCGGATGTTCAGGAATGTTTCCTGCTGGCCGGCGAAGGACGCGTCCGGCAGATCTTCCGCCGTAGCGGAGGATCGCACGGCGAATGAGATATCGGATGACGAAAGTTTATCAAGTGTTTGATAAAAAGTACGTATCTCTTGCTCAAGCAGGCCTGGAAAAGGCGCAGCTTCGATCCAGTTACGAATCTCCGCACCGCAGCGGGCGAGCGCTTCGACGTCCCCTTCCGGCAAACTCCCCAGACGTTTGGCGATGCGCTCGTCGAGTCCGTCCGCGCGGAGGAATTCACGGAACGCGCCGGCCGTGGTGGCGAACCCGCCCGGCACCCGGATTCCTGCGGCCGACAGGCCGCCGATCATCTCCCCCAGCGAGGCATTCTTGCCGCCGACCCGCGGCAGGTCTGACATGCGGAGATCTTTGAGCCACGCAACGCGCATTTCCCTGATATTTTATCCGTCATGCCGCAGCGCCGCACCGTGTTCTTCGTCTCCGACGGCACCGGCATCACCGCGCAGATGCTCGGCAACAGCCTGCTCACGCAGTTCGCGGGCCTGGAGTTCGAGCTGGTCACCCTGCCGTTCATCAACGCGCTGGACAAAGCCGAGGATTGCCGGGCGCGCATCGAGGCGGCAGGCGCGCGGGGCAATGGCCAGCCCATCGTGTTCTCCACGCTCGTGAATGGCGACCTGCGCGCCGTCGTGCGCAAGGCCAATGCGCTGTTCGTGGACTTCTTCGAGACCTTCATCGACCCGCTGGAAGCCGGCCTCGGCGTCAAGTCGAACCACACCATCGGCCGCTCGCACAGCGCCTTCGACAAGCGCGAATACACGCAGCGCATCGAAGCCATCAATTTCTCCATGGCGCACGACGACGGGGCTACGCACCGCGAACTCGACCAGGCGGATGTCATCCTGGTGGGCGTATCGCGCAGCGGCAAGACCCCCACCAGCCTGTACCTGGCGCTGCAATTCGGCCTCAAGGCGGCGAATTATCCGCTGATCCCCGAGGACTTTGCGCGCATGCAGTTGCCGACAGCGCTGGTCCCGCACAAGGCGTGCCTGTATGGCCTCACTATCGCGCCCGAGCGCCTGCGCGAAATCCGGCAGGAGCGCCGGCCGGACAGCAAGTACGCCGACCTCGCCAATTGCCGCTATGAAGTCGACGCGGCGGAACAGTTGATGTGCCGCGAAGGCATCCGCTGGATCAATTCCACCGCCAAGTCGATCGAGGAAATCGCGACCACCATCCTGCGCGAGCTCAAGATCGAGCGCCACGTGTACTGAGCCGCCGCGCGCGCTCGTAGAAGCAGATTGCGGCGGCGGCCGCGACATTGAGCGACTCGGTGTTCGGCGCGAGCGGAATCGTCGCACGCTCGGCGGCCAGCGCAGCGACCTGCGCACTGACCCCCTGTCCTTCGGCACCGAAGATCCAGCCGGTGGCGCCACGCAGTTCCAGCTCGCCGAGCGGGCGGCCGCCCTGCACCACTGTGCAGACCAGGGTTCCGCCGAAGCTGCCGAGTACTGGAATGAGGTCCTCCACTTCGCGCACGCCGAGCGAGAAATGTCCTCCCATGGCGGCGCGCAGCACCTTGGGCGACCATGGATCGGCACAGCCGCGCGCCAGCACGGCGTGGCGCACGCCGAACGCTGCGGCGCTGCGCAGGATCGCGCCAACGTTTCCCGCGTCCTGGATTCCTTCCAGGAACACGCAGTCCGCGGGAGGAGTCGGGAACGCCGTAGATGCGGGAATCTCGATCTCGGCCGCCAGCCCGGCGGGGCTGGCGGCATCCGCCAGCCAGCGGAACAGCGCATCGGGAAGCGTGACTGGCGTGATACCGCTGCGCTGGACGAGGGCCGCGATCTCCGACTTCTCTTTACCGGATTCGCTGACCAGCACCGCCCGCGGCCGTGCGCCGGAATCGAGGTGGGCCGCAAGCAAATGAGGGCCTTCGATGAGTGCGCTGCGCTCAGATTTGCGCACTCGCCCGTCGCGGGCCAAGGCATGCCAGCGCCGCACGCGGGGATTATCGCGCGAGCGCAGGACGCTCATGCTGCGATCAAACGCCGCACTGGTGCAAACGAGCGACGATGGATGTCGCACACGCCGTGGCGCTCGAGCAATGCCAGGTGTTCGGGCGTCGGATAACCCTTGTGGCGGTCCAGGCCGTATTGCGGATACTGCCTGTGCAGGCGCAGCATCTCCGCGTCGCGCGTGGTCTTGGCGAGTATCGACGCGGCGGAAATCTGCGGCACGCTGCGGTCCCCGCCCACCACCGCGCGCACCGCGCAGGACAGCCGGGGGCAGCGGTTGCCGTCGATCAGGGCCTGGTCGGGAACCACCTCGAGCTGCTCCACCGCGCGGCGCATCGCCAGCAGCGTGGCCTGCAGGATGTTGAGCCGGTCGATCTCCTCCACCGTGGCGCTGGCCACCGCCCAGGCGCGCGCATGGCGGCGGATCTCGATGGCCAGTGTTTCACGGCGCCTCGGCGCCAGCAGCTTGGAGTCCTTCAGCCCGGCGATCGGCTGCCGCGGGTCGAGGATCACCGCGGCCGCGAACACCGGCCCGGCGATGGGGCCCCGGCCGGCCTCATCGACACCGCAGACGAGGCGCGCCAGCTCACGCACGTCCGGCATCAAGCACGCGCAACACCGCTGTGGCGGCCTTTTCCGCGGTGTTCTGCCGCAGCAGCACGTGGAATTCGCGAAACTTGTCCACCTGGCGGCGCTGGGCTGCGGTGTCGCGCAGCAGCCTGAGCAGCGCCGCCGCCAGCGCGGCAGGAGTCGCCTTGCCCTGAAGCAGCTCCGGCACGATCGGTTCGCGGGCGAGGATGTTGGGCATGCCGACATAGGGCAGGTACACCATCCAGCGCTGCAGGGCCCAGCTGAGTAACGATTGCCGGTAGGTGATCACCATGGGCGTCTTGTACAACGCCGCTTCCAGCGTCGCGGTGCCGCTCGCTACCAGCGCCAGGTCCGCCGCGGCCAGCGCCTCGTGCGAATGGCCGAACAGCAGCGTCAGGGGGAGGTCGGTACGCTGGTGCGTATGGACTGTCGCCTCGAACAGGTCGCGGTTCTGGCGCGAGGTCATCGGGCAGACGAAATGCACTTCGGGGACGTCCTGGCGCAGCCGGTGGGCGGCGAGCACGAAGGTCGCGGCCATGGACTCGAGCTCCGAGCGCCGGCTGCCCGGGAGCAGAGCCACGATGAGCTTGCGCGACGGCAGGCGCAACTGGGCGCGCGCTTCGGCCTTGTTGACCTCGAGCGGGATCAGGTCCGCCAGAGGATGTCCGACGTAAGTGACCGGTATGCCGGCCTTCTCGTACATCGCCGGCTCGAACGGGAACATCGCCAGCAGGTGGGTCGCCGAGCGCGCCACCCGGTGCACACGCCAGCCGCGCCATGCCCAGATCGAAGGGCTCACGTAGTGCACGGCCGGGATACCGGCATCCTTCAGGCGCCGCTCGAGCTCGAGATTGAAGTCGGAGGCGTCCACGCCGATGAACAGGCCGGGGCGCTGCGCCAGCAGCGCATCGCCGAGTTCGCGGCGGATGCGCGTGATGCGGCGAAAGTGCCGCAGGGCTTCCGTATAGCCGCGCACCGCTAGCTGGTCCATCGGCACCTGCACCTCGAAGCCCTGCGCCGCCATGCGCGGCCCGCCGATGCCCGCATAACGCAGCGCGGGTCGCTGCGATTTCAGAGCCGCGATCAGGTGCGCGCCGAGCTGGTCGCCGGAAGCCTCGCCAGCCACCATGGCGACACGGGTAGCCGCCTCGCGCACGACGCTAACGGATGGGCCCGCGTTTCGAGCGCTCGAGGAACTCGAGCAACATGCCGACTTCCGGGGAGGAAGCGGCAATGGCCTGCAGCTTCCGCTTGGCTTCCTCGAGCCCCAGGCCGGAACGGTAGAGCGCGCGATACGCCTGCTTGATGCTGGCAATGGCCTCGGCCGTAAAGCCGCGGCGGCGCAAGCCTTCGCTATTGATGCCGAAGGGCTTGGCCATGTTGCCGGCCGCCATGACGTAGGGCGGAAGGTCTTGCGCCAGGTAGGTGCCCATGGAGGTGAAGCTGTGCGCGCCGATGTTGACGTACTGGTGAACTACTGTGGCGCCGCCGAGGATCGCCCAGTCGCCGACCTCCACGTGGCCGGCCAGGCCGGTGTAGTTGGCCATGATGGTCTTGTCGCCGACGTGGCAGTCGTGCGCGATGTGCACGCTGCCCATCAGCCAGTTATCGTCGCCGATGCGCGTGACGCCGGTGTCCTCTGCAGTGCCGCGATTGATGGTGACGCCTTCGCGAATCGTATTGCCGTTGCCGATCTCCACCACCGTGGGCTCGCCCGCATACTTCTTGTCCTGCGGCGGCGCGCCGATCGAGGCGAACTGGTAAATGCGATTGTTGCGCCCCAGGCGCGTGTGGCCTTCGATGACCACGTGAGGGCCGACCCAGGTCCCCTCGCCCATAACCACGTGCTCGCCGATGATCGAGTAGGCTCCAATGCTCACCCCTTGCGCGAGTTGCGCGCCGGGATGGAGGATCGCCGTGGCATGGACCTGCGCCGCACTCACTCCTGCCCCAGGATGCGCTCGGTGCACAGGATTTGCGCCTCCGTGACCACTGCTCCGGCGACGCGGGCGATGCAGAAGAATTTCCAGATGCCCCGCCTGTGCGCCAGCACCTGCACCTCCAGCTCGAGCTGGTCCCCGGGCACCACGGGCCGCTTGAAGCGCGCGTCGTCGATGCCGGCGTAGTAGTAGGCGGTATTGCTGTCGGCCGCAGCGCCCTGGGTGCGCAGCGCCAGGATGCACGCCGCCTGCGCCATGGCCTCGAGGATAAGCACGCCGGGCATGATCGGGCGGCCGGGGAAATGGCCGAGGAAGTGCGGCTCGTTGGCGGAGACATTTTTCAGCGCGCGGATTCGCTTGCCGGGTTCGCATTCCAGCACGCGGTCGATCATCAGCAGCGGATAGCGCTGCGGCAGGTGCGCCAGCACCTTGGTGATATCCATCTCAACCATTTGCAGCCTTCCTCTTCTTGCGCCGGGGCTTTTCGAGCGCGCCGACCCGTGCGTGGAGTTCGGCGAGATGCCTGATCAGCGCGGTATTGCGCGCCCAGGATGCATTGTCGTCGAACGGATACATGCCTGTGTAGGTGCCCGGCTTGCGGATCGAGCGCGAAATGACCGTGCCGGCGGACACATGCACGCCATCGCACAGGCTGAGATGCCCGAGGATCACCGCGGCGCCGCCGACGGTGCAATGCCGGCCGATCACCGCGCTGCCTGCAACCCCGGCGCACCCGGCCATCGCCGTATGCGCGCCGATGCGGCAGTTGTGGCCGATCTGGATCTGATTGTCGAGCTTGACGCCTTGCTCGATCACCGTGTCGTCCACCGTGCCGCGATCGATCGTGGTATTGGCGCCGATTTCAACGTCGTCGCCGATCAGCACGCGCCCGATGTGGGGCAGCTTGAGCCAGCGACCCTCCTCGTTCGCCATGCCGAAGCCGTCGGCCCCGATCACGGCGCCGGCATGCACGATGACGCGCTCGCCAATGCGGCAGGCGGCGTAAACGGTGACCAGGGGATGGAGCCGCGTATCCGCACCAATCGAAACGCCGTCGCCGAGATAGCAACCGGCGCCCACCCAGGCCCGCTCACCGAGCTGCGCGCCTGCACCCACCACGGCGCCCGTCTCGATCTTCGCACTGGCGGCGATGCGCGCCGTCGGATCGATCTGGCAGGTCGCATGCACCCCCGGCACCGGCGCCGGGGCGGGGTTCAGCAGCTGGGAGACGCGCGCGAAATAGGCGTAGGGATTGTCGCTGACTATTCGCGGCAGCCTGGTCTGCTGCGCGGCTGCGGCCGGCACCACCACTGCGCCTGCGCGGGTCGCGGCAAGCTGCGCGCGATAGCGCGGGCCGGAGAAAAACGCGATCTGGCGCGGCCCGGCGTGCTCCAGCGAACCGACCTGCTCGATCAGAATGCCGGCGCCGCTGACGAGGCGCCCGCCGAGCCGGGAAGCGATCTCGCCCAGTGTGAGCGGTTTCGGCATGTCATCGCGCGGCGGGCTTGCCGTCCAGCGCCTTGATCACCCGCTCGGTGATGTCGATGCGCGGATTGGCGTAGATCGCATCCTGGAAGATGATGTCGTACTTCTCCTGCTCGGCGATCTGCTGAATCACCCGGCGGGCCAGTTCGATCACCTGCGCGAGTTCTTCATTGCGCCGCTGGTTGTGATCCTCGCGGAACTCGCGCTGGCGGCGCTGGAAATCGCGGTTCAGGTCGCTGAACTCCCGCTCCTTGGACCGCCGCTGGCTCTCGGCCATCGTGACGCCCTGCTTCTCCAGCTCGTCCTGCATGCGCTTGAGCTGCTCGGCGATGCGCGCCATCTCCTGGTCGCGCTTGGAGAACTCCGCCTCGATCTTCTTCTGCGCGCGCACCGCGGGCGCCGCGTCGCGCAGGACGCGCTCGGTGTTGACGAAGCCGATCTTGCCCTCGACTTGGGCGGTCGCGGCTTGCGCGTTCAGCGCCAGCAGGACTGCCGCGATCACGCCAGCGATGACGGTCTGCGTGCAACTGTGCATGCGTGCTCAGAACCCGGTGCCAAAGGTCAATTGTAACCTCTGCCTGCGGTCGACCCCGTCGACCATGTTCAGCGGGTTTGCGAACGAGATGCGCAGCGGCCCGAACGGCGAGAACCAGGACAATCCGATGCCGAGGGAAAAGCGCAATTCGGACAGCGACACGCTCTCGCCTGGGCCGTACACCTGCCCGCCATCGAGGAACAGCGCCAGCCGCAGCGATTTGTCCTGCTCGGCGCCTGGCACCGGGAACAGGAGTTCCGCGTTGCCGACCATGCGCCGGTTTCCTCCCAGCGAGTTGCCGTCAGGGTCCTTCGGCCCCAGGGAATACGGCTTGTAGCCGCGCACCGTCCCGGGACCGCCGGCGTAGTAGTTCTTGAAGAATGGCAGAGGCTTGCCACCCAGGCCGCTGGCGTAGCCGAGGTCGCCATTGAGGAACAAAGTAAGATTGCGCGTCAGTGGCCGATAGTACTGATGCGTGGTGCCGAGCCGGTAATACTCCAGGTCGCCCGCGGCCAACTCCCCCGTGATGCGACTGAGCGAGCCCTCGGTCGTCATGATCAGGCTGTTGCGGTTGTCGCGCGTCCAGCCACCCACCATGGCGCCGTAGGTGTAGACATTGCCGAAATTGGCGACGAAGTCCCTGTAGGTAAAGGGGCTGGTGGCAAACGTTTCCAACTGCACGTGCTCGGCGTTCAGGCCGAAGCTGAGCGAATCGCGCTCGGACAGCGGGTAGCCGAACTTGACGCCGCCGCCGAATGTCTGCGTCGTATACGCGCCGACTGCGAGCGAAGACGCATCGACGTCGCGGCGATAGACGTCGAAACCCCGGCTCACCCCGTCCACGGTGTAATACGGGTCGAGGTACGACAGGGAGTAGACCTTGTTGACCGAGCCGCTGTTGAGTTCCAGGGACAGGAACTTGCCGTTGCCGAAAGCATTGGACTGCGTGACCGAGGCCGACAGGATGACCTTGTCGACGCTGGAGAAGCCGACGCCGAACAGCAGCGCGCCAGTGGGCTTCTCCTCGACGGTATAGCTGACGTCCACCTGGTCGGCGAAGCCCTCGATCGGCACGGTCTCGACGTTCACGTCTTTGAAATACTGCGTACGGTCGATGCGCCGCCTGGAAAGCTGGATCCTGGACGAATCGTAGTACGCCCCCTCGAGCTGGCGCATCTCGCGGCGCACCACTTCGTCGCGGGTCTTGGTGTTGCCGCTCACGTTGATGCGGCGCACGTAAACGCGCCGGCCGGGATCGACCAGGATGGTGAAAGCTACCGTGCGCTTTTCCCGGTCCAGTTGCGGTACCGCGTTGGCGTTGGCAAAGGCATAGCCGTCGTTGCCGAGCCGGTCGCTGATGGCCTTGGTCGTCGCGGTGAGCTTCTGGCGCGAGAACACGTCGCCCGCCTTGAGCTGGATCAGCTTTTCCAGTTCTTCCGTCGGCACCAGGGTCTGGCCCGCGAGCTGCACGTCGGATACGGTGTACTTGCCGCCTTCGCTCATGTTCACCGTGATGTAGATGTCCTTGCGGTCCGGGGTGATCGACACCTGGGTCGACTCGACATTGAAGTCCAGGTAACCCTGGTTCTGGTAGTGCGAGCGCAGCGACTCCAGGTCGGCGCTCAGGCGCTGCCGGGAATACTGATCCAGTTTCGTGTACCAGGTCAGCCAGCCGGAGGTGCGCAAGGTGAACAGCTCGAGCAGGTCTTTCTCGGGGAGCGCGCTCGCGCCGACCAGGTTGATCGACTTGATTCTGGCCACGTCGCCTTCGGAGACCGCAAAGCTGATCGCCACGCGGTTGCGCTCCAGCGGCGTGACCGTGGTCTGCACTTGCGCGCCGTATTTACCGCGCGACAGGTACTGGCGTTTGAGCTCCTGCTCGGCGCCATCCAGCACGGAACGGTCGAAGGTGCGCCCTTCGCCAAGGCCCTGGTCGCGCAGGATGCGCTTGAGCACCTCCGGCTGGAACTCGCTCACGCCGGAGAAGTCGATCTGCGCGACAGCCGGGCGCTCCTCCACCAGCACCACCAGCACGCCGTTCTCCGCTTCCAGGCGCACGTCCTTGAAGAACCCCGTGGCGTACAGGGCGCGCAGGGCCTGCTGCGCCTTCTCCTCGGTCAGCGTGTCGCCGACCTTGACCGGGAGATAGCTGAACACGGTGCCCGGTTCGGTGCGCTGGACGCCTTCGACGCGAATGTCCTTGACCACGAACGGGCTGATCGCCTGCGCCAGGGCTGCACCTGCGGCGCCCAGCAGAGCGCAGGCGAGCGCCACCAGAAAGCGCTTGCGCATCAATGCATCCCCAGGATCAGCCGGCGAACAGTCGGTTCAGGTCGTTGAAGAAGGCAAAGGCCATCAACACCAGCAGTAGTGCAATGCCGACCCGCTGGCCCAGCTCCATGGCGCGTTCCGAGGCAGGACTGCCCTTGAGCACCTCGATCGAGTAGTACAGCAGCAGCCCACCGTCCAGCGGCGGAATCGGCAGCAGGTTGAGCACGCCGAGACTAATGCTGATCAGCGCGAGAAAAGTGAGATACGGAATCCAGCCGAGCTGCGCCGACTGGCCGGCGAAATCGGCGATCGTGACCGGACCCGACAGGTGCTTCCAGGACAGCTCGCCCAGCAGCATCTTGCCCAGCATTTTCAGGCTGAAAACCGAGATGTCCCAGGTCTTGGCGATCGCCTTGGCCACGCTTTCGACGGGGCCATAGCGCACTTGCACGAAGATGCGGCCGGCGTGATCCGCTGGAACCTCGGGGGCGGCGCCGATCCTGCCGATGCGCACGCCGCCCGAACTGACCGCGTCCGGCGTCACCACGACGTTGAGCACGGCGGCGCCCCGCTCCACGGCAAGTTGCAGGCGGCGCTCCGGCCGCTGGCGCACGACCAGCACCAGCTCGTCCCAGGTGGCGAGCGGACGCCCGTCCGCGTGCGTGATGCGGTCGCCCGCGGTCAGGCCCGCGCGCTCGGCGGCGCTGCCGGCGACCACTTGACCCAGCACCGGGGGCAGCGCGGGACGGAAAAGACGCAGGCCGAGCCGCTCCATCATGTCGCTCTCCACCTCGTCCGACGGGAAGCCGCCCAGGTCGAGGGTCAGCGCCGAGATGCGGTCGCGGCCGTCGATGACCTCGACGCTGATCTTCTGGCGCTGCAGCGCCGCCTGAAGCACGCGCCAGCGCAGGTCCTGCCAGGTGGCCACCGGCTCTCCGTCGACGGCGCGCACCGTGTCGCCGCCGCGGAATCCGGCAGAGCGCGCCGGGGTTGCCGCCGGCGGCTCGGCCAGGATCGGCCGCGCTTCCGGCAGCCCGAACATGAACAGCCCGGAGTAGACCGCGATGGCGAAGAGGAAATTGAAAACCGGCCCGGCCACCACGATGAGCAGTCGCTTGCCGACGCTTTGGCGGTTGAAGGCGCGTGCGAGCTCCGCGGGCGCCACCGGCGCCTCGCGCTCGTCGAGCATCTTGACGTAGCCGCCGAAGGGAATCGCCGCGACGACCCATTCGGTGCCGTCCGGCCCGCGCCGCCAGGATGCCAGGGGGCGACCAAAGCCGACGGAGAAGCGCAGCACCTTGACGTTGCACAGGCGTGCCGCGAGGAAATGGCCGTACTCGTGCACGACGATCAGCACACCCAGCGCGACCACGAATGCGACCACCGTATGCAGCAGCGTCATGCGGCCTGCCCCATCAGGCGCGCCACGCAGTCGGCGGCAGCGCGGCGCGCGCGCCCGTCGGCTTCGAGTATCGCCCCCAGTTCCTGCGCCGGGGCGCTGGCGACGCGATCCAGCGTATCGCCGATCACTTGAGCGATCGCCGTGTAGCGCAGGCGGCCGCCGAGGAAAGCGTCCACCGCCACTTCGTTGGCTGCATTCAACACCGCCGGCGCCGTGCCTCCCGCCCGCAAGGCGCCGTAAGCCAGCCCGAGGCAGGGAAAGCGGGCGGCGTCGGGCCGTTCGAAGGAAAGGCTCCCGACCGCTCCCAGGTCAAGCGCCCGCCCGCCGGAGTCGATGCGCTCCGGGAAGCCCAGCGCGTGCGCAATGGGAACCCGCATGTCGGGATTTGACATCTGGGCGAGCATCGAACCGTCCACGTATTCGACCAGCGAGTGCACGATGCTCTGCGCGTGGATCACCACTTCGATGCGCTCGGGCTCCAGGCCGAACAGCCAGTGCGCCTCGATCACCTCCAGCCCCTTGTTCATCATGGTGGCGGAGTCGACCGAGATCTTGCGGCCCATCACCCAGTTCGGATGCGCGCAGGCCTCCTGCGGCGTCACCTGCGCCAGGCGCTCCAGGGGCGTGGCGCGGAATGGTCCCCCCGAGGCCGTGAGCACGATTCTGCGCACACCGCGCAGACTGGCGCGCCCGCCGTCGTGCGGCAGGCACTGGAATACGGCATTGTGCTCGCTGTCGATCGGCAACAGGACCGCGCCGGCATCGCGCACCGCGCGCATGAACAGCGGCCCCGACATGACCAGGGCCTCCTTGTTGGCGAGCAGCAGGCGCTTTCCGGCGCGGGCCGCAGCGAGAGTGGCGGGAAGGCCCGCAGCGCCGACGATCGCGGCCATCACCACGTCGCACTCCGGTGCCGCGGCCGCCTGCCCGAGTGCGTGCGCGCCGAACAGCAGGTCGCAGCCGGCGTCCTTGAAGCGGCGGCGCAGCGCCGAATCTTCGGCCACCCCGGCCAGCACCGCGCGGCGCGCCCGGTGCCGCCTGGCCAGCTCCAGCAGGAGCTCCGCTGAACTGTTCGCGGTAAGCGTATCTATGCGGTAACGGTCAGGGTGCCGTCCCACCACGTCGAGCGTGTTGGCGCCAACTGAACCGGTTGCCCCGAGCAGCGCAAGGGCGCGCGGCCGCGAAGCGCGGTCGGAGCGCAGGTCCTGGTTCATTTCGTGGCCATCCAGTGGAACGACAAGGCAGCGATCGGCAGGGTCGAGGCGATGCTGTCGATGCGGTCGAGGACTCCGCCGTGGCCGGGCAGCAGCGCCCCGCTGTCCTTCGCGCCCGCCTGCCGCTTGATGGCGGACTCGAACAGGTCGCCCGCAATGCCGACTGCGCACAACAGCATGACCACGGCCAGGTAGGCCATCCACCCCGCCCCCTGCACGTAAGCGCCGAGCGGCGCGCCCGGCAGCGCACAGATGATAGCGTAGATGAGCGTCGCGGCGGCAGCCCCGGCCACGCCCTCCCAGGTCTTGCCCGGGCTGATGCTGGGCGCGAGTTTGCGCTTGCCGAATGCGCGGCCCGCCAGGTAGGCCGCGGTGTCCGCGACCCAGACCAGGCCCAGCGCGAGCAGCAGGCGGTCCGCCGGCAGCGCCAGCGCGGCGAGTCCAGTCGGGAGCAGCACCGCCAAACCGGTGAGGGCGAGCCACACACGCGGTGGTTGAAGGCCGCGCCACAGCCATAGCGGCACCAGCACCAGCCAGAACAGTCCGGCGGCGGCGAACAGCGCGCGTTCTGGCCCGTCGGCGACGGCGAGCGGCTGCCAGGCCAGGGCCAGCGCCGCATAGAGCGCCGCTGCGCCGGCCCCATAGGCAACCGAGCCTGGCGTCGAAAGGCGGGCCAGCCTGCCCCATTCGTGCCCGGCAGCGGCGATCACTACGCCGACGAGCAAGGAGAACCAGATCCGGTCGAGCCAGAACAGCGTTGCGAGAAACGCCGCCAGCAAAACCGCAGCGGTAAGCGCGCGGACCGGCAATGGCTCAGGCGACCTCGGCGCGATTCGCCTGTTCCAGCTGCTCGCTGGTGCGCCCGAAGCGGCGTTCGCGGCGGGCATAGGAGGCGATCGCCGCGTCGAGTGTCGCGCCGTCGAAATCCGGCCACAAGGCGTCGGTGAAGTAGAACTCGCTGTAAGCGAGCTGCCACAACAGGAAATTGCTGACCCGCTGCTCGCCGCCGGTGCGGATGAACAGGTCGGGCTCGGGGGCGTAGCTCATCGACAGGTAAGGCGCAAGCCGCGACTCTTCGATCTCCCCCTGCAGCGCCTCGGGCTGCTCGCGCGCCAGTCGCCCGAGCGCCCGCAGGATGTCCCAGCGCCCGCCGTAGTTGGCCGCGATGGTCAGGGTGAGCCGCGTATTGGCGGCGGTGCGCCGCTCGCCCTGCTCGATCAGGGCGCGCAGGCGGGAATCGAAACGCTCCAGGTTTCCCACCACGCGCAGCCGGATGCCGTTGCGGTGCAATTTCTCCACCTCGTTGGTCAGCGCGCCGTGAAACAGCTGCATCAGCAGCGCCACTTCCTCTTTCGGGCGGCGCCAGTTCTCCGAGCTGAACGCGAACAGCGTGAGGAACTGCACGCCGCGCTCGGCGCATGCCTGCACCACCGCGCGCACCGCTTCCACGCCGCGCTTGTGGCCTGCGATGCGCGGCAGGCGCCGCCGCCTGGCCCAACGGCCGTTGCCATCCATGATGACGGCGACGTGCCGGGGCACTTCGCCGTGCGCGGGTATCTCCTCAGTGGAACTTGCGTGCGTCACGCCGTGCCTTAGACCGCCAGCAACTCGGCTTCCTTCTGCTGCAGGAGCTGGTCGATCTCGCCGATCGAACGGTCGGTGAGTTTCTGCACGTCGTCCTGTGCGCGGCGCTCGTCGTTTTCCGAGACTTCCT
>Ga0247727_10009031_pt1 | contig 18257 bp, 22 predicted proteins | sample WisWelCaveWW1625_FD_202498 | JGI IMG/M metagenome (GOLD analysis project Ga0247727, IMG submission 202498) | Biofilm microbial communities from Wishing Well Cave, Virginia, United States - WW16-25 | ecosystem: Environmental > Aquatic > Deep subsurface > Groundwater > Cave microbial mat | place... | reverse complement strand
GTGGTCGTGGCGGGCCAGCACTGCGGCCCGAGCGTGCGCCGGATCGGTGATCGTCTGGTGGCGAGCCCAGCACCTCGGATGATCCGCGACGATGCGTCCGGCACAGCGCACCCGCACGCGCTCCAGGTCGGCCGTGACCTCCACCAGGCGGCCTATCACCGCCGGGTCGACGGAGTAGTCGTTGGCATGCAGGCGCACGTAATGGTCGCGAGCCAGGCGGAGCGAGGAACGCCATCCGGTGCAGGGCGCCACCGGAGGCAGCGCGAGCATCGCGGCGAGGTCGGTCTCGATCCGGTCGGCGGGGCGGCATCCGAGGCGGCGCACGTGCCGGGCGTTGGCGCGGGGCAGCCACTCGCCGAGCTGGGTGTTGAAGTCATCAGGTGAGCGGAAGGTCCTCCCCGGGAGGAACGAGGTCTCGAAGTAGCCGTTGGTGCGCTCACGATCCCTTTGGACTCTGGGTCGGCCGGGTCGAGGATCTGGACCGAGATCCCCAGCGTGCCGCGGAAGGCCTGGGTGGCCGCGGTGAGCTCCGTCCGTCGGTGCCGACGCTGCCCGACAGCGCCCTCCCCGTCCCACACGAGCATCCTAGGCACCGCCCCCAGGCCCTCGATGAGCGCCCAGTGACCCGAGAACAGATCCTCGGCCCCGCGCGAGGGGATCTGCCATGACCTCATCGCGGGCAACGCCGAGGGCATCCTGCCGATCGGCCGCCGCCTCCGCGAACGCTCGCGCGCGGCCCCCGAAGAACCGGCACAGCCGCGTCCGCCGCGTAGCGCACCCGCTTGGTTCTGATCCGCAGGCGATGCAGCTGGCCGTCTGACGGTATGCCTGCCTACCGCACGCTCGTACACGCGAAGCTCACGCCACGGCCCCTCGACTTCCTGCAGCCCGATCTCGACGATTCCAAGAAGTCAGCGCTCAAGGTCGGGCTGGGATCGCCGGACTTCACGCTGGTTCAGGGTCCACCCGGCACCGGGAAGACGACGTCAATCGCAGAACTAGTCGGGCAGGTACTGCAGGAGAATCCGGCGGCAAGGATTTTAGTCTCGTCCCAGACTCATGTTGCGCTAGACGATGCCGTCGAGCGCATCGCCCGTCTCGTTCCAGGCCGACGGGTCTTGCGTGTTGGGCGGCCAGAGAAGATCGGGTCCGAGCTCGAAGCGTTCGCCCTCGAGCATCAGATGTCTCTTTGGCGAGAAGAGTCCGTATCTCTCTATGCTCAGGACGGTGCCATCGGGATCGGGGGGCTTACGGACCGTGGCGAGATGCTCTTCGAGCCGCTCCATCGCTTTCGTACCCATCGCACCCGCGACAAGAGCGGCGGCTATCGCTGGTACAACGACTACCGTCTGCCGCAGCGCCTGGGCGAGGGCATCGTCACCGTCCGGCTGCATACGAACGACGAGGACAGGGCCAGGCGCTTCAACCTCACCGAGAACGTCCGGCCGATCCCCCCTAGCGATCCCGACTTCGCGCGCCTCTACGCACGTAGGAACGACGCCGAGTCCATCAACCGGAACCTCGAGGACACCCTGTTCCTTGGCAGAGCCCACAGCGTCGGCCGCCTCCGCCAACAGGTCGACCTCATCGGCTACGCACTGCTCGTGAACGGGTTGACAGTGCTCCGCCACGAGCAGCGCGCCAGGCTCCCCCTGGCCGCCTAGCGGGAATCCGACTCCACTCCTCCCGCCTTCTCGAAAGCCTGCCAGCGAGGGCTTCTTCGACCCCGACTCCAATCCTCGTCAACCGGGCAGCCCCAACCTCGCCGGTAGACTGGCCACCCATCAGGTTTGACCTTGGTCAGGAGGGTTCTCGACCACCTTTTCTACAGCCCTCGCCCTCGTAGCCCTCGTAGCTCAGTGGAGAAGAGCAGCGGTTTCCTAAACCGCGTGTCGCAGGTTCGATTCCTGCCGGGGGCACCATGTGATGTCTCACGACATCGTGCCGACATGTGTCGGGACATCGTTCCATGTCAGGCCCGTCCGTGCGGTTGGTAATCACGGGTCGGATCCAGCGTGAGCTCCCGGATGAGCTCGCCATCTTCGCTCAGCACCCGGATCCGCAGATCATCGACGAGCACCAGGACCCGCGTGCCGGCGAGCCGACGCCCGAGCCCGATGTGGTGCAACCGTGAGTTGTGACGCGGCGTGATCACCCCGGTGATGTCGATCTTGTCCCGCCTGACACGGAAGTGCCGGGGGACCACGAAACGAGGACCTGTCGGGGTAGCCCTGGGACGGGCCCCGAACGCCTCGGCGGGCGTGCGTCGTCCGATCGCGCGGTGCGGCCTGACGGTGTTGTAGTAGGAGGCGAACGTATCGAGCTGGCCCTGCAGCTCGACCACGCTCATCGGCGCCGGCTGCTTCGCGAGCCACTTCTTCAGCGTCTGGTGGAAACGCTCGACCTTGCCGCAGGTCTGGCGGTGGTAGGGCCTGGAGTGCACGAACGAGATCCCAAGCGCCGCGGTCTCGAGCTCGAGAGCACATCGACCCTTGCGAGGCGCGGCGGTGAACACCGCCCCGTTGTCCGTCAGCAGCGAGGACGGGAACCCATGGGCCGCAGCCGCTCCATGGAAGCTCGCCACGACGTCGGCCGCCTTGAACACGGCCAGGGCGTCAGAAGCCACGAGCAACCGTGAGTGGTCATCGATCACGTTCAAGATCTCGACCTCGGTGTCATCGGCCAACCTCCGATGGGTGATGTCGGCCTGCCAGCGTTCGTTCGGCATGTCGGCCTGGAACCGGATGAACGAGCTCTTCGGTCGTTTCTGTGGCTGCGGGGTCACGAACCCCCGGCGGGTCAAGATCCGCCAGATCGTCGCGACCGAGGGGACCGCACCCTCACCGTGACGCCTCCCCAGGTGCACCGCGATCGTGTGCGCCCCGGCATCGAAGCCCTGGTCGAGCAGGGACTTGCGGAGCTCGACGATCTCGTCTTCGATCTCCACCGGCGTCCGCCCGGGGCTCGCCCGGGGCCGGCGGGAGCGAGGCTCCAGCCCCGCCTCACCTTCGGCGTCGAAGCGGCGCACCAGCTCGTAGACCCATCGGGGCGAGACCCCGTAGTCCCGCGCGACCTCGGCCTTGGTGCGCCCCTCGAGCCTGACCGCCGTGACCACCAACCGTGCCAACGACATCGCCGACCCCCTTGAGATGAGGTCGGTACGATGTCGCGCGACAGGGCGGAACTATGTCCCGAAACCAGACACTGCCGGGGGCACCATGTGATGTCTCGCGACATCGTGCCGACATGTGTCGGACGTCCGTCTCACCGGCCCTTGCGCCTTTGACCTCGTGGCCCGTTGTGGGCCCCAAAGCATCCGCAGGTCGACGTAGGGTGAGCCCGCAAAGCCCAATTTGAATACACAAATGCGATGGTCAGCAGTCCTGCAGCGACCAAGGTCGCCATCGGAAGATTCAAAGCGAGAGCCACTCCCACCAGAAGCTCAACAATGCCAATGGTGAACCACGAAGCGGCGAGCATCGATCGGCCGTGTACAATCCTGGCAAGAGCAGTCTTCTCGACTATCGCTGCGCCAGACGGCGCGCACTTCGACCAGCCAGCTAGCGCAAGGGCGATCCCGACGAGAGGAGCCTGACTTGAGGCAAAGCTCGAGAAGCCAGAGACAGCCATCATGTTGCGGTCACCGCTAGCGGGCTGCGACCACGTTCAGTGTCGTCCCATGTGCGCATGATGCGCTCAAGGAATCGACTGCCACGCCACGCAACAGTCGAGGCCGTTGCCCGTCGTTGTCTGGTGCACATCGCCCGAATCGAGGTCCAGTATGTAGATATCACCAAGCGACGGATCTCCTCCCAGTTCCTGGCCGCTTCTCGTGAACGCGATTTGCCTTCCATCCGGAGACCAGGCGGGTTCGCTGTCCCGACATGTCTCGAATGCATCGCAGGCCGTGATTAAGCGCAGACCGCTCCCGCTCGGAGTCACGACGTATACCCCCGCACCTTGGAAGGTGCCTCCTGGTCCCAGGGCGTCGAAAGCCAACGACTTCCCATCCGGTGCCCAGGAGACGCCAAAAACGGGTTCCACCCCCTGGGGGCGGATTGTTGTAAGGATGGAACCAGTTGCAGAGTCAATGATGTAGATCGCGTGATCGTCTGGGTTGGAGGTTGGGGTTCCACTGACCGCGATGCTCTTTCCATCTGGTGCCCACGATGGAGCTCCAAAAGAGAGAGCTGGCGAGAGGAGGGTCGCCGACTCCCCACTGTCCGTATCCATTACCCAGAGCCCTTCGCGCCCGTCTCGGTCAGCCCAGAAGGCCAATGTCGATCCGTCCGGAGACCAAGCAGGCGATCCTTGTCCCTCACAAACAGTCTGAGCACAGGCGGCCGCCACCTCGACAGCAGATGTGCGCAAGTCGAGCACGACGACGTCACCATCGGACACGAAGGCCAACCGTTCTCCGTCGGACGACCACGACGCTACCGTTCCTGCGTCCATGTCTGCGAGGACCTCGCGAGCTCCGGAGTTGGGGTCGATCGTCATGAGCGACGTAGGCGGCGCCTCACCTTCAGGCGCGAATCTGCCTCGTGCGAGAGCCAGCAGTCCGTTGGACCTGAGAGATTGCTGACCTCCTCCTGGCTGAGTGGTTCCATCCTCAAGCGTCCCGCGGAATCCCCACAGTGCGGTGAGCAGGAGACCGGCCACCATCAACCCCACAACGAGCGCCGTGTTGCGCCGGTGTCTGCGAGGAGGCTGCTCGGGAGATCGACAACTGATGTCCTGCCAGAGGTCTGGCGCCGGCATGTCGTCGTTCGCATGGAGCCGTTCTCTGAGGTTATCCGTCATCTCTTTCCTCCAGGAGCGATCGGAGCCGCTTCCTAGCTCGATGCAAGTGCACGCTAACGGCGGCTGTGCTTGTGCCCATGCGGCGAGCCACTTCGATTGTCGGTAAGTCGGCGAAGTAGAACAGAACGACCGCTGCCCGCTGACTCGGTGACAGGCGTAGCAGGGCAAGGCGAAGCTCAAACCCGGCTTCCGGCTCGGTGTATGGGAGTTCTGGCACCGAGCCCGTCCACTGGCGATCCTTCAACATCCCGCGTGCGAGAACGAAGGCAGTTCGCCAAACCCAGCGGTCGGCGGACTCAATCTGCGTTTCACCACGAAGAGCCTGAGCGAACGCCTCCGATACCGCTTCGCTGGCGATGTCGCGGTCGCCCGCGAACAGAACGATCGCGCGCCACAGCTTCGCACCGTTCTCCCGGTACGCACGCTCGATCGGTCCTACCGTTGGTGACGAGACACCACGTATATCCATCACAAATCGATAGGGGAGCTTTGGGCACGAAATCTTAACCCCAGCTTCCTAAGCGAAGGCGTCGCTCGCGTGGAGCTAGCAGCTGGTGCATGGACGGGAGGCGACCGCGGACATTCCTGCCGTTAAGATCCTCACGCTGCTATCAAGTCACGGGTCGCCGCAGGGACCGAGGGGACTGGCCTAAACGAAGTCAGAGCCTGCTCGCTCGACAGGAAACCGTTGGGTCACCACCGGTCCCTGCGGCATCCTCCCATCGCGCCCGGATCTCTCCGAGCAGCTCGTAGGAGAACACGCAAGAAACCGGTGCTCTTCTCCACTGAGCTACGAGGGCCGAGGGCGAGGACGAGGGCAGGTCACCAGGATAGGGCTTCGATGCCGTCACTCGGACGAGGTTCGTGCTCGGGCTTCGGTTCCCTCGGACGAAGTAGGTGCTTGAACCCAGCTCACGGTTCGGACGTTGCGGGCCGTCAGCCTCGTTCCCGCGCGGCTCACATACTCGACGCGGCTACTCGAGGCGTTCAGCGCGAAGGGCGGTCTCTGTCAGTTGAACCACGTTGAACCCCGAGGACTTGCGAGCGCTAGACCTCGATCCTGATTATCCTGGGCCAGTGAGCCGACTCATGGCCCGGTCCCGTAAGTGGTGGCGGGCGTTCCGGCGCTGGCCGACATGGGTACAGGTCCTGGCGTGGGTGTTCTACGGATGGATCGTGATCCCGCTTGCCATCCTCGGCGGCGCACTGACGAAGGGCACCTTCACCCCCGAGGAGGCGGCAGAACGAGCGCGCGCGAGAACGGCCGACCGCATCGCGACCGAGCGCATCTCGACGAAGCCGGTGGTGGCCGCGCTCACCATCGTCGTCTACTGCGGGCTGACCGCCGTCATCGTTCTCCTCGTGTTGACGAACTCGGGGTCCCCCGCCAGCCCCGTGTTCGTTGTGGCCGCCGTGCTCTGGTTCGCCATGCAGCCGGCCGCTGCGTACGCGATCGGGCGCAGGTGGGCGCTGTGGCTGCCCGGGATCTCCTTGTTCGCCGCGTTGATCTGGGTGTACACCGCGGGCACACCGCAGGTTCAGACCAATGCCGAGAACGCGGCCAACGGGCTGGGGTTCTTCTGGATCATCGGCATCCTGCTGATGGCGCCGGGGCTGTTCGTGAGGCGCTACCTCTACCGCCGGAGCCTCCGGCTCCGCCCGGAGCCCTCGTTCGCCGTGGCGACTACGGGGCTCCCACCGCCGCCGGTCGCGCCCCCCGTCCAGGTCGGTCCGGCCGTCGGCCCGGAGGCGCCGCGCGTAGCAGGAGTCACGTGGCTTAGCGTGAGCGCCGACTATCTGTGGGGCAGGTCCGAGGGCCCGAGACGCAACGCTACGTATTTCATCTATCGGCGAGACGCACTTGTTCCTCTCGAAATCTTCCCGCGAGAAAGAGTTGAGGAAGGAAAGAAACGATTCCGCGAACTCGCGGGGACTTGGCGCTCGGCCGGGGCATGACCATCCCCGCAGCCCCAGAAGCGGCCGCGAAGCTCGTTCGTCCGGTTCTCAGCCGAGATGCCGAGCGCTGGCAGGCCGACATCACCCACTGGCGCCGCGGACGGGACGGGCGTCGAGATCTTGGACGTGATCGACGACCACTCGCGGTTGCTGATCGCCTCCGATGCGCTCGGGGTCTTCAAGGCCGCCGACGTCGTGGGGAGCTTCCACCGAGCCGCTGCGGCCCACGGGGGGTCGCGACTACCAACCCCACGGCAGATCTGGCTGAACGTGGAACGATGTCCCGAGACATATCGGCACGATGTCCCGCAGGAGCGAGCGCGACCTGGTCCAGGCTGCAAAGGGAGCGGCGGGCATCTCCGATCCGGTGACGAGGATGGAGCTGATCGGGGACGTCGCGGTCAAGTTCTCGGAGCGAGCCATCCAGGAGGCTACCGAGCACGACCTGGCTCCGTTCGCCGGCTTCCTGGAGCCCAACCCACGCAGCATGAAGCTCTTCGTCAACACTTACGGCGTCCTTCGATCGCTCCCACCGGCGCCGTCATCGGTCGGACTCTATCGCCACTTCCCCACCCTCCCCACCCACGAAGGTGACCGTGATGTCGCCGTTTCGATGCACCCCTGCGCCCGTGTCCCACTCGAAGTGTTGCGACGATCAGTTGAATCCGCCTTGGCTACCTCGATCCGAATGCACCACCGTGGCGATGCAGGCGCGAACCGCAACGGCGTGTCGAAGGGCCGCCACCGCAAGCGAGGCCTTCATGGGTTCATCGATCGAGTACCCAACGATCCGATTGGACCAGGCATCCTTGATGGCACACAGGTAGAGCTTGCCCTCATCGGTCGGGTGCTCGGTGATGTCGGTCAGCCACAGCTCGTTGGGCCCGCTGGCGCTGAACCGACGGCGCACTATATCGTCGTGGACCGCCGGACCGGGTCGTTTGCCACCGCGGCCCTTTCGGGCAAGGACCGAGAAGATCCCGTGTGAGCTGCACAAACGGTGCACCCGATTCTCGCTCGCGACGATGTCGTGCTCTACAGCGAGCTCATCAGCGATGAAGCGGTAGCCAAAGGTCGGATCGTCGGCATGGACGGCGCGTGCGGCATGGACAAGATGCGCGTCTGACCAGTCGCGGGCAGACACCGGATTGGGCCCTCCACTTGTAGAACGCCTGGGGGCTGAACCCCAGAACCCGGCAGGTCACCACGACGGGGATCCCGTCGGTGGCAAGGTCGCGGACCAGCGGGTAGATCATTTTGGGTTGACGCCTTGCCCCAGGTAGATCGCCGCCCGGCGAAGGACCTCGTTCTCTTGTTCCAGCAACCGGTTGCGCTTCTTCAGGGCTCGGATCTCGGCCTCTTCTGCAAGTGTCAATCCTTCGCGCTGGCCATCTTCGATCTCGACACGGCGGACCCAGCGAGAAAGGCACGACTGGGAGATACCGAAGTCCTTAGCAACCTTGGCGTGCTCCCCGTGAACCGGTCCACCTGATATGAGAGTCACGACCGCCCCGAAGGGGCAGGAGGTGACTCATGAAGGGCAGACGCCACACGCCCGAACAGGTGGTGCGAAAGCTCCACGAGGCCGACAAGCTCGTCGGTCAGGGCAAGGATCTCGCCGCGGTGCTCAAGCACCTGGAGATCTCCGAGCAGACCGACGGATGCTCGTCTCGCTGAGGCGGGATGGACGCCCGTGCGCGTGTGGGCTCACGAACCCCTGGAGTCCGCTGCTGGACGAGTAATCGGTCTCGTCAGGCCGAGTTGATGGGCGCTCGCGGCGAGGGATACCAGCGATATAGCGCCGCGTAATCGGCTTGGTCCTGCTTGTCCAGCCAGGGCACGTCGAGTTTCCGACCGCCATCGAGCGGGAGTCGCTGGTTGAGAAAGGAGATCTCGCGGCGAGTGAGAATCGGGACGCGAATTTCAATCGCCTCGTGGCCGTCCTTCACGAAGTCGAAGCGGGCGACCTCTCGTGGTCGAGGTGCGATCATCCCGTGGCGCCATCGGTTCCTCCTTGGAGATTGTGTGGCATGGCCCGCAGCCCCGAAACGACGCGGTTCCCCGACGCTCGTTCGGCTCGTTGCTAGCGCGATCCCGTGCGCCATCGGCACCTGATTTGCTCGCGGATCGACTCGGGTTCGGGGCCGGCGACGAGAATTGGTGTGTGACGGGCGTAGCGGGCGAGCACGTCGTAGCACTCGGCGAAGAAGTAGTGAATGACCCTTAGGGATCGCCCTTGAGCGCCGCTCGAGGGGCCACAGAGGGGTTCGAGTGGGAGTCTCGTCTCATCCTGTGGAGGGTGCACCGATGAGCACGACGCGGAAAGGGTCCTCCGGCGTCAAGTGGCGATCGTCGGTTTGACCGCCCTCATCAGCCGGGTGTACCGTCGGGTGCGTTCGCCGAGGATACGCCGAGGAAACGAAGAACGCATGGCGGTCTCTCACCCTTCACGCGGCTTGGTGGCCCTCACCGCCGCAACACTGCTGCTTGGCGAGCCCTGGGCGATCGCCGCTCCGGGTGATCTGGATCCGACGTTCGGTGGCGACGGGATCGTCCTGACCGACATCGGAAACGGGACCGGGACCATCGACGTCCTCCACGCCATCGCCGTCCAGCCCGACGGGATGATCGTCGCTGTCGGTGACTCTCAGAACAACTTCGCGGTCGCCCGTTACGTGACCGACGGAGATCTCGATCCGACGTTCGGGGGCGACGGGACCGTCGTCACCCCGATCGGCGTGAGCGATGACGAGGCCTTCGGGGTCGCGATCCAGTCCGACGACAAGGTCGTCGTCGTCGGCCGCTCGATCCAGAACAACTTGGGCTACGACTTCGCGGTCGCCCGCTACGAGACCGACGGAGATCTCGATCCAACCTTCGGTGGGGGCGACGGCCTCGTGACGACGGCGTTGCATCTGGGGGACGACTACGCGATCGACGTCGCCGTTCAACCCGATGGTGGGATCGTTGCGGCCGGGTTCACGGGTGGCGACACGAACACGAAGTTCGCCATCGTTCGCTACGAGTCGGACGGGGATCTCGATCCCACGTTCAGCGGCGACGGCATCAAGTCCACGAACTTCAACAAGCTCGGCGATTTCGCGAAAGCCGTGACCCTGCAAGACGACGGCGGGATCGTCGCTGCCGGCTCCGCGAGGGTGCCAGGGAAAGGGGACGACATCGCGGTGGCGCGCTATACCTCCTCAGGCGAGCTCGACCCCACATTCAGCCAGGACGGGAAGATCAAGACTTCGCTCGGGCCGGACTGGGACTACGCGAACGACGCCGCGATCCTTCCCAACGGCAAGATCCTCGTGGCCGGGTGCGCGCACTGCTTCGGCGCCCAGGGAGGGAGCTTCATGCTCGCTCGGTATCGGACGGGCGGGTCGCTCGATCCCCGGTTCAGCGGTGACGGCGTGCAGACGACAGGCTACGGTTCGGGCGACGACATCGTCTACGGCATCGGACTGCTGCCGGACGGGAGCATCGCTGCCGGCGGCTGTAGCGCGTGCTTCAGCAACTTCGACGTGTTCGCCGTCGCTCGCTACCTGAAGAACGGGACCCTCGACTCGGCCTTCAGCAGCAACGGGAAGACGACGACCGATCTCGGGCCGGGCGTGACCGGGGATCCGGGCCAGGCGCTCATCGTGCAGTCGGACGGGGCGATCGTCGTGGGCGGCTGCGCTGCGTGCTACAGCGACGCGAGCGATTTCGGGCTGGCTATGTACCTTCCCTAGTGCCCCAGCTTCGGTTGACTCCTTGGTCTGCCCCGTGAATCGTTAAGTCGGAACGCTGGAAACCATCACGCCACCTGGATCGGGTAGGGGTTCATCATCTCGTACTCGACCGGCGTGCGCATGTCGACAGCACTGTGCCGGCGTTTCCGGTTATGGAAGATCTCCAATACCTTCCCGCGGCCACGAGGCACGCTAACGCTCCATGACGTCCCGCATCGAGCGCGGGAAAAACGTCCGCGAGAACGACATCGCGCCAGCCGGGATCTGCCAGGGCAGCACCCGAACCGAGAACACGCCTGCACGAACCGCCTCGTCCGCTTCCTTCAGCCGGCGGGCCTCGTCGACCGGCACACTGAGGATCATCCCCGGCTGGCAGCAGGCGAAGATCAAGAAGGCCGGTGCGTTCGAGCGGGTCGATCCCTTCGGGCAGGAGCCCGTCAGCAGGATCCTTTCGCGACTCATCCCTGAGGGGTGCCAGAACGCGGATTCGCCCACATGAAGTTCCCTAGGATCGCCGGATGCTGCTCTCACTCCTCTATATGTCGCTTCGCGCCGTCTTCCGCCTTGCTCCGGCAGGCAACGGGCGCGACCGCGAGGTCGAGATCCTCGTCCTTCGCCACCAGGTGAAGGTCCTGAAGCGCAAGGCCGGCAGGCCCAAGCTCCGACGCGGGGACAGGATCTTCCTCGCGGCCGCATCGCGGATCCTGCCGAAGGACCGCTGGTCGTGCTTCATCGTCACACCGCAGACGCTTCTCCGCTGGCACCGTGAGCTCATCAAACGGAAGTGGACCTACCGCCAGAAGAGAACCGGCCGGCCGCCGATCGATCCCGAGATCCGCGCGCTCGTCTGCCGCATGGCCCAAGAGAACGCCCGTTGGGGCTACATCAGGATCCAGGGTGAGCTCCGCAAGCTCGGCATCCGTGTGGGGGCGACCACCATCAGGAGGATCCTGCTCGAAGAGGGGCTCGGACCTGCACCCCGACGGGCCGGTCCGAGCTGGTCCGAGTTCCTCCGTGCCCAGGCCGAAGGCATCGTGGCGTGTGACTTCTTCACCGTGGAGACCGCGTTCCTCAAGACCCTCTACGTGCTGTTCTTCATCGAGCTCGGCTCCCGCCGCGTTCACGTCACCGGCGCGACGAGGAGCCCAAACCGCGCCTTCGTGACCCAGCAAGCACGTAACCTCTGTTTCGAGCTGGATCGGCGCGAGGCGCCCGCCCTCTTCCTCATCCGCGATCGCGACTCGAAGTTCTCGGGCTCCTTCGATGAGGTATTCCGGACGGAAGGGATCCGGATCATCCTCACGCCGGTCCGATCACCGAAGGCGAACGCGTTCGCCGAGCGATGCGTGAAGACCCTCCGCTCCGAGGTGCTCGACTGGACGCTGATCCTCGGTCGCAGACACCTCGACCGTGTCCTTCGAAGCTACGTCCGTCACTACAACGCCCAGCGGCCACATCGCGGACTCGGGCTTCGGAGCCCTGAGAGCCACTGCGACGTCGACCCGGTCGAGGATGTGCCTGAGATCGAGCGGCGCGATCTCGTCGGTGGCCTGATCCACGAGTATCACGCGGTCGCTGCATGATGAACCGGCGTTTTGGTACCCCTCAGGCAAGACCGGTGGCTCACTCCGAGCTCGGCTACGTCGCCGGCGGAGTCCGAGGAGCGCTCCTGCGCGTGACCCGCCACGACCTCGCTACTGGAATCCAACAAGCAGGGTATCCATGGGCTCGGGGTTCCACGTTCCGAGACCCCACGCCACGACCCAGGACAGCGAGAAGGCATTTGCAATCGGATGGGACCCGGGACGCCTCTCTTCCGCAGGTCGTTGAGAAAGCACGGCTGCTCGGGGAACGTCGCCGAGACGACGGGGGCTCGCGGTGATCTTCACCTCGGATCTCGAACGTGCTGTCGAGACGTCGGGACCCTGCTTGGTCACACTCCCGCCGGTGGGTGGTCGGCGATCCATTGCTTGATGATGGACTCGGCGACAGACTCGAGGTCCGAAGCATCCCGGTTCCCGATAACCGCGATCGTGAGTGCGTCTGCGTTCTCCGTTCCGAGGTTGAACTCGATCCAGCCGGACCCCGTATCTCCGGCGGCCTCCGTGAGCACTGGGATCCCTTCAATCGTCAACGTCGAGTAGTACCCGTGCTGAGAGGCAGCGATCTCGTATGACTCGGCATTGGACTTCTGGGAGAAGGGCGGTACGTTGACGCCATACACCCACGGAACCACGGTCACTTGGATGCCCGACGAGTAGGCGAGTGCCACCTTGGTCTGGGGGTAGTTCGGGAGCATGTCCTCGCCCCCTGGCTCTTCAGTTCCCACCCAGACGTGAGACAAAGAGGCATCCGAGGCCAAAGCGGCGTCCGGCCTGAACAGTTCGTAACCCGCCTCCGCCTGAGCGTCCGCCAAGGACGCCTCCTCCCCGAAGGGAGCAACATCGGAGCTCCATGTGCCGCCGAATCCGATGGGTGCCTGAGACGCGTGATTGGCCTCAGGCGAAGTCCTGTCACTCGCAAAACTCTGAACACCCTCGTCGACGACGGGGCGTCCCCACAACATCGCGAGACCGGCGAGCAACACCGCGGTGACGGCCAACCCAGCCCACACTCTACGACCCCGCTTCCCGAGTGAGGTCGCCCGTTTCGATGCCATCTCCTGAACACCTCCCGTCAGTAGCAAAAGCTGGTGTCCTGATCATCCGGCGGATCATTGTCGACAGCCACGTGACCAGTGTCCGAGTGGAAGATGTTGTCGAAGTTGCCGTCGTTGTCGTAGCACACTTTAGCATCCGACCAAGCTGTCCAACTCCCGCCCCAGAGGAGAACCTTTAGGCCTTTGAAGTCGGACTTTGCCTCATCTTCCGGAGGAAGCCTCTCGCCGTTGGAAATGGACTTGCCGCTGCAGAAGCCCAGGGTGTCTACCTCTGTGTGGACGGTCGTCCCGTCCACCTCCCATACCCACTTGTTGTTCGTCGGTGAGCAATTCGCGGGATTGGTGACTAGACGGACGTTCGCCGGCTGATAGTTAGAGCTTGGATTCCAAAGCGGTGGCGTGCCGGACTCGGGACAATGGAAGCTACCGTTCTTGTAGTAGGCCACAAGCTGTCGAGGCTGAGTACCACCTGAAGGGTATCCGCAGCCCGGGTTAGTGCGCGTTGGGTCCATGAACCAACCGATCTCGACCGAGTCGTCGCCATTCGTAGTGAAGATCGAAGAGACTCGAACGCAGTCTGGCGCTGGTGGGCTCGGGGGCACCCAGATCCCCGTTGCCGCCTTTGTGCCGAAGTGGTTCTCGTTCCCGCTCGTGTCCTTCGTCCAAGCCTGAACCCACTTTTGACCAGACGGACAAGCGGCAAGCGCCGGACTCGGCGACAGCAGCAACGAGAACTCCAGAACCAACACGACAAGGATTGCAGTTACTACTCGACGCTTGGTCACATCGCCTTCCCAGGAGGGCTTAGACACCAAGATGGAGCATATGAACACACACGTCAAGGTGAATCGTGATGGCCGCGCGGGGGTCCAGGGCCCGCGTCCGAGTCCGCCAACGTGGTGTAAGTCCAACAGTGCTGCGAAGCAGGACGGTCCAACCGCATCGACAAGCTGACCCCTCGGAGACGACGTTCCGCCCGTAGTCGCGGTGTTCTCGCCGGTTCCTGGCGAGTCTCGGTGGGGGCGGGGCGCCCCCCACCGGATCCGCGGCCTTCCAGCTGCCGAGCTCGCTGCTGCTCGCCGCTTCCTTCGGTACGGCGGCGCTCTACCTGGTCGAAGACATCGAGGGCGGCTACTTCGACAAGCTGCGCGCCGCACCCGTTCCGCGGACCGCCATCGTGTTCGGTCGCCTCTTCGCAGAGGCGTTCAAGAGCGCCGCCATCGCATCGGCCATGGTGCTCGTGGCCCTGCCGTTCGGCATCGCGGTGGCGAGCGGACCGCTCGGCTTCGTGCTGCTGATCCTGCTGACCGCCGCCTGGGCCGTCGTGTTCTCCGGCTTCATGCAGCTGATCGCGCTGAAGACGCGAAGCGCCGCCGCCACCAACTCGGCGGGACTCATCTTCTTCCCGCTGCTCTTCCTGACGCCGAGCTTCGTGCCCCGTGACCTGCTCACCACACCGATGGAGATCGCGGCCACGTTCAACCCCGTCACGTACATCATGGAGGCCCTGCGCTCGCTGGTCCTCGAGGACTTCAACTGGCCGGCGATCGGCAGGGGATCCGCGGTCGTTGCTCTCGCGGGCGCGGTGATGGTGGCGCTCAGCGTCCGCTCGATCCGCCGCTACGACTGACCGGGCCCGCGGCGGGTCAAGCGTCCAGCATCTGCGCCAGCTTCGTGGTGGTGTTCCAGTTTCGGATGGTCATGCTCCGGTAGACGGGCATGGACACGATCTTGCTGAGCAGGCTCTGCGCGGCGCGGCTGGTGAGCCTCGAGAAGTAGAGGACGCCGGTCCCCGCGTAGGCCCGATCCACGCCCTCCCTGGTCAGCACGCTCTGCATGGCGGTCTTCGCCGTGAGCGGGGCCTTCAGGAAAATCACGTCGTACCGGTACCGCGCCGGCTCGGCGCCGAAGCCCTCAGGGGCACGCTGCACGATCGCCCGCATCTGCGTGCGGGTGCGCAGGACCACGCTCGCCTCGTAGTCGAAGTTCGCCACGAGCATCCGCTCGATACGGTCGGTCAGCGCCGTGGTGTTCGCCTCGCCGGAGGCGAACACCACGTTGCCGCTCTGGATGTAGGTGGCGATGCTCTCGAAGCCATGCTCCTCGAAGCACGACTTCAGGTCGGTCATCTTGATCAGGTTCTTGCCCCCGACGTTGATCCCGCGAAGCAACGCGACGTACCTGGCCATGAGCCGTGAGCGTACCGGGCACCCGCGGGGAGGATCGCAGGGTCAGTCGAGATCGGGACTCGCGGGCAGAGTGGCACCGTACAGCGACCACACCGCTCGCGGGATCCGCTCGTGGAATCCCTCGACCGTGGCCAGGGTGCGCTCGAGCTCCCACGGCTGGAGGCGGGGGATCCACGCGAGGAGCCAACCACGGTGGAGCTGGAACCCCTGCACCGGACCCGGCTCGAGCAGCCAGCGCATCATCCGCTGGTCGATCACCCCGGAGGCGAATCGGCGATCGGTTGCGCGAACCTCGAAGGCCCGGTTGAACGCCTCCAGCTCGAACACCACGTCGTGCAGTCCGATGGCGTTGCGGACGACGTCGAAGGGACCATGGCGAAGGACCGACAAGGATGGCCAGCCATCGGGGATCCGAACCATGGCGCACGAGAACCGCTCCGGCTCGTCCTCGGCCGCTCGCCAGTAGTCGAACGCCCGCACCTCGCGACCGCCGCGGGCTCCCCATGCGACGTTCTCGACCCCTTGTGTGCCGGGCAGCCGCCCGGCGAACCGCACGAAGAGATCGAAGTCAAGGTCGAGCAGGCTGAAGGGGTCCTTCGGCGAGAAGGAGAGTCCCAGGCGTCGGGCCTCGCGCTCGACCGCTGCCCGCCGGGAGGCTTTCCGGACGCGAGACACGAGCAGGAAGCCGCCGACGCAGACGACGAGCACGACCAGTACTGCCCGGCCGCCGTCTGCGGCCATGAGCACGGCGGCGAGAGATCCGGCGGCCACACCAGCCGCCATGAGCCCGATCTTCCCCGACGTTGACATCGAACGTGCTCGCTCCCCCGATCGTCGTGGTATCCACGCCGAGCAAGCGTCACGGGCCGGCAGGGTGTTCGAGGAGCGCGACGACGCGGGAGGCCATGAACCTGGCCGTGCGCACGGGGGTCCCGCCCCGCGTCACCTCCACGACCTCGACGAGCGCGCGCCCGGTCGTCACCTCGAGCCGTCGGCCCGCCCGCGTGGCGACGATCTCGTAGGTCTGGACGCCGCTGCCGACATCGACGACCACCTCGACACGATCACCGCGCACCCGTCCATCGTAGGCCCCGGACGGCCCACGGGTCGAGGGCTGCGGGGAGCCATCGACCCGTGAGCCCCGCGGCCTCACGCAGCGTCGGCCGCGTCCTCCAGCACCTTGATGTCGATCTTGCTCATCTGCAGCATCGCCTGCATGGCCCGCTGGGCCCGCCCGGGGTCGGGGTCGCCGAGCAGCTCACCCAGCCGGTTGGGGATGATCTGCCACGCCACGCCGAACCGGTCGTTGAGCCACCCGCACGGCTGCTCTTCTCCCCCGTCGGAGAGCTGCGTCCAGAGCCTGTCGACCTCCTCTTGATCCTCGCAGCGCACGAAGAACGAGATGGCTTGCGTGAACGAGTGGTGGGGACCACCGTTGAGCGCCATGAACTCCTGACCCGCCAGCTCGAACGACACGGACATGACCTCGCCGACAGGTCCAGGGCTGCCTTCGGGGTACCGCTGCTCGCTCGTGATGCGCGCGTCCTCGAAGGTCGAGACGTACTGCTTCACGGCCTCCTCCGCCTGGTTGTCGAACCACAGGTACGGGCTGATCTTCTGCATCTCGCCGCTCCTTCCTCTCGTGGGTCTCGTCGTGATCCCCGTCACACCCTAGGTCGGAGCCGCCCGGTCGTTCTCGACATGTCGTCGATCTGGTCGATCGCGACCCGTGAGATGCGATTCGCAACGCGGTACGGCGGCGTAGTACGCTCGACATCTCGTTCCCGGCCAGGGGTGCGAGATCCCGGAGGGCCATGCTGGCTCCGCGTCTGTCGACGCCGCGCCATGACGGCTTCCGATGGCAGCCACGGAAGGCGGCATCCGGTGAACATCGATCATGTGTTGCTGGACCAGTCGGGCTACTACGAGGCTCGTGCGCCCGAATACGACGACGTGTGGTATCGACGCGGTCGCTACGACCTCGGGCCAGCGGGTAACGCGCGATGGTTCGCCGAGACCGCGCGGCTCGAAGCGGTCGTGGACTCACTCGATATCGGCGGCGACGTGCTCGAGCTCGCCTGTGGTACGGGTCTGTTCACCCGGCGCCTCGCTCCGCGCGCGGACCGGCTGCTCGCGATCGACGGCGCGGCCGCTGTCCTCGCCATCAACGCTCAGCGCGTGGCGGATGCCTCGGTCCGCTACCTGCACGCAGACATCTTCCAGTGGGAGCCGGCGCGCGGCCGGCGATTCGATCACATCTTCTTCTCCTTCTTCTTGTCCCACGTCCCACCTCATCGCTTCCACGATCTGTGGAAGCGCCTGTCGCGCTGGCTCGCGCCGGGCGGTCGCGTCTCGTTCTGTGACGATGCGCCCGGCGTCGAGGACCGCCCCTCGAACCCCGGCACAGGCATCGCCGATGCTCCTGAGTGGGCGCACAGCCGGCGGCTCCACGACGGGCGTGAGTTCATCATCGTGAAGCTATGCCACGGTCCCGAGCAGCTGACCGCATGGTTGGCCGCACATGCCTGGGATGCCCGCATCGGCACGACCGGTGAAGAGTTCATCTACGGCACGGCCGCTCCGCGGACCTGAGAGCCTGGATCGATGGCGTCGAGCCAGGTACGGGTCGCCGAACGGACCGAGGTGCCGGGTGTCATCAGGTTGCTGGCCGAGGGGATGCGCGACGACCCTCTGCTCGCGTGGGTGTACCCGGACCCCGCATCACGTACGAGGAGGGTGGAGAGGCTCTTCGGTCTCGTTGCGCGGCTCTACCCCGATGCCGAGGTCTTCAGGAACGACGATCTTTCGGCGGGTGCCTTCTGGGTCCGACCCGGCCGCTTCCATGTCCCGGTGGGACGGCAGATCCGCTTGTTCCCGGCGACGGCCAAGGCCCTCGGCGGGATGGCTGGGCTG
>Ga0247727_10009030_pt1 | contig 18257 bp, 8 predicted proteins | sample WisWelCaveWW1625_FD_202498 | JGI IMG/M metagenome (GOLD analysis project Ga0247727, IMG submission 202498) | Biofilm microbial communities from Wishing Well Cave, Virginia, United States - WW16-25 | ecosystem: Environmental > Aquatic > Deep subsurface > Groundwater > Cave microbial mat | place... | reverse complement strand
CCCGCCGCCCAGCCCCCGGCCGTTGCTGCTGTGGAATTGCAGTGGGAACCCTGCGCAGGATTCTTCAAACTGGGAGTGGTTTCCTCTTGACGGAATAGCTCAGATGTCTCGCTACGCTCGGGATGACGGGCTCTGGCAACAGATCCCTCGCTACGCTCGGGATGACGGGCTCTGGCTGTTACCGCCACTCCCCCAAAAAAATATTGAACTCGTACCGCTCCTTGGCGTTGCGGTCGGAGGTGAACACCAGCTGCTTGCCGTCCGGGGAGAACTCAGGAAACGAGGTAAAGCCCCCGAAACTCGTCACCGGCTCGATATTCTGCCCATCGATATCAATCAGGAACAGCTCGAACTGACGCCCGTCGCAGTTGTTCTTGTTGGAAGCAAAGATAATGCGCCGGCCGTCGGGGGTGAAGCTGGGGGCGAAGCTGGCGCAGCCGAAGCTGGTGATCTGGCGCGCCCCCGAGCCGTCGGCGTTGGCGACGTAGAGCTCCATCTTCATGGGAGCCGTGAGGTGGTCAGCCAGCAGTTTCTTATAGGCCTCCGTCTGGGCCGGCGTGCCGGGATGATGGGCGCGCCACACCATCTTCTTGCCGTCGCGTGAGAACACCGGTCCGCCGTCGTAGCCCAACTGACGGGTCAGCTGGCGGCGCGCGCCGCCCTCCAGGTCCATGGACCACAGGTCCAGGTCGCCGGAGGCCAGCGAGGTGAACAGGATTCTCTTGGTCTTCCAGTGGACGGTTGCTTCGGCGTCGTAACCCAGCTGATCGGTGAGGCGGCGGACGATCTGGCCCTGGTCGGTAGCGACGTAGAGGTCATAGCTTGGGTAGACGGCCCAGAGGTAGCCGCGGCTGCGGTCGGGCGGCGGTGGGCAGGCCGGGCCGGCCTCGTGGGTCGAGGCGTAGACGATGTGCCTGTTATCGGGCAGGAAGTACCCGCAGGTAGTGCGGCCTCGCCCGGTCGAGACCATCCGGAGGCCCGAGCCATCGATATTCATGATGTAGATCTGGTCGCAGGCGCCGCCGTCGCGTGTAGACTGGAAGATGAGGCGCCGGCCGTCGGGCGAGAAGTAGGCCTCGGCGTTCTGGCCCCCGGAGGTGAGTTGCCGCAGATTAGACAGGTGCTCGGCGCCCTGGAGGGTCAACGCCAGGACAAAGCAAGACAGGCATTCTTTCCTGTAGCGCCTGATTCTCATGGAACCCGATCATACCAGCGAATGGCCTCCTCTCAGGTTGCAGCAGCTTGCCGCTGGCGCGCCGCACTTGCCCCTCACGCAGCCCGAGGGGGGAGCACATCGCGATCGATCTGCGGCCCGCTGGTCTGTTCCGCTATCGCCAGATCGTAGACAGTCTGGAGGTTCATCCAGTACTGCGCCGAGGTTCCGAAATACCTGGCCAGCCGCATTGCCGTGTCTGCTGTGATCGATCGCTTTCCGTTGACGATCGCACTGATCCGGTTCATCGGGACCCGGATGTCGCGAGCCAGTCGATTGAGGCTGATTCCCATGTCCCCGAGATCCTCATGCAGGATCACGCCCGGATGAATCGGTCGGAGCTTGCTTCTTTGCGCCATTGGTCGTTGATGCGAATACCATGCTGCCCGGCCCGGTTGCCCCTCAGCGCCTCCAGCCTGTTGCCGCGGATGGCGGCCAGATCGTCGAGGCTTGTGGCGGCGTGAAGACGAGCCAGCCGCGTCCGGGCTGTTGTTTCGATGGCCCGGAACTTGCGGCTGCTGAGCCCGCCGTGCAATGCTGCTGTTTCCCGGCATCGAAACGAAACGATCACCGCGACCAAGAGTACTACGAGTTGCGTAGTATGTCAAGGCGACGGGCGCCCCTGGGTGCGCGACACCAGAGTGATGTGCCAGTCGCAGCCGCCCGATTTCTCGCGCCTGACCGAGCGTACTGCTACGCTCGGAGGCGGAGTCGGCGCCTGTGTCATCCCGAGCGTAGCGAGGGATCTGCTTCTCGCCCCGCCCTAACAGCAGATCCCTCGCTATGCTCGGGATGACAATCGCGCAGTCGGCGGTTGCCGCCACTTTCATGTCGCGCACCCGGCGCCCCTCGCCCGGTGACCAGGCCGGTCGAGTGGAACACAAGATCTAGGGGGTCTCCTGTAAAGCACACAAAATACGGCGTCTAAAGTGCTTGCCAGAGCGGAACCGGGGTTGTAGGATAGGAACGCTGTACCACCGTCAGCTGTCGCTGAGGCTGCTTGATGAGCCTGGCAGCTGATGGTCGAGAGCTTGCGGGGGAGCCGCGCTGTGTTGAAACTGAAAAAAGTCGAACTACTGGGTTTCAAGTCGTTTCCGGAACGCACCGAGCTGCGGTTCAATGGCGGGGGCATCGCCGCCGTGGTGGGACCCAACGGCTGCGGCAAGTCCAACCTCAGCGATGCCATCAGCTGGGTGTTGGGCGAGCAGTCGGCCCGCCTGCTGCGGGGCACCCGCATGGAGGACGTCATCTTTAACGGCACGCGGGACCGCAAGCCGCTGGGGATGGCCGCCGTGACCCTGACCTTGATCGACCCGGAGGCCTACTTCTACAGCTCGACGGCCGGCAACGCCCCGGAGGGCAGCCAAAAACCCGGCGAGATCCTCGTTACCCGGCGGCTGTTTCGCAGCGGGGAGAGCGAGTACCTGCTCAACGGCCGGGGCTGCCGGCTGCGCGACATCCAGGAAATCTTCATGGGGACGGGGCTGGGCCCGGAGAGCTACGCCATCATCGAGCAGGGCCGCATCGGGCAGATCCTGAGTTCGCGGCCTTACGACCGTCGGGCGTTGGTCGAGGAGGCCGCCGGCATCACCAAGTTCAAGACCAGGAAAAAGCTGGCCGAGGCCAAGCTGGAAAGCGCCACCCAGAACCTGTCGCGGGTGGCCGACATCCTCGAGGAAGTCGGCCGCCAGGCCAACTCCTTGAAGCGGCAGGCCGCCAAGACGAGACGGGCGCAGGAGTTGAAACAGGAGATGACCTCCCGGCTGGCGCTGGTGTTGGGTGGGCGTCACCAGGATCTGGAGCGGCAGGCGGTCGCGGCCACCGTAGACCTGAGCCTGGCGAGCGACCAGTTGCGGCAGCGGACCACCGAGGTCGACGACCAGGAGGCGGAGCACGACCGGCTCCAAAAGGAAGGCCATCAGCTGGAACAGGACCTGGAGCAGGCCCGCGAGAGCCTGTCGTCGGCTGCGGTGGAGACCGAACGCGCCCGCCAGAAGGTCGACTACCAACGCCTGTCCGCCGAGGAGAACGATGGTCGGGTGCTGCAGACCCAGGGCGAGTTGGAGGCCGTCGAGCGCCGCATTGAAGAGCTGGCCGAGGAAATGGACCGCGAGCGCTCGGCGGCGACCGCGGTCGAGACCGAGGCGGGGGAGGCCCGCGACCAGTTGTCCGCCAAGACGGCGGAGTTGGATCTGAGGCAGCTGCAGATCCAGCAGCGGGAGCTGCGCCAGGAGCTGTTGCGACAAATGGTGCTGCGGGCGCTCGGCGAGGCCTCCGGCCTGCGCAATCAGCTCGCCCAAGTCGAGGAATTTCTGGCCGGGCAGCAGCGTCAGTCCCAGCGCGCCGAGGCTGAGGAAATTCAGGCTGGCCAGGAGCTGACCCAGCTGACCGGCGAGCGCGAGGCCCAGCTCGGCCGGCTTCAGCAGCAGCAGATGGAGCTGGAATCGCTGGAAGAGCGCCGCCAGCGGATGGAGGCCGGCCTGGCGGCGTCAAAGAGCGAGGCCCAGGCGCGTCGCGAGCGGGCAGAGTCCTTGCGGGACGAGATCTCGCGCCTGGAGGCCCGCCGCGAGTCGCTCGAAGAGATCCTCTCCCACCGCGCGTACACCACCGAAACGGTCAAGAACCTCTTCGCCGCCATCGAGCAGGGCCGCCTGGGCGATTTTCGCGCCCGGGGGATCCTGGCGGATTTCGTGGAAGTCGACGCCCAGTACGAGAAGGCCGTCGAAGAGTTTCTGCGCGAGGAGCTGGAATACATCGTCGTGGAGAGCTGGGCGGAGGCCGAGCGGGGCATGCGCCTGCTGCGCGCCGAGATGGAGGGCCACGCCACCTTCCTGCTGCATCCGGAAGGCGCCCCGGAGCCGCCCCACGGCCCGACGCCCGAATCCGGCCTGGTGGGGCGGTTGGCCGATTGCCTCCGCCTGTCCAACGGGCTGGGAGCGTCGGCCGCCGCGGCTCTGTTGCCGCGCCTGGCGCGCTGTTACCTCGCCGAAAACGAAGACGCCGCCCGGCGGCTGGCCGGCCAATACCCGGACCTGTATTTCCTGCTGCCGGACGGCCTGTGCTACCACGGCTTCACCTTGAGCGGTGGGCGAAAGACCTCCTCGGGGCCGCTGGCGCTGAAGCGCGAACTGCGCGAGATGGCGCCACGGCTGACCACCACGCGCGCTGCCCTGGAAGCCGAAACCATCGGACTGGCCCAGGCCGAGGAAGCCATCGCGCGCCAGACCGAGGGCCTCGAGGCCCTCCGGGGGGAGTTGCAGGACCGTGAAAAGTCGACGCTGGCTTCCGAGCATGAGTTGCGGCAGATCCATGACCGGCTCAACCGGACCAATGCCCTGCTCTCGATGGCGCGGCTGGAGATCGAGCGGCTGAAAGAGGAAACCGCGCGGGCCACTGCCGAACAGCAGCAGTGCCAGGCGGGGGCCGAGCAGTGGGAGACGGCGCGCAGCCAGGCCGAGGAGGCGCTGACAATGTTGCGCGCCGCCCTGGCCGAGGATCAGGCTCGGACGGCCCGGCTGGCCGAGGAGCAGGCCGCCTGCCGCGCCCAACTGGCGGCCCTGGAAGAACGCCACAAGGCTGCCCTGGCCGCCGCCGCGCGGCTGGAGCAGACCCTGGGCGGCGAGACCGCCCGCCGCGACGAGATGGCACGCCAGGTCGGCGCCTGGGCCGCCGAGCGCGACCGCTTGCTCGAAGACAACTCCCGGCTGGCTGTTGCCATTGAGCAGCTGGCCACCCGGCAGGCCGAGCTGGAGCAGCGGGCGAGCGACCTCGAGACCAGCCTGCACCAGCGGCGCGCCCGGGTCACCGAGCTCGAAGAGCTGCTCAAGATGGCCCGGCAGGAACTCGATGCCGCGCGCGAGAAACGCTCCGCCATCGAGATCGAGCTGGTGCGGCTGCAGTCCGATCTGAAGCATCTTGAACAGACCTGCGTGCACGAGCTGGGCCGGCCCGTCGCCGAGCTGGCCGCCGGCGGCGAGCCGCTCACCCCGGAACAGCTGGCCGAAGCCGAGCAGGACTACCTGCGCATCAAGGAGAAGTACGAAGCCTTGGGCCCGGTCAACCCGCTGGCGCTCGAGGAATACCAGGAGGCGCAGCAGCGCTTCGATTTCCTGGAGGCCCAGCGCCAGGATCTGGTCGACTCGATTCGGGATACCCAGCAGGCCATCAAGGAAATCGACGCCGTCTCACGCAAGCAGTTCCTGGCGGCCTTCGAGCAGATCAACCAAAACTTCCGCCAGACCTTCGCCACCCTGTTCGGTGGCGGCTCCGGCGAGATGCGGCTGACCGATGAGACCAACGTCGCCGACAGCGGCGTCGATATCGTGGCCCAGCCGCCGGGCAAGCGCCTCCAGAACGTTCTGCTGCTCTCGGGCGGCGAGAAGGCCCTGACGGCCATCGCCCTGCTGATGGCGGTGTTCCAGTACCAGCCCAGCCCTTTTTGCATTCTCGACGAGGTCGACGCCCCGCTCGACGAGGCCAACATCCAGCGCTTCACGCGGCTGATCCGCGAGATGAGCGACCAGACGCAGTTCATTCTCATCACCCACAGCAAGACCACCATGGAGGTGGCCCAGACGCTCTACGGCGTCACCATGCAGGAGCCGGGCGTCTCGCGGCTGGTGAGCGTCAAGTTCGAGACGCCGCGCGAGGAGCCGCCGCCACCACCGGTCGTGGTGGCGGCGGCTCCGGTGGGCAACCTGGCTCGGGCGTAGGCCTGGGGGGTTTTGCGCTCCAACCGCTCCCTGTGCGGTCGCGGCTCGGATTCAGGGCCGCACGGCTACGACATCGGGACTGGTGGGGGACATGGCGCGATGACACAGGCACCGGCTCCGCCTGCGTGCGCAGAAGTACGCTCAGTCAGGCGCAAGAGATCGGGCGGTTGCAACCCATCGGGACCGTTCACGAACTCCTGGCCGGCAACATCGTCCGGACCCGGCCGCTGTGCCAATATCCCCTTGGTCGGTGAGCATCCAGTTTCGACTTTGCCCCCGTGCTGTTGTACAAAGGAAGGCTTGAGAGGCGCTGGCGTGTTTCTGGGGGCGGTGCTGTTCACCGCCGGGTGCGGCCCGGCCTGGCGGCCCAAACAGGCCCGTTTCGAGGTGACCGGGTGCGAGGCGATGGCCGGCGTGCCGGCGCCCGAAACCTGGCGGTGGAGCGCCGAGGCCGAGCCGGTGCTGACGCCGGGGCCCGCCGGGGCCTGGGATTCGGTCGATGCCCTCAACCCCAGCGTCGTCTGGGTTAGCGGGGTCCTCTACAACTTCTATTCCGGCTTTGACGGCCGCGCCTGGCGCACCGGCCTGGCCACCTCGACCGACGGCCGGCGCTGGGAGAAAGCAGCCGCGCCGGTGCTGTCCCCGGCGCCGGAGACCTGGGAAGGCGACTACATCGCCGCCAACGGGTCGGCCCTGCACAACGGCATCCAGTTCGTGTATTGGTACCAGGCAGGGCGGCCGGCGCGGATTGGCCTGGCCCGCTCCCCCGACGGGCGGCAGTGGCGCAAGCACCCCACCCCGGTGCTCGAACCTGGTCCCCGGGGAACCTGGGACGAGGAGGCCGTCGCGGACCCCTACGTGATCCGCTGTGGCCGGATCTACTACATGTACTTTTTGGGCCAGAACCGCCGGGGCCTCCAGCGCCTCGGTTTGGCGCGCTCCACCGACTTGATCCAGTGGCAGAAGCACCAGTCCAACCCCCTGCTCGACACCGGCGGCCCCGGAACCTTCGATGAGCGGGGCCTGGGGGAGCCGGCCGTGTTCCGCGCCGCCGGGGAATTCTATATGATCTATACAGGGCGTGACCACGCCGAGAACCGGCGGCTGGGGGCGGCCCGCTCCGGTGACGGGGTGCGCTGGCGGCGGGCGCCGCTGGCGGCTCCGATCTCGGGTGACCGGCTCTGGAACGCGCGCGTGGTCTGCGATCCCACGGTGCTGGTCTGGGGTGGAAGGCTGCTAATGTGGTTCGGCGGCGGCGACGTCGCCAGCCCCGACGAGAACCTTCATGGACGCATCGGACTTGCGACCCTGGCGCTGCAGTAGGGTGTGCTGCTCAGGCGCCCTGTTCACCGCAGAGGCGCAGAGATCGCAGAGGTGCGCCGAGATACGTTGGTCCTCTGCGGACCTCTGCGCCCTCGGCGTCTCTGCGGTAGGCCGGCTGGTTGCGGTCTCCCTCCTGGTTGCGGCTCTGCTCGGGGCCCAGCCGAAGGTCGACCCAGTGAAGTGGTCGTTGCGGGTAGAACCGGAACGGGCCGCCCCGGGCTCCAAAGTGCTGGGACGCCTGACGGCGCGGCTCGATCCGGGGTGGCACTTCTATTCGCTGTCATCGCCGAAGCCCACCATCGCTAGCACCATTGCGGTGGCGCCTTCGCCTGCTGTCGGGAAGGTCACCATTTGGGGGCCCGCCCCCCAGCGCAAGCACGATCCCTTTTTCAAAGTCGAGACCGAGTTTTATGAATCCGACACCGAGTTCCTGCTTGAGCTGGAGCTGGCCGCCGGAGCGGCGAAGGGCCCCGTCGAGATCACCGCCCAGGTTCGCTACCAGGCCTGCGACGACAAATTCTGCCTGCTGCCGGTGAGGCGGACCGCCGCCGCCTCAGTAACCCTCGATCCCGCAGCCCGTCGAGCGGTCCCGGCCGTCCCGCCGGGCTACACCGAGTTCAAGCCCGCCTCGCCGGCCCCGGTTTCCTCCGCCCCGCCGCCGAAGCCTGCAACACCGGCTCCTCAGGGCGTGGCCCAGTTTGTCCTGGTGGCCCTAGGCTTCGGATTCCTGGCGATCTTCACGCCCTGCGTGTTTCCGATGATCCCCATCACCATGTCGTTCTTCCTGGGATCGTCGACCGGAAGCCGGGCGCAGAGCCTTAAGCAGGCTTTCACGTTTTGCGTGGGCGTCATCGTGCTGTTCACGGGCCTGGGGGCCACTGTCACGGCCATCATCGGGCCCTTTGGGCTGACGCAACTGGGGGCCAACCCCGGGGTGAACCTGTTTCTGGCGTTGCTGTTCCTGGCCTTCGGTCTAAGCTTGCTGGGGGCCTTCGAGATCACGGTCCCGAGCGGGGTGCTGACCTCGCTGAGCAACGCCTCGAACCGCGGCGGCATCGGCGGCACCCTGCTGATGGGCCTGGCCTTCGCCCTCACTTCGTTTGCCTGCACGGGGCCCTTCGTCGGCGCCCTGCTGGCCGGCTCAACCACCGGCGGCCTTTACTGGCCGGTGCTCGGCATGGCGGTGTTCTCGACCGGTCTGGCCTCGCCGTTCTTCTTGCTGGCGTTGTTCCCCGCTTACCTGGCTCGCATGCCCAAGAGCGGCGGCTGGCTGGCCCGCACCAAGGTCACCCTGGGCTTCTTCATCCTGGCGGCCATGATGAAGTATCTCAGCAATATCGACAAGGTCTACCAGTGGAACTTCCTCACCCGGGAGCGGTTCCTGGCCGTTTGGATCGTGCTGTTGGTCCTGGCGGGCCTCTACCTGCTGGGTCTGGTGAAGTTCGCGGATCAGAAGGACGAGCCGGTGAGCCTGTGGCGGCTGTTGTCGGCCGCCCTGATCCTCATCCTGGCTGTGTCGCTGGCGCCGGGAATGCTCGGCGCCCGGCTGGGCGAGATGGAGGCCTACGTGCCGCCGCCGTCGGGCACCGGATTCGCCGGCTCCGCGAGCGATGCGAAGTGGCTCAAGGACGACTACGCTGGGGCGCTGGAGGCGGCCCGCCAGAACGGCCAGCCGGTGTTTGTCAGCTTCACTGGGTACGCGTGCAGCAACTGCGCCTGGATGAAGGCCAACATGTTCACGCGGCCCGAGATCGCCGCGGCCTTGAAGGACTTCGTGCTGGTGGAGCTCTACACCGACGGCACCGACCCGGCCTCGGAAGCCAATCAGAAGATGCTGGAGGGCCGCTTCGGCATCATCGCCATACCGTTTTACGCCCTCCTCCGCCCGGACGACACCGTCATCGACACCTTTCCGGGGCTGACCCGCAACGCTGCCGAGTTTCTGGCGTTTCTGAACCGACGTTAGCAGCAGATCCCTCGCTTCGGCTCGGGATTGACGGGCTCTGCGCTCGGGATGACGGGCTCTGCGCTCGGGATGACGGGCTCTGCGCTCGGGATGACGGGCTCTGCGCTCGGGATGACGGGCTCTGGCACTCCGGCCCGGCGTAAGTAATAACACGATCCGACTTAATGGGTTGACCCGATAGGAGGCGCCCTGCGGTTCCCCTACACTTTTGTCGATAGGGCAGAGCGAGACGCCCATGTTCCCCCACATCGATCCCGGCGGCCTGCTGACGGGTCTGGTCTCGGCCACCCTGTTCACCTTCGCGATTGTGTACGTGGTGCGGTCCCGGCGGGCGGCCAACGAGATCGAGACGCCCATCACCGAGGTCCTGGAGGGCGACATAGCCCCCTGGACGGAAGGGCTGTTTTCGAGCGTAGCGGTGGAGCCGCGGCTGCCGGCGCGTGGCCTGATCCTGTCGGTGGCGCTCCACATCGTGGCGTTGTCGGCGGCTCCGGCGTTCCCGTTCCTGTTCCCGGCAAAGATTCATTTCAGCCTGAAGAAGTTCAACGTCAAGGTGATTGAGTTCCGGGTGCCGAGGCCGGCAGTCTACGCGGAGCGGGCCCAAACGGGGTTACGACCTGCGCGGCAGATCCGCCGTCCCAGCCCCGCAGGGGCCGCCCGGCCGGCAGGGAACGAAACGGCGGCCACGCAGCGAATTCGCCGGCCGCAGTTCGAGCTGCCGGCCTCGGCCAGGACGAGATCGCCGGAGGTGGTCATCCAGCCGGACTTGCCGCTGGATCTCCACGTCACGCTGCCGCAGCCGCTGCCCCGCACCTTCCTCTGGGCCCAGGCGCCGGCGCCGCCAGAGGAGTCGCGGCTGGTGGGATCGGCGCCCAACCGGCCGCCGGCGCTGAGGTCATTTTCTGTGCCGCGGGTCACCCCCAAGGTGCAGTTGCCCAACGTGGAGCTGGCCATCGGGGAACTCCAGATCGCCAACGGGTCGCAGTTGACCTTCCGGCCGCCCCAGTTGCCGCTGCCTCCAACCAATGTGTCGCCGGTGGGATCCACGCTGCCGCAAGTGGAGACTCTGGGTGATCTGCCGGCCACGCCTCTGCCTCCCGGGACACCCATGAACCTGGTGGCCATGACCCGCCAGTTGGCGCCGCTGCTGGACGCCTACCTGCTCGACCAGGGCAACCGGCTTCCGGAGCCGGCCCCCGCGCCGCTTGGTGGTCCGGCGCCAGAAGCTGGCCCTGGGACCGCCGGGGCCTCTCCAGGCCAACTCCGCGGTAACCTCACAGACCTGCTGACGGGCGTCCCCGCCGCGGGCGCGGCTCCGGCGCCGGAAGCCCGGACCGGCGAGACCGCTGGCCTCCGGCCGGCGCCCACCGACAATCTGGGTATCATCGTGGTGCAGGCCACCGCTCAAGAGGCGGGCCTCGAAGGGAGCGATGCGCTCAGCGGGCAACCGGTCTATACCGTCTACCTTGACGTCCCGGGCTCGACCCGCCGGTGGATCCTGCAATATTGCCTCCCCGGGGCGAGCGCGACCGCACACGTGGTCTCCTCCGACAGGGTCCAGATTGTGCCGCGCCGGGCGATCCAACCCCCGTTTCCGCTGGAGCGGATTCCGATCGACACCCGAGGCTTTGGGTCTCCTGGCCGCCGCCTCGTGCTCTACGGCCAGGTGAGCGACCAGGGTGAGATTGCCAACCTGCGGATAGTGCGAGGCACGGGCGGAGCCATCGACCAGATAGCGGTCGCTACGCTTGGGCGCTGGTCCTTCCGGCCGGCGCGCCGGGGAGACAACCCCGTGGCGGTCGAAGCCCTCTTCGGGATCCCCCTGGACTGATCAGAAGGAGAGCTTCGCCCGCAGTTGCATGACCCGCGGATCGCGGGCGCTGGTTACGATCCCGAAGGTGGCCGCTCCGACCTGCCCACCGACCGCGTCAAACTGCGGGTGGTTGAAGGTATTGAAGGTCTCCAGTCCGAATTGGAGCCGCATGCCATCCCGGAAGGCGACGTTCTTGTGGATGGCGATGTCGAAGCTGTTACCGCCCGGCCCTCGCACGGAATTGACGGGCGCCGTGCCGATTCCCAACGGCCGCGTCACCTGCCGGAAGGCGGCGGTGTTGAAGTAGCGGTCCAGGCTCTGGCCGCGGCCTTCGTGGGGGTTGCCCACCAGGTCGGGGCGCTGCCCGCCGGTACCCCCGCCGAAATTCGCCACGTCGCCGGCCTGGGTGATGTTCACCGGCAGCCCGCTCCCGAAGCCGGTGATGCCGGAGAGCTGCCAGCCGCCCAAAACTCGCCCCAGCACATCCTGACGCCTCCGGAACAGCGGCAGTTCCCAAACGTAGTTGACGGAGAACATGTGGGTGCGGTCCAGGTCCAGCAGGCCGTAGTCGAGGTTCTTGTTCCGCGAGTCCAGCGGGTTGCCCTCCGGGTGCCCCATGGCCTTCGACCAGGTGTAGGAAACCTCGAAGGAGAGACCGCGCGAGAACCGCCGCACCAGGCTGGCCTCCAGCCCGTTGTATTTCGAGTGGGCGCTGTTTTCGTTGTACGAAATGGCGCCGTAGCCCAGGTAGGGCCGGCGCAGGTTGGCGTTGCCCGGCGCCGCCGGATCGGCCTGGTTCAACTGGATGCCGCGCGGCAGGTGCGTCCCTCGCGTGCCCGAGTAGCCGATCTCGAGGCTGGTGTTGGCCATCAGCTCCTGCTGGATGGTGAAGCTGAACGACTGCACGCCGGGCTGCTGGTTGAAAATGTCCAGCGAGTTGACGTTGAAGGGGAACTGGCGCCCGGTGCCCCCGGTGGGGTTGCTGAGGGTGGCGTTGACGACGTTCACGGAGCGTGTGAACGGCGGATTGAGGTGGCGGCCGACGTTGTTCGCCGTGCCCCAGAAGTAGTTGATCCCGTAACCGCCACGGAGGACTGTCTTGCCGGTAAGCGAGTAAGCGAAGCCCAGCCGCGGCCCGAAGACGTCCTTGTTCGTCTTCATCAGCTGGCGGCCGATGGGCAGGCCCCGGCGGTCGGACCCCGTGATCAGACCATTATTCGGGTCCCCCGTTCCGGCAACGATCTGGCCGTCGCTGAGCAGCCGCGGCGCTCTGGCTGGGTCGTAGAGGCGCGGTATGAAAGCGGCGATGCGGTCGTTGAACGCCGCTCCCCCGTTCGACCCGCTGATCAGGTAATAGCGCACCCCTGCGTTGAGGGTCAGGCTCGAGGTTATCTTGATGTCATCCTGGAAGTAGAATTCGTTGTCCCACTGGTGGACATTGGTGCCGGGGTCCTGGTCGCTCTCGGTGTAGGTGAAGGCCCTGCCCACCAGGAAATCGGCGAAGGCGTTGCCGGTAACGCCGGCGTTGAAGTTGAAGGCGCCCTGCTCGCCGCCGTTGTCGATCTGCCCCTTGATGTGCAGGATCATCTCGCCGCCGATCTTGATGGTGTGACGCCCGCGGTTGATCGAGAGGTCGTCCTTCCAGGTGTAGATGGGATTGTCGTTGTTCAGCGCGCCGCCGACGCCGAGTCCGGCGAAGCCCTGCGCGAAGGTGATGTCGGGAATACGGTTGTAGGTATTGCCCGCAAAGGCCTCGGGAATCCGCAGGCCCTGCGGCCGGAAGCCCCCCAGCAGGTGGTTCGAGATCTGGTTGTAGGAGTAGCCGAAGGTGAAGAGGTTGACCACGGCCGGGGTGGCAACGGTGGAGAGCTTGGTGGTCAGGTTCTTACCGGGCTTGCCGAAGCGATTCGGGAAGGTGGGCAGCACCGAGGGGCCCGGCTTCTTGATGTCCTGGTCCTGGAACCAGGTGTCCTGGGCGTGGCGCGCGGTCCACATCCACCGGTCGTTGAAATTGTGGTCCCACCGCAGGAGCTCCTCCCGGTAGGTGGTAAAGGATCGCGAGTTGTGGACGAAGTTCGGCGTGCCGGCCCGGTTGGGCAGCGGGTAAAAGGCGTTGATGAGCGTCTGGGCATTCGGATCGAGCTGCGAGGCCGGAATGATGTTTCCAGGATACGGCTGGCTGGTCGAGGGGTCCCGGATTACCGGGCCGCCCGAGAAATCGCCCCGCCGCTGGGCCGCGGTGGGCACCAGCCCAGTGAACACCCCGAGGGGCGGCGTGACGAAGCTGTCGATCTGGGGGCCCACGCGGCGCGCGAAGGAGTGCGACCAGAAAAAGAAATCCTTCGTCCGGCTGGTGTTGTATTTGCCCGGGAGGTAGAACGGCCCGCCCACCGCGTAGCCGAAATTGTTCAGCCGGATCGACTGCCGGTCGTTGGAGAAGAAGTTGCGGGCGTCGAGCTTATCGTTGCGGAAGTACTCGTAGGCGTCGCCGTGGAACCGCTGGGTGCCCGAGCGGGTGACGATGTTGACGATGCCGTAGCCGAAGCCGCCGGCGTCGGCGCCGTAGTTGGATTTCTGAACCTTCACCTCGGCGATGGCCTCCATGGGTGGAAACAGGTCCAGCCCGCGGTTGCCGCCCGTGTCCATGGCGACGGTGCCGTCGTAAGTGTACTTGTTCATCGAGATGCGCCCGCCGTGCACCGCCATCAGCGGGTTGCCCTCCTGGCCCAGGCCCATCTGACGCCCGGTTTGCTGGCTGACCACGCCGGTGCCCAGGGCCAGAAACTGCGTGAAGTTCCGGCCGTTGATGGGGACCTCGGTGATTTGCGTGCCCGAGACGATGGTGGACAGCTCGCCGGTTTCGGTCTTCAGCACCGGGGCGACGCCCTCCACCGTGACGGTCTCGGCCACCGCGCCGACTTCCAGGTTGAAGTTGACGCGCACGCTGGCGCCGACATTCAGAAGAATATCTCGCCGCTCGACCGACTTGAATCCTGGGGCCGTGGCGCGCGCGGTGTAGAGGCCGGGTTGCAGCGCCACCACCGTGTAGACGCCTTCGCCGCTGGCGCGCGCGGAGCGCGGCTGCCCGGTGGTCTGGCTGGTCACCACCACTTCGGCGTTGGGCACTACCGCCTGGGTCTGGTCGTAGACGAACCCGGTGATGGTTCCCTGGTTGGCCTCCTGGGCCAGGGCGGCCCCGAGGCAGAAAAAGACGACAACTGGCTGGCGCATGGTTTGCCCCCTGGAGCGATTCTACCGAGTTCGGATGGGCTTTCGTCAGCGGCGCGACATGAAAGTGGCGGCAACGTCTCGTGGCGGAACCCGGCGTCATCCCGGGCGTAGCGAGGGATCTGCTGTTACGGCGGGGCGAAAAGCAGATCCCTCGCTACGCTCGGGATGACATCGGCTACGCTCGGGATGACATCGGCTACGCTCGGGATGACATCGGCTACGCTCGGGATGACATCGGCTACGCTCGGGATGACATCGGCTACGCTCGGGATGACATCGGCTACGCTCGGGATGACATTGGCTACGCTCGGGATGACATCGGCTACGCTTGGATGACATCGGCTACGCTCGGGATGACATCGGCTACGCTTGGATGACACAGGCGCCGGCTCCGCCTCGGGCGTAGCAGTACACTCGGCCAGGCGCTGGCCCATCCCTCTTGTGGCTCGGAGAGAAGAAGCGGCCAGCGTCTCCCCTCACCGGTAGTTTTCAATCACAAAGATATCGCCCTGATCGGTGTCGCGGACATACACGAGGGCTTTGCCGTCGGGCGACCAGGCGGGACCGTGGACGTGCCAGCTCCCCTGGCGTCCTTCGGTGAGCTGTCGGGGCGGGCCGGCCGGTCGGGGCAGGCCGCCCGCCAGAGCCGGAACCAGGGGCAGCACGTAGAGGTTCTGGTTGAAGTGGCTGGCGGAGCTGCAAAAGGCCAGGGCCCGGCCGTCGGGCGCCGCCACCAGCTCGGCCGCGGGACCGGTGTGGAGAACGACCTGTTGTCCGGTCTCGAGGTCCAACGCGCACATCTCCCGGGCGCCCCCGGCCAGGCGCGTGTAGACGATCACGCGGCTGCCGTGGTACCAATCGAACTGCAAAACATCCGGCAGTCGTTCCCGCGCATTGCCGCCGTCACGATCGGCAGTCCAGAGGGCCAGTCCTTTCTCCGTGGTGGTCAGGTAGGCGATGGACTTGCCGTCGCGGGAATACCGAGGGGCCACGTGACGGCTGAAGAAGCCGGCGCCCGGCATCGGAATCGTTTGCCGGGTAACCCGGCGTGGAACGCCTCCTTCCGCGCTTACCGCCCAGACGTGAAACGCGCTCTCGCGGTTGGAAAGGAAGAGGATCTCGGCTCCGTCCGGCGACCAGTCGGCTTCCCGGTCCAGAGCTGGATGATTCGTGAGCTGCCGCTCGGCGCCGCTCGGAAGGTCGAGCACCCAGATCTCGTCGTTGCCAGTGCGATTGGAGTGGTAGGCGACCTGCTTTCCGTCGGGCGAGAAACGGGGCGAAAAGTTGTCCCGGCTGTGAGCGGTCAGGCGCCGCTCGGCCCCACCGTCGGCCGCAAGCCAGATCAGGTCGCTCTGGTGGGCGAATTGATTGTAGGCGAGTCGCCCGTCGCGGGCCACCACCGGGTTCCGGTTGTCGGTAGGTCCGGCGGTCAATTGACGCAGGCGGGCGGAGGCCACTTCGATTTCCCAGATATTCCTGCCACCGGCCCGGTTAGATACGAATACGACGCGGCGGCTGTCTGGCGTCCAGGCCGGCTCCCAATTGAGGAACTCGTCCACGAGCAGAGGACGCGCCTGGCCTCCGCCCGCCGGCTGCAGCCAAAGACCGCCCGGATCGCGCAAGAACACGATAAAGGCGCCGTCCGGGGACCAGGAAGCCCAACCGTCAGCGCCGCCCGCCGGAGGAAAGGTCACCTGGCTGGCCTGCTCGGTAGCCAGACGGATCTTCCACACCGCGGTTTGCCCGTTCGGCTGCAAGCGCGAATACAGCAGCTCCTGGCCGTCGGGCGACCAGGGGCCGGCGCCCAGCACGCGAAATAGATGAAAGAGGCGTTCCAGCGCCGGAAGACCGGTTTCCGCCAGCTTGCGCTCCGGGCCGCCCAAGGGCGGCACCAGGTAGACATTCGCGCCGGCGCCGCGATCAGAAACAAAGGCCAGATAGCGTCCGTCGGGCGACCAGCGCGGCAGTATCGAGTCTGCCGGATGATTCGTCAGCCGGATGGGGTTGCCGCCGCCCGTTGACATCACGTAGATCTCGGCGTTGCCGGGGCCGGTGTGGGAATAGGCGATGAAGCTGCCGTCGGGCGACCAGGAGGGTTCCCGCTCCAGCCCGGAAGAACTTGTCAACGGCTGGATGCTCCACACCGACGGCTGCCCGGACGAGCGTCGCGACAGGTACAGTCCGGCTCCGGCCGCTGCGATCAGCACCGCTGCGACCAGCGCCCAAATCGGGAGGCGCCGCCGGCGACCGGCGAGCCCGGCGGCCGGGACCAGCTTGTCGGAGTCAGACTGCTCTTTCAGCTCCTCCAGGGCGATACAAACATCGTCCATGTGCTGCAAGCGGCGTCCGGGGTCCTTGCGCAGGCAGCGGGAGATCACCGTGGAAATCTCGGCGGGCAGCCCGGAAACGATCTCGCCGACCGGCTTCGGTTCCTGGGTCAAGATGGCCGAGAGGGTCACCATGCGGGTGTCCCCCTGGAAGGGGCGGCGACCGCTGATCATCTCGTAGAGCACCGTGCCGAACGAGAAGATGTCCGAGCGCCGGTCCACCTTCCCGCCGGCGGCTTGTTCGGGCGACATGTAGGCAACCGTTCCCAGAATGGCGCCCTCCTCCGTGCGGAGGCCCTCGTCGGGTCTCATGCTAACGGTGGCGGCCGATTCAGCGGCGGGTTCGTCGGGCTGGGTGAGCTTGGCCAGGCCGAAATCAAGCACCTTCACCAGGCCGTCGTCGGTCACCATGATGTTGGCAGGCTTGAGGTCGCGATGGACAATGCCGGCGGCGTGGGCCCGAGCCAGGGCGGCGGCCATCGGAGCCGCGTAGCGCAGCGCCTCAGCCAGAGGCAGACCTTGGGCGCCGAGCCGCTGGTCCAGGGTCTTGCCTGCCAGGTACTCCATCACGATGAAGTCGACGCCCTGGTCGGAGGTGATGTCGTGAATGGTGATGATGTTGGGGTGGTTGAGGGCCGAGGCGGCCTGAGCCTCCTGGACGAATCGTCTTCTTCGCTCCGGAGTGACGGCGGAATCCGCCCGCAATACTTTGATGGCGACGGGGCGGTTCAGGTGGGTGTCGTGGGCGCGGTATACTACACCCATACCGCCTTCACCTAGGCGAGATTCCATCCGGTAGTGCCCCAGGGTTCGGCCGATCATGGACGGGCGTGGTTGCCGAGTTTTATCTTACATCAAGTCAGCCGAGGCACATTTGCTCCGGTCTGTGCCGCCACACCAACTGAAACCTGCCCCGCCGGTGTACCATGTCGTGGGGGGGACCCATGCGAAAACACTGGATTCTGCTTCTGACAGCGACCCTGGCGCTTTCAGCCCAGGAGAAAAAGCAAAAGAAGGCCGAGGAGCCGCCGTTCCTGGTTCCCGCCGGCGTGACGGTGGAGCGGGACATCGTCTACGCTCGTTACGGATCTCGGGAGTTGAAGCTCGATCTCTACGGTCCTTCGACTGGCGGCGGGCCGTTTCCGGCGGTGGTCTTCATCCATGGCGGCGGCTGGAGCGGCGGCAACAAGAACGCCTTCCGCCGCCAGGCGGCCTATCTTGCCTCGAAGGGATACATAGGGGCAGCGATCGAGTACCGGTTGAGCGGGGAGGCGACTTATCCAGCCGCCGTTCATGACAGCAAGGCCGCGGTGCGCTGGCTGCGAGCCCAGGCGGCGCGGTACCGGATCAACCCCGACCGCATCGGCGCCGCCGGCGGCTCGGCGGGCGGACACCTGGTCTCGATGCTGGGGACCACGGCCAAGATCCGGGACCTCGAGGGCGAGGGCGGCAGCGCCGGGCACTCCAGCCGGGTCCAGGCTGTGGCGGCCTTCAACCCGGCGATCGACCTGATGAGTCTGGGCCGCGCCCCGGGGACCGCTGCCGTCGATGCGGTATCGCGGTTTCTGGGCGGACCCTACGACAAGCTGGCGGCGGTTTACAGTCAAGCCTCGCCTGTAATGCACGCCGGCAAGGATTCGGCGCCCCACCTGCTGCTGCACGGCGCCGCCGA
>Ga0247727_10009029_pt1 | contig 18258 bp, 9 predicted proteins | sample WisWelCaveWW1625_FD_202498 | JGI IMG/M metagenome (GOLD analysis project Ga0247727, IMG submission 202498) | Biofilm microbial communities from Wishing Well Cave, Virginia, United States - WW16-25 | ecosystem: Environmental > Aquatic > Deep subsurface > Groundwater > Cave microbial mat | place... | reverse complement strand
AACACAAAAAAGAAAATCCATCCTGCCATCACCGTCGATATCGCCAAAATCCGACCCGCTACAATCGATGAAGTTGCCGCCAAGTTTTTTAAGATCGCTCTTTTGCATGGCGGCGAGATTGGAGGCGCTCGGAATGGCATGAACATAAGTTCGAGGATCGCCGTCGCCGCTAATCGTCGAGACCAACATTTCAAGTTTGCCGTCTTTGTTCACATCCAAAAAGCGCACGCCGCGACGCTCGCCTTCATCGTTAGGTTCCGTGGCTTGATTGACATCGACCACGAGTTTGTAAGCGTTTGGTCCGGTTGGCTCATAAATCGCCCAACTGACCATGTCCCACGTAAAGACCCAAATTTCCTGTTTGCCGTCGCCGTTAAAATCCACGACATAGGCATCGTAAACCGCGCCGCCTTTGAGCACCGCCGACGAATCGGCAAATTCGATTTGAAAATCCGCCAAACCGAAACCGATCTGCGAGCCGGAGGCATTGACGACGAGCAAAGTTCTGCCGCCTTCGCTGCCAACGCTGCCGCCGAAACTATCGCGACGGGAGGTCATGATGATTTCTTGTTCGTTATCTTTATCGATGTCAAGCACCGCGAGGCTCGACGTTGCATAATTAAATCCGGCCGGACGATCAACGGCCCAAAACTCCTGCGCCTCAGCCGGGAAATTAGTGCCGTCATGCTCGAAGACATACAGACGAGTAACGGCTTTGCCGGGATTATCACTCGCAATCGCCGGCGAGCCAAAATAAAGTTCAGTCAAGCCATCATTGTCAACGTCTCCCAACGCAATCGCCGGATAAGAACGGTTGGTCGCATTGTTGACATCTTTGGGTCGCCACGACCAGCGTTTGATATATTTATTGTCGCCATCGTTCTCCCAATAGTGAATTCCCCACAAACCGTCGGTCACTGACGAGCCGCCTGAAAGGGTCGGATCATCGACCCAAATGAATTCCTTTTTGCCGTCTTTGTCCAGATCAAAGCCGGCGAGGATGTCCCACGCACCGATAAGTTTGGTATCCGGACGCACGCGAAATGATTCGTGAAAGCCCGGGGCAATCTTTACTTGTGCAAATACGTTCTCGTGCCAACTACAGAATGCTAAAAGTGTGATGATGGCGGCTGAAAATTTTGTAAAACGCTTCGGCATGAAAATTTCCTTTCTTGAAATATTTTTTTATTTTATCGGGTCACGGTCCATAGCGCCCGATATCAAACGATTGTCTTTTCAAGCGACAGCAAATCAGTCGAGCCGGCCCGGCTACGTCTCGAGGATTACTTCACCAACATGACCCGCCGCGTCGCCGAATAACCCAACGCCTCGAGGCGATACAAGTAAACGCCGGAGGGCACATTTCGCGCGTCCCAGATGAATTCGTGTTGTCCAGCGGGCAAACGATTATTCACGATCACAGCAACCTCGCGGCCGCTGAGATCGAAGATGCGGAGAAGTGCTTGAGCGGGTTTTGCCAATTCAAAACGAATTTTCGTGCTGGGATTGCCGAAGGTTCCATGCGCGGAAAATGGATTCGGATGCGCGGGATAAAGCACAAACGCATCAGGAATACTCGCGCCGTCTCGCGCTGCAACTGCGGTCGTGCCGACTTTGATTTCCTGGCCGGGCGGATTGGGCGTGGTATATTTGTTCGGGCCGGGCGGGGAGTACATGTAGTTGTGCTCGTCGCCATTTTCCCACCAGACGATGTTCCCGGCGGGATCGACGGCGAGATCGGCGCGGCGATTGGCGTCACTGCTGGAATAATCGACTACACGGTGGGCCGTGCCTTGGAGAATATTGAGCTTGAAAATTCCGGCGGCAACACCGCCGGCGGCGCGCAGCGAAACATAAATTGAATCATCCGTGCTGCTGGTGAGATTCGCGCCGCGGTTGATCGTCAAACCAATCGGACGACCCAGCGGAATTGAAAACAAAGAGAAGGTGCCTTCCGCCGGCACCACCGAAATGTCATACGCATTCACAAAGCCGTCATTGCCGCCGTCGAGTGTATCAGGCGGAACCGACGTGCTGTTCGTGCGCAAAGTGACGTAAAGCGTGCCGCTATCGTCGAGTACGACGTCGCGAACATAAGTCCGCGCTTCGAGAACTTTTTCCGGCGTGCCGGTGAAAACATCGGCGGTGCCGATCTTCGCGCGGAAAACCGAGCTGTCGGCGGCAAAATAAATGGTCTTATCCGTGCCGGCGCCGCGCACGTGCAACCCGCGCGGCAAACGCACGCCGCTAATGAGGGCTTTCAAATTAGTAAGATCGGGGTTAAGCCGATAAATTTTACGGCTGAGAATATCCGAAAAATAAAAGAAGCCGTCATCATCAATCGTGAGATGCCACGGCTGGCCGGCGCCGATCAAAGGCGTGAGCAGCAACGGTTGCGCCGGCGTCGCCGGGCTGCCGTCGGCCAACCATTCCGTAATCCCTTTTTCGAACGAGCCGCCGCCGACATCGCCCGCGAGCCAGTGCCCGAAACGCGGCAAGGCTGGGTTGCGCACAACGTCGCCGCCGCGCGTGAAAATGCCGATAGGATCGGAATCAAAAATCTGCGTCCACGTGGCATAACCGGTGGTTGAAGCTTCAATCTCAAAAGTATACGTGCCGTCGCCGGTGCTGCCGGTGCCGTCCCAATTGACCGTGTTCGCGCCTTTGGCTTTTGCGCCGGCATTGATCGTGTGCACGACAGCATTGTTGCGCTTGAGACGAACGATCACATTATCGGCTTTGTCATTCAGCGTGAAACTGATCACCGCCGGCCCGGTGGCAAAACCACCGGAAAACGTGACTTTCAAATCGCTGGCGTAGGTGTGCGCCTGCGCGTTGTGATGGGCGAAAAGAAGGAACAATAACATCGAAAAACCGAAAACTCTTTTTAACATGCGTTTGTCTCCATTTTGAGTTGAATGGAGTGTCAAACTTAAGTTTGACACCAGCCGGCGTCAAGCTGAAGCTTGACACTCCGTTTATCGCAGCCGTAGGCTATTTCAACAGCATCATCGTCCGTGATTTCACAAAGCCGCCAAATTCCAGCCGATAAATATACTGGCCGCTGGAAACAGCTTGGCCGATGTTATCTTTGCCATCCCAAACCACGGCGTGCTTTCCGGCGGTGTATTCACTTGGTGAAATCAAGGCGCGCACTTCGCGGCCGGTCATGTCGTAAATCCGCAGACTGATCAGCTTGTTGAGCGGCAAAGTAAATTCAATGGTTGTACTGGGGTTGAACGGATTCGGATAATTGGGCGCGAGAGCGTAGTCGTCGGGTGTCACGATTTCCCATTCCCGTGCGCGCACTCCGGTTGCCAACTGTTTCAGATCGATAGATTTGGTGGAATCTCCCCATTCAAAAAAGAAAAGGTTGAAAGAATTTTTGCCCAAGCCGATATTGGGGGCGATGGTATCGGTATTAGCGCCTTTCCAACTGGTGACGAAATCGCGCTTGCCGTCGGCATCCAAATCCAGGCCGGGCCTGACGTAGATTTCATTAAACAAACCGCCGCGTGTTTTGTAGACGTCGTCGATGTCAAAAACTTGCTTGATTGTGTAACTGGTCGAATCGCTAAGAGCACCTGTGCCTTTATATTCGAGGTCAAGAATAGCGTCTCCCTTGCTGAGATAAATGTCGTAGCCGTCACTACCGGTGCCATGATCCTGATCGCCGACGCCCCAGATCGAAAAGGCACCCAAATTGCTCCGAACTAATTTCAAATTGCTAATGTCGACAAATTTGTCGTCAGCGACACCATCAAGAACCCAGATGCGCCTTTGGCCGGCTCCGTTATCACCAAATAAAAAGACGTATTCCGCGCTATTTAAATTAACAACGATTGGCCGGGCTTTGACGATGCCAAACCAATTGATCGCCTCGTCGACTTTAACGATAGCACCGTCTTCGTAAGCATCCGGACCATTCACTTGAATGAAACCCAGCCCGGCGCCGGTGCCGGCATTTGTCCAGCCGGTGACGATAATTTCGCGCTGCGGATCGCCATCGACGTTCGCGACATTGATGCCGACCGGGACGTAACCATCGCCCATAAGAACATTTTCCATGGCTTTGTATTCATATTCAACTTCCAAGACGGCGTTTTTGGCCTCCCACGTTCCGGATTTGACCTGCAAAATGTAAACATCGGCAAATTCCGGAACGCCAAATTGGCGCGGCGCAATAATCAATTCATTGCGGCTATCATTGTCAACGTCTCCCAACCATAAGCCGGATTCAGTTTGGCCGAAATTGCCTTGAGAAAAAGCCGCGTCGATTTGTTCCGGCTTGATCCGCGCGACTGGCTCGGCGCCGTAATTGTCGCTACCGGCAACACCGTTGTGTTCATAAATGTACAAACCGCGGAGAGTATCGGCAGGTGCACGGCCAATATGAAAAATGATTTCTTGATTGCCGTCATTATCCAAATCACCGGTCACGATCGATCGTGGTGTTGAGCCCGAGCCAGTTTTTCCAAGGGCTAAAATTTTTGAGGCCCAAACAAATTCCACTTGATCGTTGCCCGTCACCTCGAAGACAAAAACCCGGCCGCCGTCAGCATATTCGGTCACCAGAATTTCCGGTTTTCCATCTTTGTCCAAATCCGGCTTGTCGGCAACCCAGAGGCCGCGGCCGGCCTCGAAAGTCAATCCGGCTTTGCGCGCATTCACCGCGGCGAGACGATATGAATTCGTGCCATCGGTTTGCGCCAATACTTCCCAACTCAACCCCATGAGCAAAACCCCGGCAGAAAATGCTAACAATTTTTTCATCATGAAAGCTCCTTGAATTTAGAATGGTTAGTGAAAATTAAATAGCGCCACAATATAAAAACAGGACGATCTCAAGTCAAGACATTTATTGCTTGACACCAATCGCGAAAATCGTTATATTTTTGGGCAATTTTGTCGAGGAGGAAAGACCTGGAGTGATGGATTAGTGGATGGCTGGAGTGCTGGATTATTGGATCGTTGGATTATTGGAGACCCAATAATCCAGCAATCCAATAATCCAACATTCCATAAGTTTTCAACTTTTACGGAAGGAGAGAGAATGCCCGCTAGATTTACGGATCGCCTGCCTTCGTCTGTTGATCCTTTTTGCTTTTTGCTTTTTGTTTTTTGCCTTTTTATCTGGTGTCAGCCCACGCTTGCCGGCACCGTCGGCAAAGTTTCCGGCCGCGTAACGGATGCGGAGAACGGCGAGGGCTTGCCGAACGCGAATGTCGTGCTCGAAGGCACGACGCTCGGCGCCGCCACGGATATCAACGGCAATTACACGATTCTCAACGTGCCGCCGGGCGTGCATACGGTTGTGTTTTCGTTCGTCGGCTATCAATCCGTGCGCGTCAGAGAAGTGCGCGTCAGCGTCGATTTCACGACGACGCTCAATGCGAAGCTGAAAATTACCGCCGTCGAAATCGGCGCGGTGGAAGTGATCGGCGAGCGGCAACCGCTCGTGCGCCAAGACTTGACGAACACCACCGTCGCCGTAAATGCGGAAACGATCGAGAGCCTGCCGGTGGACGCGGTGCAAGACATCGTGCGTTTGCAATCCGGCGTGACCGTTGATAACTCCGGCGGCATTCATATTCGCGGCGGCCGCTCCAACGAAGTCGCTTATCAGGTCAACGGCATCAGCATCACCAATCCTTTTAGCAACTCGCAATCCGTCGGCATTGCCACCAATGCGATTCAGGAGTTTACGCTGCAAAGCGGCAGTTTCACTGCGGAATATGGCGATGCGCTTTCCGGCGTGCTCAATTTTGTCACCAAGGACGGCGGGCCGAAATACGCCGGCAGCCTGAAGTTTTGGACCGGCGATAATGTCTCGTCAAATTCCGCTCTCTTCGATAATATCGACGACTTCGGCCCGCTCAACACGACGCGCACCGAGGCCACGTTTTCCGGGCCGGTGCCTTTGACCGGCAAAAAATTGAGCTTTTTTACTTCGGGCGTTTATGTTGACAACAAAGGTTTTCTATACGGCCGCCGTTTATATAAGCCCTCGGATGGTTTGGATAACAGCCGGACGGTGTGGGTATTTGATCCGCTCGGTGATCGCTTGCCCTCAGGCGACGGCGCGTTTGTGCCGTTGAATGCTTCGCGCAGCACCAATTTTACCGCGAAGCTGAGCTACAAACCGGCGGTCAAAATCAAGTTAACCTACGATTTGCTTCTGGATCGTTTTCGTTCCACCCCCTCGACAAGACGGCGTGAATTCAAATTCAATCCGGATGGTTTGGCAAAAGCCAGGGAGCTCAACCAGAGCCACAGCCTCGGCCTCACGCACACGATTGGCAACCGTTTCTTCTACACGTTGAAAGCCGCTTACAGCGAAACGAGCGAGAAAATTGCGGCGTTTGATGATCCGCATGATCCACGCTATGTGGCGACGGAACTGGCGAATCCGCTGCCGCCCACGGTTTTTCTCGTTGGCGGCACCGATATGGATCGCGACCGTTTAAGCTCGCATACTTATAACGCCAAGCTCGATGCCGTCAGCCAGATTCACAACAACCACGAAGTCAAACTCGGCGGCGAAATCAAAGTGCATCGCCTCGAGCGCGAATTTTACACGCTGATCTACGACACGACGATGGCGAAACGCGGCGAGCCGCCGATCGTGCCGTATCGGTTCCTCAATCCGAATTACACGGATTATTCGTTTTATATCCACCGGCCCGTGCAGTTCTCGGCGTACCTTCTCGATAAAATGGAATTGGCGCGCACGTTCATCGTCAACGCCGGCTTGCGATTGGAATATCTCGACACGCGCGCGAATTTCAATCCGGATTTGATCGCCAATGTCGAAACACCGGACGTCGATTTGCAAAAAGCCGCGGCGAAACTCCGTTTGTCGCCGCGCCTCTCGTTCAGTTATCCGATTACCGATCGCGGCATCATTCGTTTTTCCTACGGCCATTTTTATCAATTGCCGCAGCTGCAGCGCGTCTATCGGAATCCCTATTTCGAATCGTTCAATTACATCCAAACGCCGACGTATGGCGATCCGAATTTGCAGCCCGAGCGCAGCATTCAATATGAAATGGGCTTGCAGCAGCAGTTCGGCGATGATTTCAAAATCGACGTGACCGTTTATTATAAAGATGTGAACAATCTGCTGCAAACGCGCCAGGTGTTGGCCGGCACGGTCGGCGATCGCGTGTTCAATATTCTGACGAATGTGAGTTATGCCAGCGTACGCGGCTTCAGCGTCGCGTTGCTGAAACGCCGCGCCGCCAACAGCCCGTTCTCCGTCAGCCTCGATTACACTTATCAGGATGCGGAAGGCAGTTTTTCGAGCGCCGAAGACAATTTTTTCGATGCGAAAAGCGGCAAAGAGACGGAACAAAGCTTCGTCTTTCTCGACCACGACCGCGCGCACACGCTCAACGGCACGTTCACGTTGAGCCAGCCGAATAGTTGGAACGTCAGCGCGCTGGCGAGTTTTTGGACCGGCACGCCGTACACGCCGATTCTGCCGGCCTCGCTCTCACCGGTCAGCTTCCGCGAGAACTCCGGCCGCCGTCCGATCTTTTTGAACGTCGATTTGCGCGCGGAGAAATTTTTTAAATTTGGCGGTCTCGGCTTTTCGGTGTTTACGCAGATCGAGAACGCGCTCGATCTTAAAAACGAGCGCTCGATTTTCAACAGCACCGGACGGGCGTTGTATTCGCTCGATGAAACTTTGCTGGCCGGCACGTTCGACAATTTGCGCGCGCGCATTCGCGCCAATCCCGCGCTGTATCCGCCGGAAACCGAACTCGACAAATATTACCGCCGCGCCGATTTCTTGTCCGAGCCGCGCGAGATTCGGGCGGGATTTAGCCTGTCATTTTAACGGGTGCGATGCTCATGCGGAAGTTCAACATCACCGGCAAGATCATTCCGGCTATACATTATTATGTCGATCTGACGCCGCAAATCAAAAAACTGATGGCGCTGGCGGACGACGGCACCTATTTCGTAATCAACCGGCCGCGGCAATTCGGCAAAACGACGCTGCTGGATTTTTTCGCGCGCGCGTTGCAGGCTTCCGGCAATTATGCCCCGGCGTTGATTTCATTTGAAAGTTTTACCCAGCGCGCCGACATCACCGAGGCGGAATTTTATCCCAAAGTCGCCAAGCAGATATTCGAAGGATTAACGCTCGCCGGCATTGAGCCTGTGGCAGTCCCGAGCGTGAATAATCGCGATACTTTTTTTGATTGGGTGCGCGAAATCTGTAAAAACTTACCACGAAAGTTGGTCGTGCTTATCGACGAAATCGACGCCGTGCCGGAAAACACCGTCATTGGTTTTCTTTCCGGATTGCGCGAGATGTTTTTGGCGCGTGATCGCGCGCCGGCGCCACATGCCGTGTGTTTGGTTGGCGTGCACGATATCAAAAATCTCAAAGCGCGCTATCGCGATGAAACGCAATCCATCGGCTCGGCCTCGCCCTTCAACATTGCGATTGACTACGAAGTGCCGCCGTTCACCAAGAAAAATATTCAGCAGTATTTTCAGCAGCACACGGAGGAAACCGGGCAGGCTTTTGACGCCAAGGTTATTCAACGCGTGCAGCAGGTGACGAGCGGCCATCCCTGGCTGGTGTCAATGCTGGCGCGCTTGATGGTGGAAGAATTGGTGCGGAATCGTAAGCGCCAGATTCAACTCGAACACGCCGAGGCCGCCATTCAAAAACTGTTGGCAACGCGCAATTCGAATTTTGAAAGCCTCTTTAAAAATGCCCGTCGACCGCAATTTTTTCCGATCGTGCTGGATTTGCTGAACGGCCAGCGCAACAGCTACAATGTTCTCCGCGATGACCTCGATTTGGGCGTTAAATACGGGATTTTTGCGGAACGCGATGGGCAGCTCGTGATCGCCAATCGCATTTACGTGCAAGCGCTTTATCGGCATTTTGAAGAAGACATCAAAGATTCGGAAGTTGAAAAGATTGTGGCTGGCAATCGCCTGCACGATAAACGCGGACGCTTGGACTTCCGGCGCGTTTTTGACAAATTTCAGGCATTCATGCAATCCAAAGGTGCCGTGGTTGCAAAACGGCCGGAGTTTGAAGAAGCGTTTGGTCAACTCCTGCTTTTGAGTTATCTCGATATTCTTGTCAACGGCAAAGGTTGGACGTTCAAAGAAGTGCAATCCGGCGAAGGCCGTATCGACGTGGTTTGTTGTTACAAAGATCAAAAAGAAATCGTCGAGCTCAAGCTCTGGTATGGCCCGCGCCGCTATGAAACCGGCTTGAATCAGTTGGTGAAATACCTGCGCAGCGAAAATTTGGATCACGGTTATTTAGTCGTTTTTGATCGGCGCGAAGCCGCTTCGAAAGAATACAGTTTCAAGGAGCACAAAGTATCCGGCAAGAAAATTCTGGCGTGGGTGGTGTGAAATTGGATACCGGATGCTTGATTAGAATCATTAACCCAAACTCTGGATGAAAGTATGAACCTTCACTTACCTCGTTGTTTGCTGATCATCGTCATTTTAATCACCGCTGCCTTCGGCCAGGAAAAAGAATTCAAGCATATGTCGCCCACCGAGCAGCGGGAGTTCATGGACAAATGGATGAAACAAATTCGCGCCGCGCGCGAGCGCATGAACAGCCTGCGCAAAGGCGCGCACCATCCCGGCCATGAAAAAGAAAAGCGCGTGATTATCAGCGGCAATCAAATCACCACGGTGATTTATAACTACGGCTCGATCTCGCGCCCCGGCATTTCCGATCTCGATTTGCAATGGCCGAAAAGCCCAGACAAACGCCTCGGCTATGCCTACGAATTTGGGCCACTGGTTGCCGCGGAAGTGCTGGATGCAAACGGTGACACCCTTCATATCGTTGACGACGGCTTTATTCTCGCAGCGGACGGCGACTACCAGCCGGGAACCGCGGTGAAATGGGGCTGGCTGCCGCAGGTGGGATTTTCCGATCCGGCCTCGCCGGAACTCGCGACCATTACCGCGAAGGACAATAATCGCGACGGCAAGCCGGACAGTTGGCCGGAGGCGTGGTTCAATGCGGCGCTCAGCCGCTATGTCTGGCCGGCGTTTTTAGGCGATGACGCCACGGCGCCGGATGAAGAAGCGGTTTATCGTGTCGATGATTTCAGCAATGCGGAGTTTAAATACTATCCGTTTCCGAATGACACGACGCGGCGCGGGCTGGGTGTGGAGATGGATGCGCGCTTTTTTCAATTCAATAACCCTCTCGCCGAAGACATCATTTTCTTTGTTTACACGGTGACCAACGTCAGCGGGCGCGATCTCGATAAAGTTTATCTCGGCATGTTCGGCGATCCGCACGTCGGCGGCGCGAACGACTTTGCCGATGATTACGCCGGCTTCATCGGGCCGCTCGATCCGGCGTTTCCATTCAATTCGCGCAACATGCTGTATGCGTTTGATCAAGATGGCCGAGGGCAGGGCGGCAAAGCCACCGGTTATTTCGGCTATAAATTTCTCGAAAGCCCCACGCTCAGCAACGACGCGAAAGACAACGACGGCGATCAATTGATCGACGAGAGCCCGTTCAACGACGCCGGCGTGTTCGCGCTCGGCTCGATTGGAATTTACGGCCAGCCGAAATTGCGCTGGTCCGGCGACGAAGACGGCGATTGGAACGCGGAATTTGACGACGTCGGCGTCGACGGCATTGCGGCGACGAAAGATTACGGCGAAGGCGACGCCAAACCCTCGCAGCTTTATTTCACCGACACCAACAATAATGGAACATACGATCTCGGCGAGCCGTCATCGGAGTCGCGCTTGCCGGGAATGCGCTTTGCCGGCAGCGAGCCGAATTTCGGTTTTCGCGATATTGCGGAGTCGGATCAGCTCGGCCTCACCAGTTTCAACGCGATACTCTTCGGCGGCAACAATCGCCCGAAAAATGATGAGCTCATGTGGGAGAAGATGACCGGCAATCTCGAAAATGTCGAGATCGAGCAGGAATCGGACAACGTTTTTATCTACGGCTGCGGCCCGTTCAAGCTCGCCGCCGGCGAAAGCCAGCGCTTTTCGATTGCGTTAGTTCTCGGCGATAACCTGCAAGATCTCGTGCAAAATGCCGAAACCTCCCAACAGGTCTTCGAAGCCGATTATCGTTTTGCGAAACCGCCGTTGAAGCCTCGTCTCGTTGCGGTGCCGGGCGATAAAAAAGTGACGCTGTACTGGGACACGCGCGCCGAAACCTCGTTCGATCCGTTCCTCGCGCGCGGCACCGGCCAACAGGCCAAAGGTTTTGATTTCGAAGGTTATCGAATTTATCGCAGCGAAGATTTTTCTTTTGACGACACCAAAATTATCACCGATCAAAACGGCTTGAAATTTCTCTCGGAGCCGTTGCGGAATAGCCGCGGCGTACCGGCGCAATTCGATCTGGTCAATGAGTATTCCGGTTTTTCGCCGGTGGAGTATCGCGGCCGCGGCGTGAGCTACAATCTCGGCGACAACACCGGCCTCGTGCATTCTTATGTCGATTCAAATAATGTCGTGAATGGCAAGCGTTATTTTTATGCCGTCATCGCCTACGATCATGGCGACAACACGCTGCTCATTCCGCCGACGGAAACGCAGCGTACCGTCGACCGCGATCCGCTGACCGGACAATTTACGTTTGATATCAACACGGCAATGGTGATTCCCGGACCGCCGGCGACGGGTTACGTGGGGCCGAAATTGGATAATGGTAATATCACGCGCGTGAGCGGCAATGCCACCGGCAAAATCGACGTGAAATTTATCGATCCGTTAAAAGTCGGCGACGGCAAACAATACGATTTACAATTCAACGCCGGCAGTAACTCGACCGACCCGCCAACCTATTCGATTGCCGACCGGTCGCCGCTGACGGTTTCATTTACCGCGCGCGATACAGTGTTTGCTGATCTGTCCATCGCAGCGCTCGTCCCCGGCACATTGACGCTGCGTGATGCCGCGGGGGCAACTGTCGATCCAAGCCGGTATGAGGTAAACTATGTTACCGGGCGCATTCGTGGCAGGGCTCCCGGCAATTTGCAAAACGGCGCGAAGTATTCCGCCACCGTGCAATATTATCCGGTTTATAACAGCAACGGATTGAATGGCGAAGATTTCAACGCGGTATTTGACGGCGTGAAAGTTTCCATACAAAACGACAAAACCAATCTTGATCCGGGCCGCAGCGGTTGGAAGACGAATCAAAGCGGCACGAATTTTACCTACAAAGTTGCGATCTCGACGATTAACTTGCGCGCCAAAGCGTATCCCGGCGATATTGAAATTCGTTTTGCGAAATACGACACCGTCGCCGGCGGCAAGCTGCGAAATCCGACGGATACCTCTTTCACCAACATCGTCAGTAATTTCCGCGTGTTTAACACCGAAACCGGCAGAGAGCTCGACTGGCACGTGAACGAATCGAACGCGGCGCTGCGCAATCGCCAATGGGATTGGCCGGAAAAAATTCATGTGTTCCAACCCGGCAGCCGCATCGATCCGATGTACGAAGTGCAATTCGAAGTGCCGGCCGGCCAAACGCCGAAATATCCCGGCGATGGCGACGTGTTCTTGTTCTTCTCGCGCAAGCCGTTTGATGCCGGCGACCAATATCAGTTCAAAACCGCAGCAGCGAAATTCGATCAACAAGCCGCCAAACAGGCGCTGGAAAAAGTTTATGTGGTGCCGAATCCGTACGTCGCTTTCGGCGCCGGTGAAGTCGCGGGCGCCCGCGTCGGCGCCCGCGATGAACGCCGCTTGGAATTTCGCAACCTGCCGGAGAAATGCACGATTCGCCTCTACACCATCACCGGCGAATTGGTCGATACGATTGAGAAAAACGATCAACGCGATTTTGCCACGTGGAATGTTCTCACGCTAGAGTCGCAGGCCACCGCATACGGCGTTTACATTTATCACGTCGACGCGCCGGGCGTCGGCACGAAGATCGGAAGACTTGCGGTGATTAAGTAACTTTCGTAGTGACGCCTTTAGGGGTTGATTTCTCGAAAAGCCAGACAATCTGGTTTTGAAAAAATTTTTGCCCCAACGGACAGAAATCCCGCCGCGGCGGGACAACGGATGCGAGTTGTACTTTTTTAGTTCTATCCGTCATCACGCCATTGACGATAAAAGAGAGAGACAAAAATATGAAAAAAAAATTATTGCTTTTTCATGCGGTACTCACGTTTTTCAGTTTTAGCTCGATCGCCCACGCACAGCTCACGCAGGCGATCACCAAGGTCGGCACGACCGCGGCGCAGTTTTTAAAAATCGGCGCCGGTGTCCGCGCGATCGGCATGGGCGGCGCGTTTGTCGCCGTCGCCAATGACGTTACCGCTTTGTATTGGAATCCCGCCGGCATCGCGACGATTCCGGGCGGCGGCGAGGCGACGTTCAATCACGCCGAATGGCTAGCCGAAACAGCGTATGACTTTGCCGGCGTCACGCTCAATGCCGGCAGCTTCGGCACCCTCGGCTTGTCGGTTATTTCATTTCGCGTTCCGGAAGATGAGGTGCGGACGTATCGTTTTCCCGAAGGCACGGGCGAGCGCTTCGAGGTTTCCAATATCGCGCTTGCGTTCAGCTATGGCCGTATGCTCACGGATCGTTTCGCCATCGGCTTCACCGGCAAGTATGTGCAGGAAAGTATTTGGAACGAATCCGCGCGCGGCGTCGCGATCGATATCGGGACGCATTACGTCACTCCATTCAACGGCCTGCGCATCGGCGCCGCAATCGCCAACTTCGGCACAAAAATGCAGCTCGAAGGCCGCGATCTTTATTTCAATTATGATCCGCTCGCAGAACCCGGCACGGTCGATCAAGTGCCGGCACTGTATCGCTTGGGCCGTTATGAGCTGCCTTTGACGCTGCGCTTGGGATTGGCGTACGATGTCATCAATCAAGAAAATATGAAAGTGACCCTCGCCGGCGATGCGGTGCACCCGAACGATAATTCCGAGTATGTCAATTCCGGCATGGAAATCAATCTGCGCAACACGGTTTATTTGCGCGGCGGGTACAAAGCCGTTTTCTTGAACAACAGCGAGCAAAGTTTTACCTTCGGCGGCGGCTTGCGCTACGACGCGGTGGGAACGAATTTAAAAATCGATTTTGGCTACGCCGATTACGGCCGGTTGGATAACGTACAGTTCGTGTCGTTCACGGTGAGATTTTAAAGCACAGACCACAACAACGGATTAAGCTAATTTCGAAAATTTTATTTATCCGTGCCATCGGCATAATCCGTTGTTCGTTTTTATAGCTGCCTCACAATAATTTTTCCGCTACTTCTTTCACCCCTTTAACAATCACCGTCGGTTTAAAATCGCGTTGTTCCTCGCCCGCATAAACCGGGCGATGAATCCATGCGGTGTGCATTCCCGCCGCATTTGCGCCGGCGATGTCGGTGTGTTGCAAATCGCCGAGGTGCAAACATTCCTGCGGCTGCACGCCAAGGCCGTCGAGCGCCAATTGAAACATCTGCGGATGCGGCTTGGTTTTTCCCACCTCGCCGGAGAAAATCAGCGCGCTGAAACAATCTAAAATTTCATAACGGGTAAAAATTTGCCGCAGCACGCGGCCGGGCGTCCAGGCCGTGTCGGAAATGAGCGCCAAGGGATATTTCCCCGCGAGTCTCTGCACGGCATCGATCGTTCCCTCCAGCGGCGCCGGGTCTTGATAGGCCTCTTCAAAATATTGCTCGACATGGGCGAAGCTCTCCGGAGGCAAGTCGGCATTGAGGGCGCGGAGCATCGCGCGCAAACCTTCCGCCGCGCCAAAAGCGATTTGCTTGCCCCACAAGTCGTCAAAATGTTGCCAAGCGGCTTTATACGCGTCACGCATTTGCTCCGCGGTGATGTGGTGGCCGCAACGCGCTAATTCCTCGCGCATGAAATCTTGCCGCCGCTCGCTGTAAAGAATCGTATCGGACGGCGATTGCTTGTCGTCGAGAATCGTTCCCCACAAATCCAGCGAAATCGCTTTTACCTCGCGACGGAGTTTTTGCCAAACCATTTCGTTTTGCTTTGAATCTGTTTCTGAAAAGATTGTAGCAGGGTGAACAGGTGAGTAATCGTTTAAGTCCGGTGCCATTGAAATTTCGTTAAAAGTAAGCTTCATCCATTTCCATTCACGCGCTGCCGCAGCGGCAAAAGAATATCGAACGCGGCGCCGTTTTGATATTCGCTCTGCACCGAGATCGTGCCGCCGTGCGCTTCGACCAGGAGTTTGACATAACTCAATCCGAGGCCGAATCCTTTGACCTCGTGCACGTTGCCGGTGGACACGCGATAGTATTTTTCAAATATACGCTTTTGATCTTCAGGACGCAAGCCGATTCCCTGATCGGCGACGCGAATATGCAAACCCTCTTTTGCATTGGCAGTCGAGATGGTGATCTGCGGCGCTGCCGGAGAATATTTATTGGCATTATCCAGGAGATTGTGAATGACATTGGTCAAATGAATCTCGTCCGCTTCGAGAATCGGCTCACTTGCTTCCAGCCGGCGCTCCAGCTTGCCGCCACGACTTTCGATTTGCACCGCAATACTGTTGGCGGCTTCAGTAATAATTTTGTGCGCATCAACCGGCGCGAGGTTCAATTCATAATCGCCCTCCTCCAGCGCCGCCATCTCGAGAATTTTTTCCACTTGATTGCGCATGCGCGTGTTTTCATCGCGAATGATGCGATTGTAGCGCTGCAAGCGATTTTCATCTTTGGCGATTTCTGCATTCGCCAACGCCTCGCTCGCCAAGGCGATAGTGGAAATCGGCGTTTTAAATTCGTGCGTCATGTTGTTGATGAAATCCGCCATCGCGCCGGCAAATTGCTTTTGCTTGTAAATCGTCCGCACGGTATAAACAAAACCACACACGACGATGCCCAACAAGACAAAAGACGAAGTCAATAAGCCCACCATTTGTTTAAGCAGATAAATATTTTGTTGGGGAAAAAACAACACCAATTCATCGCGCCCCGCAAAAATATCGGCAGGAAAAAGCCGGCTGCGAAATTCGGAGCTTTTCAACTCGTCGGTAAATTGCGCCGGTTTGGCAAAATACAATGAATCGTGCGGCATTGAAAAAACACCATAAGCATAAGCCGTCGTAATGCCTTTGGCCTGTAAAGTCGAATGCAGCAGCGAATCTAAAGTCGCCGGCGCGATTCTTTCTTCAATCGGCAAAAGCCGGGGTTGGGAAATATCATCCAATACCTTCCGCATGATACGTTGTCTTTGCTCGTTAGGCATTGCGGCGAAGGTCATACCGCTATTTTGCCCGCCGCGTATTTTTGTCACAAATGAGGTGCTATCGGTGGCGAAGCTGACAAAAAACACGCCTTTTTTAAACGGCGATTGCTTCAGCGCCAGCTCATGTTTGCCGGCTGATTTAAATTCATCGACGACGTGAATCTCATGGTGTCCGGTTGAATCAAGCAAAACCAAACGCACGTGCTGCGGCGTCGGTAGACTATACCATATTTTATTGCTATCGATTCTAACTTGCGGTTTTTTGAGCACAATTTTTTCGGTAAAAAAAAGACTGTCCGCCCATTGGGGATTTTCTACGCCGGCGCGCATGCCGAAAATGGCCATCCGGCTTTGCGATGGCGTTCGTTGCACCGTTACATCAAGAACTTTCGTCGCCACCTCTCTGGTTTCGAGTTGCTGCACGATGCCGGTGAGCGCCGCATTGACGTTCTGCCGAAACGCCTGCTTCTTCAACTCCATCGCATGATCGAGCAAATATAGTTGAATGCCGATCAAGCCCAGCAGCGCGAGCGACATCAAGCCGACGATCAACGCCACAGTTTTCATGGATAATTTCATGTCCCTAATTTACGAGAATACCTGTAAAAATGCTCATCATTTAACACTTTTTAACACTTCCTAACACTCTTTAACTAACCGAAATCAAACTTCTGGCGTATATTGAGTCGTCGTAATTAAAAAACGTTGGTCAGTTTGACGGTTTGCCCGTTTGCCGGTTGAATCAGTCAAAGAATACAAATCGTTTTTCAATTTTGCAAGGAGGATTTATGCAGCGTGTTTTTGTAACGATCATGATGATGCTCGTTTCGGTTGTCGTCGTCAATGCGCAAGTTTTCATCAGCCGCTCGGATTCCTCAATGGATAAAATCATCGGCCAGCCGTTTACACTCGGCGAAGTTGGCGCCGTGATTGTCGATAACAGCAAAGAGATTAAAATTCTTCACGCCATGCCGGTAGATATGCGGCCCAAAGCTTACAAAGATATTGACCTCAAAGACGGCGACGTCGTTTTGATGTGCAACGGCAAGCGCCTCAAAACGCTGAAAGAACTGAAAGAAGCGTACAACGCCACCGCGGTCGGCGCCGATTTTAAGTTGGGCGTAAAACGTGGCGAGGAACGCATGATCGTGGCCTTTGCCAAAGCCGATCCCAAAGATTTGCCGAAAATGCAAATGACGATGTCGACCGGCGACGGCTCCATGCCGGATAGCGGAGGCGGCAATGTGCGTCGCATGGTTTTCGGCGGCCCCGGCCAGAACACCGGCGATGTCGCGCCGCTTGTGGGGCTCGGCATCATCGTTGGTAAGAAAGATGAAGTTTTCAAAATTGTCGGCGTCATGCAGAATGCAGCCAAAGGCGCTGATTTCAAAGTTGATGACATTGTCGAATCTTTGAACGGGGAAAAAATCAGTTCCACACAGCAGCTTTCCGAAATGTACGAGAAGCTCGCCGTCGGCGCGAAGCTTGAGTTGAAATACAAACGCGATGGCAGGCCGATGCAAGCGTCATTGACCAAACCGGAAGCGCCGCAGGGCAGAGTGATAATAAATAGATAAATGCTTCTCACTCGTACTCTTACTCGCTCTCACACTCTTACTCATTTTGAAACGTAACAACATGAATTGCAAAACTTCAATTCGCTTGTCCGTCACACAACCTCGAGCCTTTTTGCTCTGCTTCGCAATCACTTTGTTCGCGATGAACGCCGCCGCGTCGCCGAAATTTCCAAATGCGCTGAAACAAAAGTTGGATGATTACATGACGCGCCTCGCGCGATTCGGTTTTTCGGGCGCGTTGTTAGTTGCGCAAAACGATCAAATTCTTTTAAACAAAGGCTACGGCTGGGCCGATAAAGAGAACGCGATTCTCAATACGGCAGAGACGGTTTTCAGCACCGGCTCCATTACCAAGCAATTTACCGCTGCCGCCATTCTCAAATTGGAAATGCAAGGCAAGCTCAACACCGGCGATCCAATCGGCAAGTATCTGCCAAACGTGCCGGAAG
>Ga0247727_10009028_pt1 | contig 18258 bp, 17 predicted proteins | sample WisWelCaveWW1625_FD_202498 | JGI IMG/M metagenome (GOLD analysis project Ga0247727, IMG submission 202498) | Biofilm microbial communities from Wishing Well Cave, Virginia, United States - WW16-25 | ecosystem: Environmental > Aquatic > Deep subsurface > Groundwater > Cave microbial mat | place... | reverse complement strand
GCAGGACGATCGGCATGCAGCCGCCCATCGGATTGACCCCATGCTGCTTGTAGAGGTCCATGACCTCCTTGTTCTGCTCGCCCTTGCGCGGGTCGCGCAAGCTCAGCCCCTTGTACTTCTCGTTGATGGCGGCGATCCTCGGCTGAAGCACCTGCATCTTCTTCATGGACTTCATGCTGGTGAACTTCAGCGGCAGCAAAAGGAAGTTGATGACCACCGTGATGATCACAATCGACCAGCCGAAATTGTGAATGTGGCGGTCGGTCAGCCAGTTCAGCGCCAGGAACAAGGGCTTGGCAATGATCGCGAACCAGCCGAAATCGACCATCTGTTCGAGCTGGGGATGCGCCCGCCGCAGCGAGTCCATCTCCTTGGGACCCACGAACAGCGACCACCGGTTCCCGCTGTCGCTTCCCACCGCCGCCCCCACCTGCGGGATCTCCTTCGACTCCGCCTCCGACGGCGCCTGGTCCTGGAGCGTCCGGATCTCGAGGTTCGCCTCCCCCTCCGGGAGCGCCACCGCGGCGAAATAGCTGTCGGCGATGCCGGCAAACGAGTAGCGGCCCTGATCGGTGACCGGCCCGTTCTTGGCGTCGCCGGCGGACTTGACATTCAGCTCGGCGGCCGCCAGATCGTAATAGAGGCTGTGCTGGGAGGCGGCCGCATTCACCGCCGTGTTGTCGCCGAAGCCGCCGCGCCAGGCGACCAGGTGCGCGACCGGAGCGCCGCCGTCGTCGAGTTCCGAGGAGAACTGGGACAGGTACCGGTCTTTGTGGAAACGGAACGACTTGCGGCACCTTGTCTTGCCGTCGGAGAACTCGAACTCGACCCGGAGGCCGCCATCGGACACATTGGCCCGAAACAGCGCCTGATTCACGTCGACCGATGGCTTCCGGTCTTTGAACAGAAGTGCAAACGGACGCCCGGTCTTGGGAACCGCCTTCTGGTTCACCAGCTCGAGCGGCTTGCCGCCGGTATCTTGATACCTCTTCAAAATCCAGCTTGCGATCGTCGCCCCGCGGTTCGAGAATCGAACCGAGTACAAATCGGTCTCGACCGCAACTTCCGTCTCTTTTTCGGCGGCCGTCCGCGCCATCGGCTTCTCGGCCCGGACCCGTGGAGCCGCCGGCGGCGGCATCTTCTCGACCACCGCGGCTGGCGCCGGCTCCGCTCCCTTCTTCGGGAGAACGCGCGGCGGCTGAGGAGTCGGCATGAAGTAAGGCGTCAGGAACAGCACCAGTCCCATGAGCAGGAACGCCAGGAGCATGCGCTGCTCCATGGATATTTCCCGCAGCCGGGAACCGGTTGTTTTTTTCTCGCCGGGTTTGCTGGAATCGTTCATGCCGTCATTCCGGTGAGAATTACCGAACCGGGTCGAACCCGCCCTGGCAAAGCGGCTGGCAGCGCAGCAGGCGCAGCAATCCGAGCCAAAGCCCGCGCCCGGCGCCATGGCGGGCGACGGCTTCCCTCATGTAATCCGAGCAGGTGGGATGAAACCGGCAAGCCGAAGGCAGCCAGGGAGAGATGGCTCTCTTGTATAGGCCGAGCACTGCGATCAGGACGGTTTGCATCTGGCGAACACCTTCCTTACTTCGCGCCGGAGCTCGTCCCACGACGCCGTGAGAGCGCTCTTGCGCGGGTGAAACACAATATCGAACCCCGTTGCCTCCTCCGCCATCTCCAGGCGCACGCTCTCGCGGAGCCGCCGCCGGATGCGGTTTCTCGCGACCGCGTTTCCCAAAGCCTTCGGGAGGGAAAATCCCACGCGCGTCGGTGCTCCCGGCTCACGGTGCGCCACCGAGAGCGCGCTGAACAACGGACCGGCGACCCGGACGCCGTTCTCATACACGTTGGTGAAGTCCCGGGACCGCCTCAGCCGCCGGGATTGGGCGAAGCGGAAATCTCCGGCCGCCTCAGGCCTCGGCGTCGGCGCCTGGGGCTGCTCCGGTCGAACCCCCTTACAGTTTTGCGGTTCTGACGGAACGCTCATCGCTGACGGTGAGCTTCCAGCGGCCCTTGGCCCGGCGCCGGGCGAGTACGGCCTGGCCATCCTTGGTCCTCATCCGCGCCCGGAATCCGTGCGTCTTGGCCCGCTTTCGATTGTTCGGCTGAAATGTGCGTTTTGGCATGAAGTTCCTGTGCGCCGCGCACAGGTTTCCCGGAGGCGCGACAACTGGCTTTCTCTCGGGGGCGGCCCCGAATCTTCAGTATAGCAGCGTCGTTCGTTCTACACTGGCTGAATGGCGCCAATCTGGCTGCTGGCTCTGCTCGCCGGCGTCCCGGCGGCCGCCGCCCAGGCCCCGTCGGTGCGGCTCCACCAGCACCGCGTGAGCAATCCGCGCAGCCCGGCGCCGGAGCCGGGGGCGGAGACCGGGATCATCCCGTCCCTGGTCGACGGATTGAAATCGCCGCGGGAATGGCGCAACCGGCGCCGCCCCGAGCTACTCGCGCGGTGGACGAGGATTCTCGGCGCGCTCGAGCCGCGCCGCGCTGACAGGCGATGGTTCGGCGACATCCGGAAGGTCCGGGTTCTGGATACCCAGGAGAAGGAAAGCTACACCCGGATCCACCTCGAGCTGCCGATCGAGAAAGACTTCTATCAGCCGCACCTGCTTCTGGTGCCGAGAAATCAAGGGCCGGGGCCGTTTCCAGCCGTCATCTGCTGGACCTCGAGCACGCCGGACTACACGGCCCCGGAGCAGTGGTGGGGCGCGTGGCTCGCCGCGCGCGGCTACGTCGTACTCACCGGGTGGTCGTTTATCCGCAATTATCGCGACGGAAGCACCGTCCGCGCCGGCGCCGCCGACAAACTCTACGGCCGCTTCGGGCGCTGGCTGCCGATGGCGAAGATGGTTCACGACGCGCGGCGCGAGGCCGAATACCTGCGGTCGCGCAACGACGTCGACCGGCGTCGGATCGGCTTCATCGGCTTTTCGCTCGGCGCCAAGGCCGCCGTCTACGTCGCCGCGTTCGCGCCGGAGATCGCCGCGACCGTGGCGCTCGATCCGCATATCGCCGTCAATGGCGGCACCAACTGGTACGCGCCGTGGTATCTGGATTGGCTGCGCGAGTGGCCCGAGATCCGGACGAGGGAAAGAACCGTGCTCAGCCTGCTCAACCCGGACCCGACCCGGCCGGGCTTCGAGCACGACCATCACGAATTGATGGCCCTGGCGGCGCCCAGGCCGTTCCTGCTCATTGGCGGCAGTCAGTCGGAGGATCGCGGCGGGGACTCCGACGATCTCCAGAGCTGGGGATATTTCAACCGCGCTCGCGAGGTCTATCAACTGCTCGGAGTGCCGGAGCGGATCGCGTTCGCCTCCACCGCCGACGGCCATAAGCCCAACGGTCCGAACATCGATCCGGCGTGGCAAGGGTTCTTCGAGCGCTGGCTCGCCGGGCGGTAGCCCGCTTGAATTGATTCGTCCCAATGCGGGATAATTGCTCCCATCTGGCCATGCTTGTACCTCTGGCCACGTTGTCACGGGGAAGGCCGTGTCGTATAAGAAGAGGAAAGTTCTCGTTACCGGCGGATTGGGCTTTATCGGCAGCAATCTGAGTCTGCGGCTGGTCGAGGAAGGGGCGCGAGTCACCATCGTCGACTCCGCCGAGACCGGCTGTGGAGCCAATCCGTTCAACATCGAGCCAGTGCGCGACCGGGTGACCCTGCTCCCCTTCGACATTGGCGAGCCGGAGTCGTTTCACGACGAGGTTGGCCAGGCGGAAGTGATCTTCAATCTCGCCGGCGAGATCAGCCACGTTCACGGCATGGAACTGCCCGAGCGCGACCTGGCGATCAATACCCTGGCGCAGCTGCGGTTTCTGCTGGCGTGCCGCGACCACCGGCCGGGCGTGCGAATCATCTACGCGGGCACGCGGCAGGTCTATGGCGTCCCGGAATACCTGCCGGTCGACGAATCGCACCCGGTGCAGCCGGTGGACTTCAACGGCGTCCACAAGTACGCGGCCACGATGTACCACCTGATGCTGTCGGCCGGTGGCGAGATGGACGCCGTCGTGTTGCGGCTCACCAATGTGTACGGGCCGCGCATGGCCCTCGACGTGCCGTGCCAGGGCTTCCTCAGCACCTTCCTCCGTCGCCTGCTGCACGGACAAACGCTCGAGGTTTTCGGCGACGGCAGACAACTGCGCGACCCGGTCTTCGTCGACGACGTGGTCGACGCGATGCTGGCGGCCGGAGCCGTTCCGCGGCTGGCGTCCCGCTCCTACAACGTCGGCGGTCCGGCGGCGCTGTCGCTCATGGAAATGGCGGAGATCATGAGCCGCGAGACGGGCGTCGGCCCGCCTGCCCTGCGCCCGTTCCCGGAAGGCCGCAAGACGATCGACATCGGCAGTTACTACACCGACGCAAGCCTCATCGAGGCCGAACTGGGCTGGAGACCGAAGACGACTTTTGAATCCGGGCTGCGCCGGACGCTCGCCTACTACGCCCAGCATCGGGCCCGCTACCTCGACGTCGATTCTCCCAACCCGCACTGCAAGCTGGACCACGCCGAAAAAGGCCGCCGGAAGATGGTTTTCGCGGCCGTATGATGAATGCGGCCGAATTCGCGAATATCGCGAATGCCGAGGACGGATTCTGGTGGTATAGAGGCATGCGGAAGATAATGTTCCGCCTGCTCGACCCGCTCGCCGGCCAGCGTCGTCTCGAACGCGTGCTCGACGCCGGCTGCGGCACCGGCCATTTTGCCCTCCAGCTCGAGCGCCGCTACGGCTGGCGGATGGTCCCGCTCGACCTCGGCTGGGAGGGCCTCCAGTACGGCCGCGCGCTCGGCGCCGAACGCCTGGTTCAGGGGGATGTGGCCGCGCTGCCCTTCCCGGCCGCTTCCTTCGACGCCGCGGTGTCGATGGACGTCCTCGTTCATTTCCCGCGCGGCCTCGAGCAGCCCGCCTTCGACGAGCTCGCGCGCGTGGTTCGGCCGGGCGGCCTGGTGATCCTGCGGGTCGCCGCACTGGACCTTTTGAAAAGCCGCCACTCGATGTTCGCCGGCGAGCGCCAGCGGTTCACGCGATCGCGCCTGACAGAGGCGGTGACCCGCGCCGGCATCCGGGTCCTGAGGGCGGATTATGCCAACTCGATCCTGTTGCCGGTGGCCCTGGCCAGGTTCCGCGTTTGGGAGCCGCTGATCCGCCAGCCGCCGCGCTCCGGCGTGCTGCCGGCGCCGCCATGGCTCGACAGGATGCTGTACTCCGCGCTGGCGCTCGAATCCCGCTGGCTCGGCGCCGGCCACGGGTTTCCGGCGGGACAATCGCTGATCCTGATCGGGGAGAAAAGCCCGGTCCCGTGACTACCGCGCACGGAAACTCGCCGCCACCCGCCGCTCGAGGTAATCAACGAACCGGGCCGTCGGATCGAAGCCGACGACGTCCACCGCGCCGGTCACGAAGTTCGACAGCGCGTTGATGTCGTAATAGCAGATCCGCCCGTCGCGTTCGTTCACCAGGTACTCGATGCCGCCGACGTCCAGGTACGCCGCTCCCGCCAGCGCCAGCGCGCCGTCAATGGCCTCGCGCGGCGGCTCGTACCGCTCGATGCGAAGCTGCTTCTTGGGCTCCGCCGGGCATACCCCAAGGTCGTTCCGCGCCCCCTCCTCTCGCCGGCATATGTCTGAGGGACACAAATTGAAACTCGAAAAATCCGGAAAGATCCTGATCGCGTAGAGAAACTCGCCGTCGAGCACCTCGACGCGGACAATCGCGCCTTCCTCGGCCGGCAGGAATTCCTGCACCAGCGCCGTGTGATCGGAGCCGAGATCGAGCTCCGCCGCCGCCAGCTCGTCGAGCGAATCGAAACGGCGGATGCCGGCGCCGCTGCCTCCGATGTTCGGCTTCAACACCACGGGAAACTCGAGGCCGTGGGCCGCCTCGATCGCCAGCGACCGATGGTTGATCACCCGCGCGCGCGGGTAGGCCACGCCGGTCCGCCGGAACAGATCCAGTTGACGCGCCTTGGAAATCTCGACCGCGTAGGCCCGCCAGCCGTTGACCACATCCACGCCTCGCTCCTCGAGGTGGACCAGGTAGTCCTTGACCGTGAAGATGCCGTTTCCATGCCCGCGTTTTTCGGCCGACGGGCTCATGCGGTTCACCACCAAAGCCGGAAAACCGTCGCGCTCGGGATCGAGCAGCAGCCTCGCCGCGGGCATTCTTTCAAACGCAATGCCTCGCCGTTCCAGTTCGGAGAACAGAAGCAGAAACCACTCCGGATGTTCGTACAGTATGCCGATCATCTCAGCTCATACTTGGTAAACGCGCACAACGGAACGCGGCGGCAGCGTTTTCTGATCCCTGCGAGGACGCCGCCGCGTCCTGTGCGCTCATCGCCAGGCCGGGTGAGCGACCTGACGCCCCATATGCCGGGTGCCTCGCCGCGGCCGTTGCGATGCCAGGAGGTAGGTATAGTGGAAACGCGTCGGCTGCAACGCCTTCGTTGGACAGTGGTTGACTTTTCATCATCAAGTACTTTACAATAGCTGGAAGTAGCCCGGGAGGATCCCATGTTTGTAGACCGCAAAGCATCTCTGGTGACAGGCGCCGGCTGGTGCCTGGGGTACCTGTCCGTCCTTCTGCCGGTCGTTGCGTATGCAGCAGTAAGGTTTGCCGCACTGTACCCGCCGACCTCGCTTGCGACCGAGCCCGAGCTGAGCCAACTGTACAAGGCGTTCCTCGCGGCCGCGGGCGTGGGTCTGGCCGTCTGCCTTGGCTTGTGGGCAGCGGGGTTCGGCGTGTGGCGGAGGAGTCTTGGACAGGGAATTGCGGCGCTGGCTATCGGCGCTGTCGCCACAATCGGTGCTCTCAGTATCGTCCCTTGGGTTCGATTCCCTGAGGACCAGTATCCGGCGGCGGCGCTGTGGGTGATGGGAGATAGCGTCCCACTCGCTCTGGCCTTCGCGGTCGCGACGCTGGCCGGAAGAATGGCCTTGCGGGAAATGCCGGCGGGGAGTGGCTAGATCTGAGCGTCGAATGAACATGCCTAGCCTGCGTCGAGGATCGCCGCCGTCGTCGTCAGATGTCCGCCGCCCGCGACGAATTCGTCGATTGTTCTCCGCCCGCCTTCCTCGCTCAGGCTCTGAATGGCATCCGTCACCAGCTCGACTCGTTCGCCGGTCTTAAGCAGCCCGACTGCGGCGCAGCGGACGCAGTACTCGGTCACCACGCCGTAAACGACGTAGCGCTCGGCGTCGAGCCTCGCCAGGAGTCCGGACAGGTTGGGATTCGTGAAGCAGTCGAGAGCCTGCTTTTCGATCAGAAACTGCTGGGCTTCGTTGACAGGATACTCGCCGGCGGTCGAAGGAATGGCCACCCGTTTCTCCAGCAGCGTGGACCGCGGTTTCTGCTGCCCCGCCGTGTGGACGACGCAATGCGGAGGCCATTGGGCGAACTCGGCATCGTTCTCCGCGTGCGCGTCCGTCGTCGAGACGACCGGGATCCCGTGCGTCGCCGCGTACCCGTTCAGTCGCTCGATGGCCGGCAGGATTCCTTCCGCGCCAGGCGCATACAGGGCGCCGGCGGGATAGAGAAAGTCGATCTGCGTATCGACGTCGAAGAATACCGTTCTCACGCCTCCGCCCCTTCGAGGCCCTTCCGGGTTTCATCCAGTAATGCCAGCACCTCGCGGCTGTAATCGACCCGATACGGTGGCTCGGCTTCGTACAGGCTGCGGCAGGCGGCCGGCAACCGCGCGATCGATTCTCGCGCCCGCCTCCGCGCGGCGTCGACATCGGGAAGCGGGCCCGCCAGTTCCCCGTTCAGAATCACTGGACCGAGCAGCGCCTCGGGTGCGCCGGCCGGACTTTCCCCCGCACAGGCGATCTGGTCATGATCGCCGTACCGGAATACCTGCTTGGCGCCGGGCATCGTGTGCTTCTCGGCGCTGAACTTGGCGGTGTACCGACGCTTCCCGCCCGTCTCGAGTTCGACCATCTTGTAGACCGCGCCCAGGCTCGGCGCATCAGCCGACGTCACCAGTTCGGTTCCCACGCCGAAAGCGTCCATCGACAAACCGGCCGCGACCAGTTCGAGAATCCTGTATTCGTTGAGCTCGCCGCTGGCCATGATCTTCGCCTCGCGCAACCCCGCTTCATCCAGGATACGCCGCACCGCCGGAGCCAGCTCGAACAGGTTGCCGCTGTCCAGCCGCACTCCCCACAGCGGCGGGCCGAGCGAAGCGGCTTTGCGCGTGCCCTCCAACGTGTCGTAGCTGTCCACCAGGTACACCGTCGAAGAACCGAGCAGATCCTTAAGCCGCCGGAACGACTCCATCTCGGAAGCGAACGACACCACCCAGGAATGCGCGGCCGTCCCGAACACTGGAATGCCAAAACGAAATCCCGCCTCGGTGTTGCTGGTGCCGATCGAGCCTCCTATGTACGCCGCGCGCGCCGCCAGCACTCCCGCCTCCGGCGAATGAGCGCGTCGCGTGCCAAACTCGATGACCGCCCGCCCCGCGGCCGCTTCCACCACTCGCGCCGCCTTGGTGGCCACCATCGACTGGAAACCGATCGTGGCCAGAAGAAACGTCTCCGGTATCTGTGCCTCCAGCAACGGCGCGCGCACCGTTAACAGCGGCTCCCCGGCGAATACCGGCGTTCCCTCCGGTACAGCGAACACGTCGCCTCGGAACCGGAAACCGGCCAGAGCGTCAAAGAAAGCCTGGCTGGCGCGTGTGAATTGCGGCAAGCCGCGAAGGTAGGTAATCTCGGCGTCGGTGAATCTGAGGTTGAGCAGGTAGTCGACCGCCTGCGCCAAGCCCGCGGCAATGACGAAATTGCGGTTGGCGGGCAGGCGCCGGATGTAGAGCTCGAAACTCGCTTTCTCGGTCGCCTTGCCGGCCTCGAAGTAGCCGGCCGCCATCGTCAGCTCGTACAGGTCGGTGAGGAGGCCGTGCACCCGCTATTTCTTCTTCGCGTCCTTGGCCGGCGGGGGCGCTTCCTTCACATCGCCGGCCGCCTTTTGCATTTCCTCGACCGCCTTGCCGTCGAGTTCGTAATTCGAGGGTTCTTTGTCCCGCATCGCGATCCAGGAGTTGCCGCTCTTGGAAATCAGGACCTTTTCAACCCGCTTGCCGTCATTCGACGTGACGGTAGCCTCGATCGCCGGCGTGGCAAAGCCTTTCTCGAGAAACTTGATCGATGACAGATCGCGCAGCTTGTCGATCAGCGACTGCACGGTCACCGAGTCCATCTGTTTGTTGCCGGCCATCCATTTGTTGTCCGAGGTCTTCTCGACGGAAACCGTCTTGGCGCCATCGCGCACGTCCACTTTGTTCGGATCGCTGAAGCCGAAATCGAACAGCTTTTTGTTCCGGTATTCGTCGGGATTCTTGGCGAGCTGGTCGCCGAGGTCGCTCGAGATCTTGTGCACGCCGTCGACGACGCTGCTCTTGGCGTAGTAGTTGTTGTCTTTGCTCTTGCGGACTTCCAGTTGCTGCGTGCCGGCCGCGTCGCTGGTCTTGGCCACCGCGACCGGGGTGGCGGAACCGTATCCGGCGGCCGCCTTCTTCGCCTCCTCGTCGGAGACGGACGCGTCCATCTTGGCGTCCTTCAGCTTGCGGATCAGCTCCTCAACCTGGCCGCCATCCGCTCGCAGCGGACGCGGTTTCACCACCTGCCAGGCGTTCTCGTTGTTCTTCCCGAATTCGACCGTTTGCCCCTTGGCCGCCAGCTCGACGCGAGTAAGTTTGTCATTGTCGAATGTCAGCAGGCGCTTGTCGCGAAGTTCTTTCCACGGTTTGTCGATACTGGTCTTGTTCCAGCTTGCAACGGTGAAAACACGCGGGTCGCCGTCCAGACGCGCGAAGAAACCTCCGGCGGTCGGCGTCTCGTCGCCGATCAGCAGCTTGTGTTTCTTGCCGTCCTTGCGGCTGACGGTCACTTCGACAGACGGTTTCCCGAGACCGTAGGGGGAAAGATCGCCGGCCTTCTCCTCGATGAGCCGGTCCGACTTCAAGCTCGAGAGTGTGGTCACCATCGAGCGCACGGCATCCTGGTCGCCGTTGAGCGCCTGCGGCGAGGCGAGCTGCCAGTTGCCGTTGTCGTTCTTGCGAACCGTGGTGACTTCGCTCGCCTTCTTGACCTCGATCTGGGTGAACTGGTCCTCGGGGATTGTCAGGATTTCGGGCGGCGCGTCCGGGGCCGGCTTGCCTTCCTTGCTCTTCTCATACTGATTGGACCAATAGACACCGCCTCCCAACGCTCCCAGCAACAGGGCTGCGATCAACAGGCCGCGGATCCGCATCCGATGCTACCTCCTCCGCCACCACACGCTCACGCCGGCCGCGATCACCACCAGCGGCAGCCCCAGGACGCTCGCATAGAAGATCGTCGACATCTGCGAGCGGTTGAGCGACAAAGGCCGGTTCTCCGGCTCTTTGGGCCGGATCGAGATCAGGTCCTCGTCGGAAGAAAGCCAGTTCAGCATGTTCATGACCAGGTCGCGATTCCCGTTAAACCGAAGAATGTTGTTGGCCACCCACCCCGAGGAACCCACAACGACGAAGCGTCCTTGCTGGTTCTCTTTGCCGGTGCGGTAGGTGCCGGCCGCCGCCAGCGCCAGCGGGCCTTTCTTGTCCTTCTTGGGATCCACCTGGATTTCCCGGGCGATGTTGAGGTTGCTGGTGCCGTAGCTGTTCGCGGACGTCGAGAACAGTTTGTCGACGCTGGTCTTGTCGCCCGACTTGGTCTCCAGGCTTCGCGCCAGCGGGAAGGCGGTCGCTACCTCTTTCATCTCCCGAACAATGGCATGGGACTCGTAGCCGGTGACCAGAGGGACGACCGCGCTCAGCCCGAACAGTTGGCCGATGGGGCTCATATCGAGCACGAGGTCCTTATTGAGTGTCACGCCCCAGCTCTCGACAACTTTGGCCATCGAAGCATTCTCGGCCGTTTCATCGGCGCCCACCTTCGCCGGGGGATCCAGCATGATCAGCGCGCTGCCGCCATTTTCGACGTAACTCTTCACGGCCTGAACCGCCGGTTCGAGATAGTCGTAGCGCGGGCCGCCGACCACCAGCACCGTGCAGTCGCCGGGCACCTCCGGCTTGAACTCTTTCGCCGGCGCCGGCTTGGCTTCTCCCGCCTTGGAATCTGCCGGCTTCGCCTCCGGTTCGGGATTGCCAAGCAGTGAGATCACTTTGGTCTTGTAGTTGTTGCGCTCGACCAGCTCTTTCAGATTCGAATACCCCGGGCGCCCCGATTCCTCGAGGCTGTGTTCGCCGCTGCCGGCGATCACGCACACCGTTCGCTGCCCGCCCTTCAGCGCTCGAATCAGCGCGCCGGTCACTTCCTCCTCGGTGACCGACTTGGCTTCTTCCTTCCGCCCGCCCGCTTCGACGAATACCGTTCCGTAGCTCCGTACGCCCGCCGTCTTGGCAACGTCTGGCTTCTTGTCCGGATCGATGTAGGCGACGCTCAGTTTGGTCGACAGGTTGTCATAGCGGTCCAGCAGGTCGCGCGACGAAGTGAAGCGGTTGGCCTGATCGAAATAGGAGATCTTGGCGTCGCTCTTCAACCCCCTGACCACCTTGGTGGTCTGGTCAGACAGGCTGAATCGTTTATTCTTGGTCGAATCGATGGATTGGTTGTGACGGTTCGCCAGGAAATTGGCCACGCCCAGCACCGCCAGCACGATGAGGATGTAGACAGTGACGAACGCCGCGTACCGCGTTTGCCTCGCCTTGAGCCACTCGACGTTCATTTATGCCCTCCAGCGCGTCGATTCCAGCGCGCGGGCCGTCAGGAACAGCCCGAAAAAGATCATCGAGAAGTAGAACACGACATCCCTGGTGTCGAGCACGCCTTTCGAGAACGGTTCGAAGTGAGTCACCACCGACAGGTAGGACAACACCTTGGCCCACGCCGCCTGCTCGTAAGCGCTGACCCAGTCAAAAACCCACAGCAGCAGGCAAACGGCGAACGTTGCCGTGCCGGCGATGATCTGATTGCGCGTCGTGGTCGAGATGAAAGTCCCGATGGAGAGCAGGCAGCCGCCCTGCAACAGCAAGCCCAGATAACCGATCAGCAGCGGCTTCCAGTCGGGCGTGCCGTAGAGGAACAGGATCGCCATGTTCAACGCCGAGATCCCCAGGATCGCTCCGTAGAGCATGATGGCCGCCAGCCACTTGCCGACGATCACCTCGATGTCGCGCAGCGGCGAAGTCGCCAGCAGCTCGATGGTTCCCGAGCGTTTTTCCTCCGCGAACAGGCGCATCGTGATCATCGGGATCAGGAACAAACCGATGACGCTGACATTCATCAGCACCGGGCGGATCACCCATTCATTGACGTCCATCGGCATGCCGCGCCCCGTCATCTGCATCTCCATGCCGCGCGACACGAATATCGCCGTCGCGACGTAAAAGAAATAACCGGAGATCAACGCGAAGAAAGACATCAGGCCGTAAGCGATCGGTGAGGCGAAGTAACTCTTCAGTTCCTTTCGGCACACGATCCAGACGCTGCTCATTGCGTACCTCCCTGGGCGGCGCTTACATCCGACGCCGTCAACTGTAGGAATACTTCCTCCAGACTCAATGCCACCGGGTACAGCTCGTGCAGGCTCCAGCCCGACTCGACTACGGCGCGGGCCAGCTCGGGGCGGATCGAGCGCCCTTGCAGGCTCTCGACTTCAAAGCGCAGCCGGCCGTTCCGGGCATCCTTCGGGATCACGCGGCTGACCCCGCTCACCTGCTCGAGCTTCTGTTGCGCCTGGGCCGCGGTCAGCTCGCCGGCCTGCGGCTCCAGCTCGACGGCCACCGCCTCGGAGCCACGCAGACGATTGGTGAGATTGTGCACCGAATCGGTCGCCACGACTTTGCCCTTGTTGATGATGATCACCTGCTCGCAGGTCTGTTCGACCTCGGGCAGAATATGCGTGCTCAGAATGATCGTATGGCTGCCGGCCAGTCCCGTGATCAGCTCCCGCGTCTCGATGATCTGCTTGGGATCGAGCCCCGCCGTCGGCTCGTCCAGGATCAGTACGTCGGGATTGTGGATGATCGCCTGCGCCAGGCCCACCCGCTGGCGATAGCCTCTCGAGAGCTTGCCGACCAGCTTGGTTCTGACGTCGCCGATCGCGCATCGCTCGATCACCTCGTTCAGGCGCTGGCCCAGTTCGGCTTTCGGGATCTTCTTGATGCGCCCCACGAAGGTGAGGTACTCGATCACTTCCATTTCCGGATAGAGAGGCGGCAGCTCCGGCAGGTAGCCGATGCGCTTCTTGACATCCATTGACGCTGTCATCACATCGAAGCCGGCCACAAAAGCCGTCCCCGATGTCGGCGGCAGGAAGCAGGTCAGCACGCGCATTGTCGTCGTCTTGCCGGCGCCGTTTGGCCCCAGAAAACCGACAATCTGGCCCTTCTGCACCTCGAAGGAAATGTCGTCGACCGCAACCGTGCGGGCGTAGCGTTTGGAGAGTCCTTCGACTTTGATCATACGTATTCCTGGATCATTCCGACTGGTTGTTGACACCCGCGCGAAGTGGAATTACTGGCGCGCGGCCTTTCTGCTGAACACACCATCATAAAGATACGCCACAGTCGTGTCAACCGGTTCACCGGCCGTTCAGCCACCGGTCGAAAAACCGATAAGCGTTCTCCCGTACATCCCCGGGAAAGTCGTGTCCCGCCGCCGGATGCTCGACTACCAGACGGCCAGCCGTTCCGTAGACCTGCTCGTATACCGGTGCGGCTGCTCGAACACAATCGACCACACCGGATAACTCGAAGTTCGAGTCGCCTTGGGGCGCGTTGATGAACACCGGACGCGGCGCGATCACGCCGAGAACCTCGGTGAAGTCGAACGGCATACGTTCCGGCGACCCGCCGTAGATTTCAGTAATTCTCGGCATGTAGCCTTTATGGCTCCAGCCAGCCAGCTTCCCTCCGTAGTACTTGTAAAAGCTGTTGAATCCGCAACTGGTCACCACGGCCCTAATTCGAGTCTCGAAAACTGCCAGAAACAACGAATTGTGGCCCCCGAGCGAGTGCCCGATCGCCCCGATGCGGTTGGGATCCACTTCCGGCAATGACTCAAGCACGTCCACGGCACGCCGATGATTGTGAATTCCCTTCATCGTGGCGCTCACATAGCCGAGCGCGTAGGGATCGACCTTGTAGTCGCCGAAATTGGGGTAGTCCGGCGCCAGCGTGACGTATCCGCGCTCGGCGAGCTCCTTGGCATAGTGCAGGTTCGCCTTCGGACCCATGCCGGCCGGCTCCGCCTTCCCAATCCTCGTGGTCTGGTGCAGGCAGATTACGGCGGCGACACGGCCGCGGCGCTCGTGCGGAATCAGCAGGTACGCCGGGACACGGTCACCCGGCTCCGCGGCGTAGGTGAGTTTTCGGATCGTGTAAGATGCCTCCCGTTTCTCCTCCTCCACCCGAACGTCGAGCGAGAGCTTCCCCAGGTCTGGCAATGGGCCCATCACCTGTTGCATGTTGGTGAGAATGTGCGCCCTCCGCTTGGCGAAGTCCCCTGCCGATTTGACACGGTGGGAGCGTCCGCCCGCGTCGAGGTAATGAAGTAGATTCGCCTTGTCGCGATAAAAGGGCGGCTCGGCCCCTAAAGCAGCGATCAGGGCGACCAGCGTGGCACAAGCTTCAGCTTGTCGGTTCGGCATAGGGGAAACCTGGTAGGGACGGGCAGATTCGAACTGCCGGCCTGCCGCTTAGGAGGCGGCCGCTCTATCCATCTGAGCTACGTCCCCTGAGACACCATTCTACCAGCGCTTCAGACCCTTTCGGCCGATGTCGCAGCGGTAGTGCATGCCATCGAAGTGGATCTTTGCGACGGCGGCGTAGGTATGGCCAATCGCCTCCTGAAGCGTCGCGCCAGAGGATGTGACCCCCATCACCCTCCCTCCCGAGGTCGCCAAACCCCGGTCGGTCATCCTCGTTCCGGCGTGGAATACTGTCGCGCCGCAGTTTTCGGCGCCCTCAATCAGGTCGCCGGTACGAACCGTGCCGGGATATCCGGCCGCCGCGAGAACCACGCACACCGACGCGCCTGTCCTCCATCGCGGAGGCTCGCCTTCGGTCAGCAAGGCTCCCAAGTCTGATTCCATGGCCTGCATCAGCGCTTGCGTCTCCGGATCGCCGAGCCGCGCATTGAACTCCAGCACCTTCGGCCCTTCTTCTGTCAGCATCAACCCCGCATAAAGGAACCCCGTATAGGGGTGACCGTCCGCTTTCATTCCTTCGAGCGTGGGTTCGATGATCGACTGTATGATCTCGCCGGTCACATCCCGCTCCAGAATCCGCGAATCGCAGTAGGCCCCCATGCCGCCGGTATTGGCCCCCGTGTCGCTATCGCCAACGCGCTTGTGGTCCTGGGTGGGCGCGAGCGGCCACGTGGTATTACCGTCTGTGTAAACGATGAAACTGACTTCTTCTCCGTCCAGATATTGTTCGACGACGACTCGCCCTGGGGGCAGCCTTGCGAGCGCTCTCTCGGCGTCTCCCCGGTCAACAGCAATAATGACCCCTTTGCCCGCCGCCAGTCCGTCGGCCTTGAGAACCACCGGATAACCGAAGCGATCGATGTGCTTGATCGCCTCCCCGGCGGTCTCCGCCGTCTCCGACTCGGCTGTGGGAATGCGCCAGCGCTGCATGAACGCTTTGGCAAAGGCCTTGCTCCCCTCGATCCGGGCGGCCTTGCTGGTCGGACCGACGATCGCGAGGCCGTTCGCGCGAAATGCATCCACTATGCCGTCAACCAATGGAGCCTCCGGACCCACCACCGTCAGGTCCGCGCCAACCGTCTCGGCGGCTCCGAGGAAACCCGTCACGCCTGCGCGCGACGGGGTGAGGCAGGTCGCCAGTTGTGCGATGCCCGGATTGCCGGGACACGCCCAAACTCTGCCATACAGAGTACTCTGTGACAATTTCCACGCCAGCGCGTGCTCCCGCCCACCGCTCCCTATGATCAGCACATTCATCGGTTCACACCCGCTTCGACACACACTTCGCAAGCTACAATGATAACAATGCCAGTTCGTTACGATGTCATCGTGGTCGGCGCCGGACATGCCGGCTGTGAAGCCGCGCGCGCTTGCGCGCGGCTGGGCCTCCAGACCGCGGTCGTCACGATGAATCTCGACCTGATTGCCCAGATGTCTTGCAATCCGGCGATTGGCGGTATCGCCAAAGGCCATCTGGTTCGCGAAGTCGACGCCTTGGGCGGCGTCATGGGTGAGTTGACCGATGCCGTCGGTATTCAGTTTCGCCTCTTGAATACCAGCCGCGGTCCGGCCGTCTGGTCTCCCCGCGCCCAGTGCGACAAGAAACAGTACCGCCTGAAGATGCGACAGATTCTCGAAGACGAGCCCAACTTGCGAATTGTCCAGGCCGAGGTGGCTGGGCTTCTGATTCAGGGGGAATCCAGTCGAGTTGCCGCCGGGGTTCTGCTGCGCGATGGGCGGACGATTCAGTCCGGGGCTGTGGTCCTGACCACTGGGACTTTCCTCAATGGATTGGCCCATGTCGGCGAGACGACTTACGCTTGCGGCCGAAACGGCGAGCCACCGGCCTCGCTTCTCGGCGACCAGTTGCGGAACGTCGGCCTGGCTTGGACCCGGCTCAAGACGGGAACGCCACCCCGGCTCGATGGCCGAACCATCGATTGGTCAAGGTTCGAGCCGCAGCCCGGCGACCCCGAACCCACACCCTTTTCGTTTCTCACCAAGAACATCGACCGCATTCAAGTGCCTTGTTATATTGGGTTTACAACGAATGAAACGAAGCGAATCCTCCTCGAGAACATTCACCGGGCGCCACTCTACAGCGGCCAGATCGAAGGCCTGGGCCCAAGGTATTGTCCATCGATAGAAGACAAGTTCGTTAAGTTTCCCGATAAGCCGCGCCACCAGATCTTCCTCGAGCCCGAAGGTCTCGATACTTACGAGGTGTACTTGAACGGGATGTCCACCAGTATGCCGGTCGACGTCCAAATTGCGATGGTCGCCTCCATCCCAGGACTCGAGAGCGCCGAGATGATCCGTCCCGGTTATGCGATCGAATACGACACCATTGACCCGAGAGAACTGGACCATTCACTCGAAGTGAAAAAGATTCCAGGCTTGTTCCTCGCCGGTCAGATTAACGGCACATCCGGATACGAAGAAGCAGCCTGCCAGGGACTCATCGCCGGGATCAATGCGTCCCGAAAATTCGGGCAACAGCGGGCAGTTCGGATTGAGCGGACGGAGGGTTACACCGGCATTCTCATCGATGACCTCGTCACCAAGGGGGCCGACGAACCCTATCGCATGTTCACCTCTCGCGCCGAGTTCCGTCTCCACCTTCGGATCGATAACGCCGATGAGCGGCTCACACCACTGGGCCGTCAACTCGGTTTGGTCGCCGAGGAGCGTTGGGCGCTTTTCAGCAAGAAGGGGATTCAGAAAAAGAGAGTTAGGGACCTGTTGGATCAAACCCGATGGGATCCCGCGCAATTCTCCTCCGCGGCGTTGCCGTACTGTGACGACCGCCCGGTCTTGTCATCGTGGCTGCGGCGGCCCGAGGCCAGGATCGCCTCCCTGCTCGTATGGATTACACAGTTTCTTGGCGAGGAGCCGGTTTGTGGCTTGCTTGCCACGGTCGAGACCGAATTGAAGTACGCCGGCTACATTGAGCAGCAACGGCGGCAGATCCGAAGAATTGCTCATTCGGAATCCCGCGGCATCCCAACGGACTTTGACTTTGCCGATATCCCGGGGCTCTCACGAGAGGTTCGTGAGAAGCTCGAAAGGGTTCGACCGGAAACCATTGGCCAAGCCGCAAGAATCCCGGGAGTGACCCCGGCGGCGGTTGCGGTTCTGGACGTTTATTTAGGCATGGCACGCCAGGCCGCCTGATGTTCCGCAATCTGCTCCTCGACGCCTTGAAGGCCGTGGCTGCGATCAGCGAAGCGCAACTGGACAAACTCGAAACGCACTGGCGACTCCTCGAACGCTGGAACAGGCGGACCAACCTGATCCGGTACAAGACACTGAAAGAGCTCGTGGAGAGCCACTATTGCGAGTCTCTGCTGTTGGGCACGCTGCTGCCGAAAGAACCTGTTACGGTCGTCGACATCGGCTCTGGCGCTGGTTTTCCCGGTATTCCGATGGCGGTGCTGCGGACCGACTGCCGCTTTACCTTGGTTGAATCGCGTAACCGCAAGGCCGCCTTCCTCTTGGAAGCCACGCGGACGCTTCCCAACACGGAGGTCATCTGTGGCCGTGCCGAGGAACTCAATC
>Ga0247727_10009027_pt1 | contig 18258 bp, 17 predicted proteins | sample WisWelCaveWW1625_FD_202498 | JGI IMG/M metagenome (GOLD analysis project Ga0247727, IMG submission 202498) | Biofilm microbial communities from Wishing Well Cave, Virginia, United States - WW16-25 | ecosystem: Environmental > Aquatic > Deep subsurface > Groundwater > Cave microbial mat | place... | reverse complement strand
CACGGAATCAAAATGTTGAACGTAATCTTGCAACGCCACGCCGGAGGCGACACTCGCGTTCCACAAGCGCGCGCCGTCGAGATGCATCGCCAGCCCGCGCGCGTTGGCGAGTTGGCGAATTGGCGCGATTTCTTCCAGAGGAAAAATAGTGCCACCGGCGAGATTGTGCGTATTTTCAATCGTGATCAAACGGCTGCGGGGAAAATAATACGTCTCGCCGCGCAGCGCCGCTTCAATTTGCTGCGCCGTAATGACGCCGCGCTCGCCGACGATGGTTCGCGCTTGCACGCCGCTCAACGCTGCCATCGCACCGGATTCGTAGTGCAAAAAATGAGCGCCGGCTTCGCAGATCAACTCATCGCCGGGTTGGGTATGGCAGCGAATGCAAATCTGATTGCCCATCGTGCCGCTGGCGACGAACAGCGCCGCTTCCGTCCCGAGCATTTCGGCCACCATTTTCTGCAGGCGATTGACGGTCGGGTCTTCGCCGAAAACATCGTCGCCCACCTCGGCCTCGGCCATCGCCCGGCGCATGGCCGGCGTCGGCCGGGTTACCGTATCGCTGCGCAAATCGATCGGATTCATTAATGATAGTTTAAGCTTTTCAGTCTAAATTGCAAGGAAAATTTCCAAAGCAAGGTAATACTTACTGAGTGAAAAGCGTAGCGCCCCGTTCGCGGGGCAGACAAGATGTCTGCGCTACCGCCCGGCATAAAATTTGTTTGCTTTTTTAAACTCGAATGTATAGATTGGTTGCAAATCAACGGCGAAATCCCAATTCACTTGCAGACTTATTTATCAGGAGGTTGCTGTGGCTTATTTTTCCGATTTCTCGAGATCAAAAAAGCTGGGAGGCCTCATGACTATTTTTTTAAATTTTCTGGTTGTGAGTTTTGTGTTTGCCGGCATAAAAACCTCGGCACCATCGGCGCAATTTCTGCCGGATCGCGTGATTGTAAAATTTGCAGCCGGCAGCATCGCCGGCCCGCAACGTGCAGCTTTGCCGGCTTATGTCATGCCCACTAAAGTCGCCGCTATTTTATCCGGTTTCGGCGCGGTGGAAACGGAACAACTTTTTCCGCCCGCCCAAAATCTTTTGCAGAAAAACTCGGGCACCGGCGATTTGAGCGCCATTTACGAATTTCGTTTTGATCGGCCGGTGGACGTCATAAAACTGGCGCGGCTTCTGCGCCAGCAACAAAACGTCGTTTATGCCGAGCCGGTTTATATTCGCAAAATTTTTTATACTCCGAACGACCCCAATCTCGGCGTCCAACAGCATCTGACGCTCATCAAAGCCCGTGAAGCCTGGGACCTCACCAAAGGCGACACGAGCGTGGTCATTGCGATCATCGATACCGGCGTCGATTGGCAGCACGTGGATTTGAGGGCGAATATCTGGCGCAATCACAAAGAAATTCCCAACAACCGCATTGACGATGATCGGAACGGCTACGTTGACGATATCCGCGGCTGGGATTTTGGCGGCTTGACCGGCACGCCGGACAACGATCCGCGTGAAGATGCGGCAGATCATGGCACGCTCGTCGCCGGCGTCGCCTCGGCGGTGACGGACAACGGCCTCGGCGTCGCGGGCGTCGGTTTCAACTGCAAAATCATGCCGGTCAAAGTGAGCCAGCATAATGTGCGGACCAGCGACGGCTCGGCGTTGATATTGCACGGTTATAAAGGGATTGTCTATGCTGCCGATAACGGCGCGCATGTGATCAATTGCAGTTGGGGCGGCGGCGGCGGCAGTCAGCTCGAGCAGGAGGTCATGGACTACGCGACTCAACGCGGTGCGCTGGTGGTGGCGGCTGCCGGCAACGAGGATACTAATGCGTTGCTCTTTCCCGCCGCTTATCGCAATGTCTTGTCGGCTGCAGGCACGGACAACGCTGATCGGCGCGCTATTTTTTTCACCTCCGGCTCGACGTACGGTTATTGGGTTGATGTGTCCGCGCCGGCAATCGATGTTTATACAACCCAGCAATCAACGTTTTCGCCTTACACCTCTGGCGACGGCACTTCGTTCTCCTCGCCGATCGTGGCCGGTTTGGCGGCGTTGGTCAAAGCCGTTCATAAAGATTGGAAGCCGCAACAGATCGCCGAACAAATTCGTCTCGCCGCCGACAATATTGACAGCAAAAATCCCGCGGCGTTTGCGCGCCAGCTCGGTTACGGCCGGGTGAATGCGCAACGCGCCGTGCAAACAACCTTCAAGACGCCAGCCGTGCGGTTGGCCGATTACTCTCTGCGCGAAACCGTGGGCGATCAAGACGGGATTTTTGAAGCCAATGAGGAAGTCGCCGTCACGGTAAAGCTGGCCAATTTGTTGGAGCCGGTGAGCAACCTCGCGGTCACGCTGACGGAAAACAGCTCTTTCGTCACGGTGCTCTCGCCGGCGCAAAACGTGAGCGCCATTGGAACGGGCGACAGCATTGCCCTCGCCGGCACGTTCAACTTTCGCATCGCTGCCGGTGCGCCGGCGAGTCATCTCGTCACGTTTTATATGAATTTTTCTGCAGTCAATTATAGCGATTGGCAGGGCTTCACTGTCGTTCTGCGTCCGCTTTACGGTGATTTGGTGGCCGGCAATGTCGCGACCACGCTCACCAGTTTTGGCGCGCTCGGCTTCGAAGATTATGCGCAAAGCAGCGGCGGCGGCCACATCGGTCGCGGCTTTGAATTTCCGATTGGCAGCCCCTCCGCGCTTTATCACGCCGGCTTGATTCTGGCGACCGCCGCCAACCGCGTGAGTGACGTCGCGTATGGAAACAACACGTATGATCGCTATGATTTCGTCACACCGGCGGGCGGCGAGCTGAATATCAAGCCCGGCGCAAAAGCCACGGTGGAAGCCACCGCCCGTTTTAATGACAGCGCGGCGGATTCGCCCCTCGGCCTCACCGTCGATCAAAAAGCGTATGCTTGGGCCAATGCGCCGTGGAATGATTTTGTGATTCTCGAATACACCATTCGCAACACGACGGCGCAGGCCATCAACAATCTTTACGCCGGCTTTTATTTGGATTGGGATATTGGCGATGCGAACAACAATTTGGCAGGATGGGATAATGCCAACCAAGTGGGGTATGAATTTGATGCCGGCAGCGCCTATTACGGCATTGCCGCGGTTTTCCCGGCCAAGGCGCGCAATTATCGCGCGGTTAAAAACCCCGATTTTGTTTGGGACAACAAATTGACGGAAGCGTTGAAATACCAGTTTCTCACCGAAAACTTTTCCGTCGTCGGCAGTGATGAGCCAAACGATTGGTCGCAACTGTTGAGTTACGGCCCGTACAATATTCCCCCCGGACAAAGCGTGACTGTCGCGTTCGCCATCTTGGGCGGCACGGATTTGAATGATTTAAAAACGAATGCACAGGCCGCGCGCGGCGCCTACTTGACGACCGGCGTTGCCGAGGCGGGTGACGAGATCGTGCCGCTGCAATTTGCGCTGTCACAAAACTCGCCCAACCCGTTTGTAGTGCGCACGGCGCCGGCGACGATGATTCATTATCATTTGGCGGAACCCGGTCCGGTGCGTTTGCGCATTTTCAATTTGCTCGGACAGGAAGTTGCCGTGCTGGTGCAGCGTTGGCAAAATCGCGGCCGCTATGCGGCGCCGTGGGATGGCCGCGATCAACGCGGGCTCGCGGTGCCGGCCGGCGTCTATTTTTATCAACTGCACACGCCCGGTTTCAGCGCGACAAAAAAACTGATCGTCGTGGAATAACTTTGCAGCGAAAAATCAAAAAAAATTGCCGTTGACATTGGCGGCGAAATCGCCTAAATTTACCTATCAAAATTGAAATTTCAAATTGCGAACGAGGCGATAACATGAAAAAACGAGCCACGATGATCGTGAAAGTGCCGCTTGATAAAGTCGAGAAAGTGCGCAAAATGATGAAGGCCGCCACCCATGAACAGGCGGTCGACGAGATTATGGACCGAATCCTGCTGGCGGCCAAAATCGAGCGGCAGGAAGAACGCGCGCGCAGAAAAGCGCGAAAGGAAAAAATGGCTGAATAAATTTTTACCGGCAAATCATATTGATGCTGAAAGCGAGGTGATCAACATGCAAAACGGCGTTTATGTTGCTTTAAAATTGGATCCGCGGAAAATCGAGCGGGTGCGGAAGCTTTATCGCTCCGAGAGGCCTGAACAGGCGCTGGAGCAGGTTTTTGACGACATGTTGTATATGGACAAAATGCGACGCCTGATGATGAAGTATAAAGGCAAAATTCACATCAAGAGCGTTTATGAATAAACTCCTGTTGGATACGAATATCTACATCGACTACTACAGAACCGACAAGTTTACCGAATTTTTTGAAAAGACTTCGGATAGCACGATTTATGTCTCTGCCGTAGTCGTGATGGAACTGCTGTCCGGCGTTTTCACCAAGTCTACAATTGCACCGATAGATAACCTTTGGAATTTGGCGCGGATGTCGAAAAAGCTCAGTGTCCCTTTGTGGTCGGACTACGTCGAAGCCGGAAGGCTGCTCGCAAAACTGCAAAGCCAAAAGGGATATGAGATCAAAAAAACGCTCGGCTTGACGAACGACGTTCTCATTGCGTTGAGCGCCCGCCGCATCGGCGCGATGGTGATCACCCAAAACCGGAAAGATTTCGAAGCGATTCAGTCGGTGAAAGATTTCAAGCTGAAGATCGTGAGTCAACCGAGCGCTTGAATGCGGTCTTGATTTTGTTCAATGCGGTTCGTATCTTCGTGATCATGAATCGTCGCAATCAATTTTTTATCAGCACATATTTTTGAACCTATGCAAACCTGTATCGTCAAAGTGCGGAAAGACGGCCTGCTGGCGCCGCCGAAGAAAGTGCGGGAGCAATTGCGGCGGCGAGTCGGCGATGATCTGGAAATCGTCATGCGGCCCCGACGGACAAAGACGCCGTTGGAAGAGGTGCGTGAAAAGTTGAGCGATTTGGTTGGACCGGAAGAAGCTCAGCGGTGGTTGCATGCCCCACTCGCTCTATTTGAAGGGCGACGTCCGGTAGATCTCATCAAGCAAGGCGAGGTCGACCGTATTATGCAAATTGTTGTGCGCCTTGAAGAAGGTATCCACAATTGATGACGCACACGCTGTCGAAAAAGATGCAGGATGCTCTGCAAGGGGCCGTGCCTTTTGCAAGCGTTTGCTTTCGATGTGTTTCCTTGAAATTCGGGAACGCAGAGGACATCGTCTCTACAAAGGGAAGCTTTGACAAAGGCGGTCGATACAACTTCCCAGGCACGTTTGGAGTTTTATATCTCTCCTGTGATATTCATACCAGCTTTGAAGAAATCAAAAAATATTTGCTGCGCCACGGTTTTGAAGTGGACACGCTTTTGCCATGTATCATCGTCAGCATCAAAGTCAATTTGAATTGCGTTTTAGATTTGACTGATGCCACGATGCGGCGGAGGTTGGGCATAACGAAGCAAAGCTTGATAGACCCGGACTGGGAGAAGCGCTATGACCTCGACAAGGAAGAAGCCTTGACGCAACAGATTGGCCGACTGGCGCGCGAAGCTGGATTTGAGGCTATTCTTGCACCATCGGCCGTATGGCGTGGCAATAATCTTAATGTATTTCCGGACTGTGTGCTCATCGGCGCTGGATCATCTTTACATATTATTAATCCTCATCTGCTGCCGCCTGAACGCTAATCTCAAAACGCGGCGCAGAAAAATCAGCTTGCTTTTCTCGCCGCCGCCTGCTATATTTTTCTTGCTATCATTAATAGCAATGAGTGGATAAAATGTCGGACGTTTGGTTCATCGGTGGCGAGGAAAACAGGCATGCGAATTTTTAAGTTTAATTACGCAATTCCGCGCGCAGGGCTCCGGTTGTTGACACGCGCCGCCGGCGCGTGCGGCAATGGCCCTGTCACCTTCTCGCCCCGGATACCGCAGCGGCACAACGGTATTGAATGCACCACGTCAGGTGCATTTTTTATTTTTCGAGGAGGTTCCGTTTGTTAGAAGATCTAAAAACGCTGATCGAACTGCAACGGGTCGATAGCGAGTTGCTGGCTTTGGAAAAAGCCAAAGGGGATTTGCCGAGTCGCGTACTCGAATTGAAGAGCCAGCTTGAGCAAATCTCCGTGCGGCGCAACCAGACCGCCGACGCGCTGGCAGCGACGCAGAAAGATCGCCGCGCGGCGGAGGGCGCATTGCAAATGGCCAAAGAGCGCAAAAAGAAATACGACGAGCAGCTTTATGCCGTCCGCAATAATAAAGAGTACGACGCCGTCACCGCCGAGATTGAAATGGCCGTGTCGGATATCGACGATGCCGAAACCCAAATTCTCGAGGCCATCGAGCGTGAAGATGGCTTAAAAAAAGCCGTCGCCGAACACGACGAACGGTTGGCCGCCGTACAAACGGAGTTCGCGGCGCAACAGGCGATCTTGGCCGAACGCGAAGCTGAGACGAGCAGCATGGTCGCAGCCTTTGCAACGCAACGCGAAGGGTTGGCGGTAAAATTACGCAAGCAAATTTTGAGCGCGTATCAGCGTATTCTCAATGGCAAAGATGGTTTGGCTGTCGTGTCTGTGGTGCGCGGCTCGTGCGGCGGCTGCTCGACGCGCATTCCGCCGCAGCGCGTGATGGAAATTCGCGAGATGAACCAAGTCCGGTATTGCGAATCCTGCGGACGCATTTTGGTTTCGAATGACACGGAAGAAGAAACGGTAAATAAAATTGAGCCCGCTGTCGCTGCTGTCGCCGCATAAAAGTTATTTTTATTTTTACGTTTTTCCCATTCGAGTTCTTTGTATTGAAGGCAGCACAATGGCAAAACCTCCAAAGCAAGCTAGACGGTCGCGTCCCGCTAACCCGGGATGAGGAAAGTCCGAACTCCGCAGGGCAGGGCGGTCGCTAACGGCGACGCGGCGTGAGCCGCCGGAAAGTGCCACAGAAAATACACATCCCGCTTTTCCTTTGATTTTTTCAAAGAGAAAGCGGGGAATGGTGGAAAGGTGAGGTAAGAGCTCACCGTGTCCCGCGTGAGCGGGGCAGCATGGTAAACCCCGCTCGGAGCAAGACCAAATAAGTTCCGCGTGACGCAAGTCAAAAGAGTTGCCCGCTCAATTTCATCCCGACTTGTCGGGATAGACACGGAACGGGTAGGTCGCTAGAGGTGCCGAGCAATCAGCATTCGAGATAAATGATCGTCGTCCCGATTTTCCTTATAAAAAAGGAAAGTCGGGAAACAGAATTCGGCTTATCGGCTTGCTTTGGATTTTTTATTGAAAATTAACTGAAATAATATTATACAACCGTCCGGTCGTTCCAAGCGTCCGGATGGTAAGCTACAGGAAATCGGGGCCGTTATGAATCTGCAGTGGGAGTTTATTGAAACGACGCCGCTCGCGGCGGTGACGAAGTTGGCGCAGAGCATCGACGTGACGCCGATTATTGCGCGCATCATGCTCAATCGCGGCATCGATTCGATGCAGGGCGCCAAAGATTTTTTCAACGTCGATCTATCGCAACTGCACGATCCGCTGCTGATGGCGGACATGGCGAAAGCCGTCGAGCGATTGGCGCTCGCCCTCAGCCGCCAAGAACGCGTTTTGATTTACGGCGATTATGACGTTGACGGCACGACCGGCACGGCGCTATTGACTCTGGCGCTGCGCGCGTTGGGTTATTCGGCGCCGCATTACATTCCCGACCGCATGCGCGAAGGCTACGGCCTGTCACTCATTGGCGTGGAAAAAGCGAAAGCCGCCAACGTCGATCTCATTCTCGCCGTGGATTGCGGCGTGACCGCGCAGAAAGAAATCACCCGCGCGCGCGAGCTGGGCATGGATGTGATTGTCTGCGATCATCATCAGCCGAGCGCGCAACTCCCGCCGGCGAACGCGTTGCTCAATCCCAAGCGCAGCGATTGTCCGTATCCTTTCAAAGAACTCTGCGGCGTTGGTGTCGCGTTTAAATTGATGCAGGCGCTCTTTCGCCATCTCAAACACGACGAGCAAGAACTTCATCGCCATCTCGATCTGGTGGCGATTGGCAGCGCTGCGGATATCGTTCCGCTCGTGGACGAAAATCGCATTTTTGTCAAACACGGTTTGGAGCAGCTCAATCGCACCGAGAACATCGGACTGCGCGCGCTGATGCAAGTTTGCGGCTTGCAAAATACGCTGATCGACTCCGGCCAGGTTTTGTTCGTCATCGCGCCGCGCATCAACGCCGTTGGGCGCATGGGCGACGCGGGCCGTGCTGTGAATTTGCTGATTTCCGATAACGCCGCCGAGGCGCTGGCGATTGCGCAAATTCTCGACGCGGAAAATCGCGAGCGCCGCAGCATCGACGATGAAACTTATCGCGAGGCCGTCGAGATGATCGAAACGCAATGCGATCCTAAGCATGACACCGCGTTTGTGTTGCACCAGGATCACTGGCATTCCGGCGTCATCGGCATCGTCGCCTCGCGCGTCGTGGAAAAATATTATCGCCCGACGGTGATGATTTCAACGATCAACGGCGTCGGCAAAGGCTCGGTGCGCAGCATCTCCGGTTTCGATATTCATCACGCGTTGTCGCAATGCGCCGATATTTTGAAAGCTTTTGGCGGCCACAAATACGCCGCCGGTTTGACGATTCAGCTCGATCTCATTCCGACCCTGCGCCAGCGTTTGCAGGCCGTCGCCAGGCAAATGCTCACCGATGACATGCTCGTGCCAAAATTGCGCATCGACGGCGAGATTCGCCTGAGCGAAATTGAAAATCGGCTGGTTAATTTTCTGAAAGCGCTCGCGCCGTTCGGGCCGCAAAATATGCGCCCCGCTTTTGTCAGCCGCGGCGTCCGCGTTGCCGGCACGCCGCAAATCGTCGGCAACAATCATTTGCGCTTTCACATCACACAAGATAATAAGCGCCTCGATTGCATCGGCTTTGGCCTCGGCGACAAGCTGCATTTATTGAATAACGACAAAAGCGAAATCGACCTCGCGTATTTAATTGAAGAGAACACCTATCAAGGCCGCACCTCGCTGCAATTGCGCGTGAAGGATATTCGGTAACGTAGCCCTTGCGGGCGCAGCCAGTCGGCCCAACTGGAGTCGATTTTTTAAAGCGCCAAATCATTACAAAAAATACGCCATGCCGCGAAGATAATTTGAATTTCGGGCTTTATGGTTTTGCAAGATAATTGTGGCAAGATGATTTAAAGGCGTTTTAATTATTTTGCCACAATCATTTTGCCAAAATAACTTTGCGATCCTTTGCGTCTCTGCGGCTTTGCGTGCGCTTTTGTTTTTTGGAATTATAACTCGCATTATGTTTTTGCACGCCGAATCGATCTGATAGAATAAAAAGCGCTGTTGAAACAGAATTCTGCATGAAGCTTTTTGAATCGAAATTAGACAACAAATCCGAAACCTGCAAACAGCGCCGCAGCTACATGCTGCAGTTGCTGAGTGAATTAAATATTCGCCGCAAGCAAATCACCGAACCGTCGCCCGAGGCGGTCGCAAAATTGCAAAAGCGCGGCAAATATCCGGCGCGGGAGAAAATTCGCCGCGTGCTCGATCCCGGCGCGCAGCCTTTGGAAGTCGGCCTGTTCGCAGCGTGGGATATGTACCAAGACATTCCCGGCGGTTATCCTTCGGCGGGAACGATCGTGCAAATCGGCCGCGTCGCCGGCAAGCTCGCGGTCATCGTCGCTAACGATCCGCTGGTAAAAAGCGGCGCGTGGGTTGAAATTACCTGCAAAAAAAACCTGCGCGCGCAAGAGATTGCAATGGAGAATCGGCTGCCGATTATTTACATGGTTGATTCCGCGGGCGTGAATCTCGAGCGGCAGGCGGAGATCTTTCCGGATCGCGAGCATTTCGGTCGCATCTTTCGCAACAACGCAAAAATGGCGGCGATGGGCATTCCGCAAATTTCCGTCGTGTTCGGATTTTGCGTCGCGGGCGGCGCGTACTTGCCCGGCATGTCCAGCGATCTCGCGATGATCACCGAGCATTCCAGCATGTTTCTGGCCGGCCCGTTTTTGGTGAAAGCCGCGGTCGGGCAGGAAGTCGATATGGAAACGCTTGGCGGCGCGGAAATGCACAACGCCATTTCTGGCGTCGCCGATTATCGTTTTGAAACGGAGGACGAGGCGTTCGCATTTATTCGCAATCAAATGGCGATGCTCGGCGCCAACGGCCGCGCGCCGTTTGATCGCATCACGCCCGCAGAGCCTGAATACGATCCCGATGAGTTGCTTGGCATTCTGCCGGATAATGCCTCCGGCACGTATGACATGCGCGAGATTATCGCGCGCTTCGTTGACGGCAGCCGCTTTGAAGAATACAAACCGGAATTTGGCAAAACCATTTTCACCGGCTTTGCGCGGCTCGGTGGTTTTGCCGCCGGCATCGTGGCGAATCAAGGCATGGCGATGAAGCGCCAGATGCCGCCGGATCATCTCGGCAAGCCGCAGCCTGCGCAGGTGCAAATGGGCAACGTGATTTATTCCGACTCGGCGAACAAAGCCTCACATTTTATCATGCTCTGCAACGAGCGTAAAATTCCGCTGCTCTTTTTTCACGACGTCACCGGCTTCATGGTCGGCAAGCAAGCGGAAAACGGCGGCATTATTCAAGACGGCGCGCAATTTGTGAATGTGCAGGCCAACTCCGTTGTGCCGAAATTCACTGTCGTGATTCGCAACAGCTTCGGCGCCGGCAATTACGCGATGTGCGGCAAAGCCTACGATCCGCGTTTGATCTTCGGCTGGCCGACCGCCAAAATCGCGGTGATGGACGGCGGCATCGCGGCGGATACTGTGCTACTCACCAAAAAAGAATTGTCGGATGAAGAGCGCAAAGCCTTTCGAAAAAAACTGGTCGACAAATACAACGCCGAAGCCTCGCCCTATTTCACCGCCGCGCGCCTGATGATCGACGGCATCCTCGACCCGCGCGACACGCGCAAAACGCTGATCACCGGCTTGGAAATGGCGGCGAATAATCCGGAGCTGGCGGAGTTCAAGACGGGTGTGATGAGGATGTAATCGTAGCCCAGACAGCTTGTCTGGAAGTAGCAAATCAATAAAATTGCGAATACTTGTGTTTGAAATATGAAACGAAATGGAAAAACCGAGCCACTTGATCTTCATGTTTTAGTCGAAAAGAAGGTCGCCTCTATTCTGTCTTGTGTTTGGAGTTGGATGTGGCTTCGCAAGGTCATACGATAGGCGAAGCCCCAAAAAATATTGTCGAAGCCATTGAGCTATATCTTGAAAGTGTTTATGCCGATGGTGATGAAAAAGAGTTTATTCCGCGTGCAGCGCCAATAGAAGAATGGCTCAAATATTTTCAGGCCATGACTTACAGAATGCAAAAGAGTTTCCGTTATCAAGAATCAAAAGCGAGTTGAGCCCAAAATTTTGGCCTCGATGATTCGAGAATCCGGATTGACCGAACAGGAATGGCTGGAGGCGCTGAGATAACCCATTCGGCTTAACTGACAGTTTCAAGTCAATTTGGGCCTGATTGAAAAAATATAAATATATGGCCATCGGAACAGATATTGTTTCTGGGTTGGCGCGTCATTCCAACCAAGACTAGCGCGAAGCCTTGGTCGCTTTTGCTGAAAAACGGACACCAGTTTTCAAGGGTGAATAAATCCGCCAGTGTATGGACAAACGCAGACTGGCCAAGTTTTTTAATTCAATGATATAATCCGTTAACAACCATTAACAAACGGATGATTTATGTACCTGACCGAAGAACAAGTAATGTTGCGCGATACCGTGCGCGAATTTGCCAAAAAAGAAATCGAGCCGATCGCACTGGAAATCGACCGTATGACGGAGTTTCCCGCCGAAAATCTGCGCAAGATGGACGAGCTGGGATTCCTTGATATTCCCTGTCTAACCGAGTACAGAGAATCCGGAATGGACACGCTTTCTTTTACTTTAATGATCGAAGAGATCGCTAAAGCCTGTGGCTCCACTTGCCTTTCCGTCGCGACACCTTACGGCTTTGAGATGGACAAGCTATCCTTTGCGGCGGATTGGACACATGCGAGCGAGTTGACTTGGAAAGGCGTAAATCTCACCTACGAGGCGCAAGGATGGCCGCCACCGCTCAATAAAGATCGCTTTTATTTGGCACTGGATCACACCGTGGATCATGACACTCTAAGTAACGAGATGCATACGCTAAAATTGGTCAGGTCGTCGTCTGATTTTGCTAAAGAGGTGAAGCTCGAATACCCATATGGCGCCGATCAGACTATCATGCACACAGAATCTTCCCTAAAAAAGAAATTAGAAGTTCTGAATATTTTCATGGCTTCTCCTGGTGATCTTACTACAGAACGTCGTGTAGTCCGTAAAGTTGTCAATGTGGTAAACCGGATCGTTGATGAAGAGCTTAGTTGGCATGTTAAACTACTTGGTTGGGAAGACACCTTGCCCGGTTGTGCAAGACCTCAGGCAATAATTAACAAGGAAATTGATTCTTGCGATCTATTCATTGGTCTACTCTGGAAACGGTGGGGGCAGCCCACTGGTACTTACACGTCAGGGTTCGAGGAAGAGTTTGAACGTGCCAGAAAACGTCGTGCGGAGACTGGGACTCCTGAGATCTGGGTTTTTTTCAAGCACGTCGAGCCTGCGCTAGTAGACGATGCAGGTGAACAACTTCAACGGGTTTTAGCATTTCGTAAGGAACGGGAAGCATCGAAAGAACTTCTTTTCAAAGAGTTCCTAGATCCCAAGGGCTGGAAAGAAAAACTGTTTGAGTGCCTTTTACGATATATTCTTAGCTTATCAAGGCGGCACCTACAAACTGCCTAGATGAGTGATCATTACCGCAATATTTAGCCATTTGAAGAAACTCACCGTCCAAGCGATTTTTGTTTGAGTTTGACCATTAACTTTCGGTTTGATAAAACCAAAAACAGAGTCGCTTGGACGGTTATTCAGATGGCTAAAGTCCCTTACGAAAATTAAAAGTACCATGCAAGAAATTCCTCAAAAATTATCTCGCGCCCTCAAGTCCGAACCCGACATCATCTTCGCCTATCTCTTCGGCAGCGTCGCCAAAGGCCGCAGCGGGCCGCTAAGTGACGTGGATGTGGCGGTGTATTTTTCTCCGGAAAGAGACACGCGTTCAAGATTCCGCCGCCAGATTCAATTGATTTCTAAATTAAACAGCGCATTAGATCGAGACGATATCGACGTGGTGCGTTTGCAGGACGCGCCGTTGGATCTGGCGCGAGAAGTTGTTGAAAACGGCAAACTGCTTTTCTGCCGCGACGATGCTCTGCGCGTTGATTTTGTTTTCCGTGTCGTCCGCGACTATCTCGACGCGGAGCCCTTGCGAAAGCTGGAGTGGGAAGCATTAGAAACATATTTTGAGAACGAAAATTATGGTCGTCCGTCCCGACGTTATCCGCGCGCGCCTGAAAAAGCTGCGCGAAATGCTGGCCGAACTGAAAAAAATTCACTCACGCGGCAGCGCAGCTTACTACGATGATCCGATTTTGCAATTAGCGGCTGAACGGGCGCTGCAGGTGGCGTTACAATGTATTCTTGATATCGGCAATCACATGATTGTCGAACTCGGATTGCCGTTGCCGAAAAGAAACGATGAAATTTTGGAAACTCTTGGCAAGGCGAATTTAATTCCACGGGAGCTCGTTGTGCGTTTAAAAGGGTTGGGCGGTTTAAGAAACATTCTTGTACACGATTATCTGAGCTTGGATCAGCAAGTGCTTTATGAAGAGCACTTGCAGCAACTGGATGATCTGCGCGATTTTATGAAGTCTATAGCGGCGTATCTCAAAAACTTGCCCGAGCAAAATCCTGCAAAGCGGAAGAGTCGAAAATCAAAAAGAAAAAAGCGTTCTTGAATCCATGATGATAAAGAAAAATAATGAGCGCCGCCGTATCTCGACCAAGTGGAAGGCTCTCAAGCCGGTTCCAAATTTTAAAAATTTGGAAGAAGAAGCACATTTCTGGGATACACACGACACCACAGAATATGCTCTGGAAGATTTAGACGAAACCATTGAAGCCGCTGGCCCGCTCAAGGCGAGTGTTGAAAAAAGGCGCGTCGAGCGTCTCGCTGTTCTCGAAAAAGTAAAAGAATATTTGATCGGTGAAGTTGGCAATATGGTTCAACCCGGCACCCCGATTTTAGATGAGAAACTCAAGGTATGGAAAGTTCCGGTTCTTTGTAAAACCGAGAGGGGCATTTTTGTGGTGGGTGAGATTGACTTGGATCAAAATTTTAATTTTCTAACGATTCCAACCAAACAACAAATGCTCAAAACTTTGGACAAGATGACACGGCACGTGCCGATTTTAGTCTATGCCGATCCGGCAGAGCTTCGCAAAAAAGGCGTGCGTCACGTCACGGTTTAATTAAATCAATCCCAGCTTGGCAATAGTGTGAAGATGCAGATTGTCGAACAAAACACCTTCGGAATTTCCGAAACCCTGATTCAGCAAGTGACTGAGAAGATCGTGCGCGAGTGCCATCCGCACAAGATCATTCTTTTCGGCTCGTTGGCGTGGGGCAAGCCGAAGCAACATAGTGACCTCGATCTTTTGGTTATCATGGATTCGGATGTAGTTCGTCCAGACATCCGAGCGATGCAAGCCAAACGCTTGTTATATGATTTTCATTGCCCGATGGATTTGCTGGTTTATACGCCGGAGGAAGTAAAGGCCTGTTTGCAAAGAGGCAATTTATTCATTCTAGAAATATTAGAAGAAGGAAGATTGCTTTATGCCGGACGGCATGTATTTTAAAGCTTTGAGATATTTCGCACTAGCGCAGAAAACTTAAATCGTTTTTACATTGATGCAAAATATCCCCCCAGCTTTCCGGTTTGGTATCCTGTAGAAAAAGCGAAAATCGCCGTCGACCAAGCGCGTGAAATACTCGCCTTTACTCGCAAGAAATTGATAACGGCTCAATCGGAAGAAACAAAAAATGAGTAACCGCTCTCCCATTCTCATCGCCAACGGCCAGGGCTTTTGGGGCGATTCGATTCTCGGCCCCGTGCGCCTCGTCCGTGAAGGCCCGTTGCACTATCTCACGCTCGACTATCTGGCCGAGGTGACGATGAGCATCATGCAAAAACTCAAGAGCCGCAATCCCGAGGCGGGATACGCGACGGATTTTATCGAGATGCTCGCGCGTATTTTGCCGGCGTGCAAAGACAAGGGCATCAAAATTATTGCCAGCGCGGGCGGCGTCAATTCCGCGGCGTGCATGCGCGCAACGGGTGATGTGATTAAAAAGCTCGGCCTCTCCGGCATCAAAGTCGCAACCGTCACCGGCGATGATGTTTTGTCGCGGCTCGCTGAGTTGCAACAACAGGGCGAAAGTTTCAAGAATCTCGATGACGACCGGTCGCTTGCAGAAGTTGCCGGCAAAATTACTTCGGCGAATGCGTATCTTGGCGCGTTTCCGGTGGCCGCGGCGCTGGATCGCGGCGCGGATATTGTGATTTGCGGGCGCGTCACCGATCCCTCTCTCGTGCTCGGCCCGATGATTCACGAGTTCGGCTGGAAGCCGGATGACCTCGACAAGCTCGCGGCGGGAACGATTGCGGGGCACATCGTCGAATGCGGCGCGCAATGCACCGGCGCAAATTACACCAACTGGCGCGAGATCGAAGATTTCGCGCGCATCGGTTATCCGATCGTCGAGGCGCATCCGAATGGCGAATTTTTTATTACCAAACACGACAACACCGGCGGCAAAGTGAGCGTTGATACGGTTACGTCCCAGCTTCTTTACGAAATGGGTGATCCGCGAAACTACCTCACCCCCGATGTGATCGCCGATTTCACTTCGATTCAACTTGAACCGGCTGGCGTTGCTCGCGTGCGCGTGCACGGCATCAAAGGCGCGGCGCCGACAAAATTTCTCAAAGTCAGCGTCAGCTACGAGAACGGTTACAAAGCAATTGGCCAACTCACGATTTCCGGTCCGGAAGCGCTGGCGAAAGCGCGTCTGTGCGCCGAGATTATCTGGCAGCGTCTCGAACTTGACGGCGTTACCTTCGGCGAAGAAAATAAATGCGTTGAATTTCTCGGCGCCGGTGTTTGCCACGAAGGCATCGTGCCGGCGCTTGATCCGCCGGAAGTGGTTTTACGCGTCGGCGTGAAAGACAAAGACAAAGCGAAAGTGAATCGCTTCGGCATGGAGATCGTGCCGTTAGTCACCAGCGGACCTCCCGGCGTCACCGGTTTTGCCGGCGGCCGTCCCAAAGCCACCGAAATTATTTCTTACTGGCCGGCCCTGGTCGGCAAAGACAAAATCAAGCCGCATGTTGAACTGGCTGAATTTTAAACAAGACCAAACCTCGTTACATCCACAGCACTTACAACCTGACGAAGAGGCTTTACCCATGGAACGTATTCGCGAAATACAAACGCAACTCAAGGAATTATCCTCACCCATTGATGAGCAACAGCCGGCGGTGGCAATGATTCTCGCGGCCGGCCACGGCAAACGGATTAAATCCGAGAAATCAAAAATGCTGCACGACATTTGGGGCGTGCCAACGGTGACGCGCGTGGCGAATGCGGCGCGTGACGGCCTCGGTGCCAGCAATTTGATTCTGGTCGTCGGCATCAAAGCGCTCGAAGTCGCGCAAGCGCTCGGTAAAGCTGAAGGCCGCATGTTTGAGTATCAAGGCCATCAACGCGGCACCGGCGATGCCGTGCGTGTTGGTTTGCAAGCGCTGCCGTCCCCGAATTACCACGGCGCCATTTATGTTTTTCCCGGTGATATGGGTTTGCTGAACCGCGAAGCCGTGCAGGATTTTCGCAAAGATTTTGAGAAAAATCCCTGCGACATGATCGTGCTCACCGCCGATTATCACGGCGATCCGGCGGAAAATTATTATGGCCGCATTCTGCGCGTGCCGGCGCGCGATGTCGACGGGAAACCTTCCGGCGAAGATCACGGCAAGGTGATTGAAATTCGCGAGCATCGCGATATTCTCGCGATGTCGCCGGAACAACCGTATCGCGTCGAATACAATCATCGGGTTTATAGTTTGACGCAGGAGGAATTGTTGAATTTGCCCGAATTCAATACCGGCGTTTACGCTTTCAAGGCGCAGCCGTTGAGGCGGTATATCGAAACCCTGCAAACGAACAACGCCCAGGGCGAGCTTTATGTGACCGATTTAATTTCGATTTTCAACAAAAACGGTTTGACCGTCCGCGCCTCGCGCGCCAAAGACCCCAGCACCGTGCTCGGCTTCAACAACAAAAGCGTGTTGAAGGAAATGGAAAAAATTGCGCGCGACAAAGCGTATGAGCGGCTGAAAGATATCGTCCTGATCAACAACAAGGATGATTTCTTCATCGCCGACGAAGTGATCGAGCAGATTATCGAAATGGATAAAACCAGTGCGCCGCTCGATATCGAAATCGGCAAGGGCGTTCATATCGGCCCGAGCGTCAGGCTGAACAAAGGCGTGATCATCAAAAATCGCGCGCGTCTGGAGGGCAACGTTGTTCTCGGCGAGAACGTCAAAATCCATGAGAATGTCAGCATCAGCACTTACGCGCATCAGACGCTGACCATCGGCCGCAACTCGGAAATTTTGCAGGGCGATATCGTCAAAGGCAATCTCACGATTGGCGAAAATTGCCGCATCGAATCGAGCGTCAACATGACCGGTGCCGATGAGTACCCGACGCGCATCGGCAATCATGTGCTTATTAAAGGCACCAGCTATATTTATGGCACGATCATCGATGACGGCGTGTGGGTAGAACATTCTGTGCTCAAATGTAAATACGTCGAGCGCTCTGTGCGCAACGATGGTACAATTCAACCGATCAAGTATGTGATCCCGCTGCCGGAAGGTTTGGATTCGCTGCATTCGTTGGAGAAGAGGTCATAACAATGGAGTGATGAATATGAAAAAAATCCGTCTCTCAGAAATCGCGCACGCGCGCAGCGGCGACAAAGGCGAGGCGAGCAACGCCGGTCTCATCGCTTACACGCGGGAAGGTTATGAATGGCTGCGCCAGCATCTCACGCCGGCGCGGGTCAAGCAGCATTTTTTCGGCATTGCCAAAGGCGAAGTGGAACGCTATGAAGCGCCGAATTTGCTGGCGCTCAATTTCATTTTACACGACTCGTTGGGCGGCGGCGGCTCGGAAAGCTTGAAAACCGATGCGCAGGGCAAGACGCACGGTTTGGGTTTGTTGCAAATGGAAATTGAAATTTCCGACGAGGTTTTTCAAAAAATCAGAAAAA
>Ga0247727_10009026_pt1 | contig 18259 bp, 16 predicted proteins | sample WisWelCaveWW1625_FD_202498 | JGI IMG/M metagenome (GOLD analysis project Ga0247727, IMG submission 202498) | Biofilm microbial communities from Wishing Well Cave, Virginia, United States - WW16-25 | ecosystem: Environmental > Aquatic > Deep subsurface > Groundwater > Cave microbial mat | place... | reverse complement strand
TGGCTGAGTGTGTGGATGCGACGCTGTCCGCGTCCGACCGGCCGGGCTTCCGCGGGATCTTCGTGCACGCCTCGCGGATTGAGGAGATTGTCCGGTTTATTCGCGAGGCTTCTGGGATGTGATGATCGATGCTTGGCGCGTTTGCGGCGAGGGTGTGAGATGACGACAAGGAGTTGGACGATGAGGATGTGGTGGCGCGGGATCATGGCGGTGATGATGGCTGCGTGGGCGTCTGAGGCGATGGCGGCGGTGCACACCGAGGCGGTGGAGTACCGGCACGACGATGTCGTGCTTGAAGGGTATCTGGCGTACGATGACGCTGTGCAAGAGCGTCGGCCAGGTGTGCTCGTCGTTCATGAGTGGAAGGGGCTCGGCGACTACGCCAAGCGACGGGCGGAGCAATTGGCGCAGCTCGGTTATGTGGCATTTGCTGTCGACATGTATGGCAAGGGGGTGTACGCCAAGACGCACGAGGAGGCGGCAGCGTTGTCGGGTGCGCATCGGCAGGATCGGCGTCTCATGCGGGATCGTGCGCGGGCTGGGCTCGACGTGCTGGCGCGTCAACCGTTGGTCGACGCGGAGCGGTTGGCGGCGATCGGCTACTGCTTCGGCGGGATGGCGGTGCTGGAGCTGGCGCGCGATGGCGCTCCGCTGCGCGGTGTCGTGAGCTTCCATGGAGCGCTCGACACGCCGCAGCCGGAGGATGCGCGCAACATCAAGGGTTCGGTGCTCGTGTGTCACGGCGCGGATGATTCGTTCGTCAAGCCGGAGCAGGTCGCGGCGTTCCAGCAGGAGATGCGCGATGCCAAGGTCGACTGGCAGCTCGTTGCGTATGGTGGTGCGGTGCATAGTTTCACGGTGCCGGAGGCGGGGGATGATCCATCGACCGGCGTGTCCTATCATGCGGCTGCCGACCGTCGCTCGTGGGAGGCCATGGGTCGATTCTTCCACGAGATCTTTCAATGATGCGCTGGGCGATTCGACAGGTTGTCGTGCGGCAGTGACCGGCGCTTGGATCGTGAGGCCGTCGAGCACGCATCATTGATGGTGGCGTAGTGATGTCGCGTCCAGGTGCGTTTGCCGATGTGACGATCGTGGCGTATCGGCGGCGCGCCAAGCGTGCTGCGGCTAACTGGCGACGCGTGCGCGTTCCGTCGCGAATGCTGCGGCGGTTCGTGGAGATGCTGCCGCGCGGCGCCAGGGTGCTGGACTACGGTTGCGGCATCGGCCGAGAGCTGGCGTGGATGCGTCGGCAGGGATGTGTTGTCGAGGGGTTGGATGGCACGCCGGAGTTTGTGCGTGCGGCGCGCCGCCAGTGTCCGGGTGTCGCGGTGCGGCTGGCGCGGTTTGAGACGGTGCGCATGGCTCGCGGGCGCTACGACGGCATCTGGTGCAACGCGGCGTTGATGCACGTGCCGCCTGCCGAGCTGCGGCGTCAGTTGCGACGGCTGCGACAGGCGTTGCGTCCTGCGGGCGTGTTGGGTCTGACGTTGTCGTGGGGCCGGTCGCGCCGCGCCGCATCCGACCCTTCGACGCGGGCACCGGCGTCAGCCGGAGGCCCTGGCTCAGGGCTCCGCGACTGGATCCCCGGGCGCTATATCGCGTGCTACTCGAAGCCGGAGGTGGCCGGTATGCTGCGCGGTTGGGTGATACGGGAGTTGCGGGTGGTGTCTAACGTGGGGCGCAAGGGTCGTTGGGTGCAGGCGATCGCCGTCTGCGTTGCGGCGCTCCCATCGTCGCGCCATGCATGATCGATAACATTGGTAATTCGGAGGACAGCGGGTGAAGAGTCGGTGGAGTGAGCGGGAGGCGAAGCGGTGCGGCGGCGATCCGCTGGCGCTGCGAGTGTATACGTCGCGGCTGCTGGGGCAGGAGCCGACGCTGGTGCTGCACGGCGGAGGCAACACGTCGGTCAAGGCGCCAGCGCGTAATCTCTTTGGCGAGCGGGAGGAGATCCTGTACGTCAAAGGCAGCGGCGGCGATCTGAAGACGATCGACGCGTCGGGCTTCTCACCGGTGCGGCTCGATGTGGCCAAGCGCATGGCGGAGCTTGAGAGGCTCAGCGATACGGCGATGGTGGCAACGCAACGGGCGGCGATGATCGATCCGGGCGCGCCGAATCCGTCGGTCGAGGCGATCCTGCACGCCGTCGTGCCGTTCCGCTACGTCGATCACACGCACGCCGATGCCGTGGTGACGATCACCAACACGCGGGGCGGGGCGGAACGCATCCGTCGTATCTACGGCAAACGGATGCTGATTGTGCCGTACGTGATGCCGGGGTTCTTGCTCTCCCGCAAAGTCTACGAGATGACGCGGGGCGTTGACTGGTCGCGCTGCGACGGCATGGTCTTGATGAATCACGGTGTCTTCACGTTCGCGGATGATGCGCGGGAGAGTTATGAGCGGATGATCCGGATCGTCACGGGCGCCGAGTCGTATCTGAGGCGTACTGCGAAGACTGCCGCAGGTCGCAGGTCGCAGGTCGTGGGAAATCGGTCGCAGGTCGGGGGTCGGGGGTCGTACGACATACGACATGCGACCTACGACCACTCTTGCTTGGAGCAGTTAGCGCGGCTGCGGCGGGCGGTGTCGCGGGTGCGTGGGGGAGCGGTCGTCGCGCGGTGGGAGTATGGAGATGAGGCGGTCGCGTTCTCCATGTTGCGCAACGTCGCCTCAGTCGCCATGCGCGGCACGCTGACGCCCGATCATGTGATCCGCACCAAGCCATTCCCGTTGATCGTCAGGCGGAATCCGGAGGCCGATGTCGAGCGGTACGCTGCCGCGTATCGCCGGTACTTCGCGCGGCACGCTGACAGCCGGTTGACGTGCCTCGATCCGGCGCCGCGGTGGGCGGTCTGGCCGGGGCGCGGCACCGTGGCGTTCGGCCGCAGCATGCAGGATGTCGGCATCGTCGCCGATATCGTCCGCCACACCCTCCGCGCGATTCGGGCAGGCGAAGCGCTTGGCGGATGGCGACCGTTGCCGCAGCGGGAGCTATTCGACGTGGAATACTGGGAACTGGAGCAAGCGAAGTTGAAGAAGGGCGGTACTGCGCTTCCGTTGCAAGGGAAGATTGCGCTCGTCACCGGCGCGGCCAGCGGCATCGGCAAGGCGTGCGTCGAGGTGTTGCGCGCGCAGGGGGCGGTGGTCGCGGCGCTCGATATCGATCGACGGATCGTCTCGCTCTTCGCGCAACCTGGGATCATCGGCGTACGCTGTGATGTGACGGATGCTCATCAGGTGGATGCATCGGTGCAGGAAACGGTACGCTGCTTCGGTGGTCTCGACGTCCTCATCAGCAACGCCGGGATCTTTCCGGCGAGCGAGCCGATCGCCCGGCTACGTTCGGAGACGTGGAGCCGGAGCCTGTCGGTGAATCTCTCGAGCCATCAGCGGCTGCTGCAGACATGCATCCCGTATCTGTCGCTCGGCATCGATCCATCGGTCGTCATCATCGGCTCGAAGAATGTGGCGGCGCCGGGGCCGGGTGCGGCAGCCTATTCGGTCGCCAAGGCTGGACTGGCGCAACTGGCGCGCGTTGCGGCGCTGGAGCTGGCCTCCTCCGGCATCCGCGTCAACGTTGTCCATCCGAACCAAGTCTTCGACACGGCGATCTGGACGCCGCAGGTGCTGGCGAGCCGCGCCAAGCAGTACGGATTGAGCGTAGAGCAGTACAAGTCCAACAACCTGCTCAAAGTGGAGATCAGTTCGCGGGACGTGGCGCAGCTGGCGTGCGCGATGGCTGGGCCGCTCTTCGCCAAGACGACCGGCGCGCAGGTGCCGATCGATGGCGGCAACGACCGGGTCATCTAACTGCAGCCGCGAGATTCGAGCCACGAGCTACGAGTGACGTCACAATCGGGCGCAAGATTCAAGGCGCAAGGAGAGAGTCAGCCGCGACCTGTGACATTCGACCATAGACCAGTTCGGAGACCTGAGACGAGAGACCGTAGTCGAGGGTTAGAAGTCAGATATCGAAGTTGCTCGTGGCTCGGGTCTCGCAGCTCGTGTCTCAAGCCGGTGGACGCGTGGGTACTCCGTGTGCTATAGCTGATTTGATTGGTAATTGGTTCGATGGATTAGGCGGGATTGCCGATCGTCGTATGGCGGTATGAGATAGATCATATCCAGCCGCTCGTTCTTTGTTTAGACTGAAGGAAGACGTCGGTTGGGGAACGAAGGGGGGTGGAGTATGGCGAGCATCCGAAAGAACGCCAAAGAGCCAACGCAGGATCAGACAGCTGGAGCATCGACGGATCGCGCAGGGAGCCGTGGGAAGATGCCGGGGGTGTTTGAACGAGCTGCCCGTCGCGTCGCCGAACGCTCCAAGTCGTCTGCCAGCAGCGAGCAGCCGGTGACGACGCAGCGGGTTGGGCGTTCAGCGTCGTCTGCTGCCAACCAGCCGGTCCTTGACGCGTGCGAAGTGGAGCGCGTTGCTCATGAGCTGTTCCTGCAGCGCGGGGGCGAGCACGGCCACGACGTGGAGGATTGGCTGAAGGCCGAGGAGATCGTGCAGCAGCGCGCCTGTCGTCGTTAGCTCTCGTCGTTACCCACATATCCACAACACGGTGCCGGGCACTGAAACATGTCTGGTACCGAAAGGGAGGGTAGCGCGTGCATTACCCCTTCTGGTGTGTCCCGGGGCTGGCGGCTCCGATGCTGATCGCCCTGGTCGCCGTCTTCCATATCTTCGTATCGCTCTACGCTGGCGGTCCCTCCTCGGTCTTTCTCTTCGACCCGATCTTTCAGGGGTTGGCGATCGCGTTGATAGCTGGTGAGATTGCCTCAACGTCCTTGTCGCGCACGCTGTGCCGGCGGTGTATTGCGTGGTGAACCGGAAAAGCACAGACACACGTCGCAGGTCGTACGTCACAGGGGGCGGTGTGCGGGGACAGTGTCGACCGCTTTGCTGCTCATGGGGTCTGACCTCACGCTAGGCAACTTGGCCAACGTCAGAGATCTGACCCCGTTGGTGGCGTGGGGCGACACGGTATGCTTGCAGGGGGAGATAACAATGTCGATGGAACGATGGATTCGGTTGATCACGGGATGTTTCATCCTTACGAGTCTGGCGCTGGCGGTTTGGGTGGATCGTCGATGGCTCTGGTTCACCGCGTTCGTCGGTGCCAACCTTGCCCTGTCGGCGCTTACCCGCTGGTGTCTGATGGAGAAGATTCTTGCCCGACTGGGCGTCAAGCCGGCTGGCTGCATGACCGAGCCGCGTTAAACGGGACGGTTGCTACTCGCACTCACCGATGATGAACTCGCCGCTTACTGATATGGATCATAGGAGGAGTGTGGTCGGGAGCGTACACTCGCGCTGCATGAAATAGGATGTCGTGTATCCGCTTCACGGCAGATGGACTCTGAGGAGGGCCGCCATGAGTGCGCTATCGGTGCAGGAGTATTTCGAGCGGGATCACGATCGCCGTCAGCACGAGGATGAGGAGTCATCACGGTAGTGGCTGTGTTTGCCGGGTCCTATCGCCGTCTGGACTCCGCTGTCCTCGCGGCGTCGCTCCAGCCATCGCCCTCTGCCGGAGCGCTGGCAGCCGAGGCATCACCGTAGTGAGCAAGACGTTGGGGTAGCGACAGTGGTGTGGGACTGGAGCTCCGGCTGCTCCGGGCGGCGGAGGTCCTCCCCTCTGACGCCACCAGGCAAACGTGAACGCTGTCAATGATTGCAACAAGGTGGTACGGATTGATCAGCTGTACTATGATGCATTCGCACTATCTCGTGATGGATTAGCGGTCAACTTTCCGTTTGCAACGGTCAACTTGAAATGCGTGGGCGGGTGTTGAGCAGTCAGCTGCGCGTTGACGGCTGATCGCTGCGATCGAGGAAAGGTTTCGGAATGCTGCGACTCATCGGTTCGCTGAAAATAGCCGTTGTGTTGTTGATCGCGATTGCGGCGGTGTTGGCGTGGGGGACGATCTACGAGGTTCGCTACGGCACGGCGGCGGTGCAGCAGTTCGTGTACACATCGTGGTGGTTCCAGGGACTTCTGGGATTTCTCGCGCTCAATCTCGCCGTCGCCGCGCTCCAGCGGTGGCCATGGCAGCGTCGCCATGCACCGTTCGTTCTGGCGCATATCGGCATTATCCTGATCCTCATCGGCGGGATCATCGGCGGGCGCTACGGTATCGACGGACAGCTGATCATCCCCGAGGGACAGAGTGCCGACACGCTGGTGCTGCCGCGGAACGTGCTGGTGGTGCATTCTCCAGGGAGTGACGCGCATCAGATCATTCCCACTAGCTTCGAGGCGCAGGCGTGGGTGCATGAGCCGCATACGGTCTTCCCGGTAACGCTCGGTGACCGGTCGATCCGGCTGACGGTGGATCGGTACTATCCGGATGCAACGACCGCCGAGGAGATCGTCGGTGGCGGTGCTGAAGAGAACCCGGCGGTACAGCTGCGCGTCGAGCATGTTCATCAAGGGGGCGACGGCGGGCACGTGAGGCAGGACGATACCGTCTGGCTGCTGGCGCGCGATCCGCAACGATGGATCGCCGGGTGGGGGGCGGCGCATCTGGCGTTCGTCGAGCCGCAGAGCGACGAGCAGCTGGCGCTGCTCTTGGGGCGCGCCAAGCCATCGGAGCATCCGCGCGGCGTGCTGTCGATCGAGATTCCCGGCGCGAGCATGCATGAGGTGCCGGTGCCTGAGATATTCGGCGAGCCGGTGGCGATCGGTAGCTCGTCGTACCGTATCGCGTTCAAAGAGTACTTTCCCGACTTCGTCATCGGTGAACAGGGGCCAACGAACCGCTCGCAGCACCCGAACAATCCGGCGATCGCGTTCGTCTTGATCGGGCCGGAGGGAGAGGATCCCCATCTGGCGTTCGCGCTCCATCCCGACTTTCCATCGATGCCTGGTCTGCAGCACACGATCCCGGCGCGCGTCCGATATCATCATCCGGCCAGCGCGGCGCTGCCGCCCAATGCGTTTGCCGTAGTGAAACTGCCATCGGGTGATCTGACGGCGGTGATGACCGGCGCATCCGGCGAGCGGCAGGTGTTGGAGCGGGTGGAGGTCGGCGCGCGCTATGAGCATCCGTGGACGGGCGATACGGTGCGGGTGATGGTGTACCATCCGCGAGCTGCGGTCGAGCAGCGTATCGCCAACCGTGGAGACGAGGTGAAGGCGGAGATGCTGCATCTGGTGGCGCGCGAGGGAGAGCAGGAGGCGGGCGCTTGGGTGCCGTGGCGCGGCACGGTAGAGCTGGCCATCGGGCCGCGTCCGATCGTTATCGAGTATCGTCCGGCGGAGTGGACGCTGCCGTTTCGTGTGGCGCTGCACGATTTCCGGAAGATTGACTATCCCGGCACGCAGATGGCGGCGGGATTCGAGAGTGATATCGAGCTGAGCGATCCGGCGCGCAGCGTGACGATCGCGCGGACGATCAGCATGAACAATCCGCTCAAGCATCGCGGCTTCAGCCTGTTCCAATCGAGCTACGCGATGGGGGAGACCGAGACGACGATCCTCTCCGTGCGGAACGATCCCGGCACCGGCCTGGTCTATACCGGTTTTCTGATCGTCGTTGCTGGTATCGTCAGTCTGTTCGCGTTGCGCAATCGCCGGGCGGGGAAGTGATGGTGCGTGGGCGGCGGGAGATGCGGCTTGAGTGATAGGGTGGAATGAGTGTGTGTTGAACGTGAAGGAGTGTTGGATGGTTGAGCGGTCAGTCGGTGCAATGCGAGGCGGTCGGGCAGGCGTGATGTTGCGGATCGTTGCGGTTGTGGCGGTGATGACATCGGCATGGGCAACGATGGGAGCGACGTGGTCGCCGGAAGCGCTGGAGGCGGTGCGGCGGATGCCGGTGCAGCACAATGGGCGCGTCAAGCCGTTTGACACCTTCGCACGCGAAACGCTCGATCGGTTGACTGGCGCGCCGCGGTGGCGTGGCGAAGATCCGGTGGTGACGCTGGTGTCGATGCTTGCCAGCCCGGAGCGGTGGATGGAGGCGCCGCTCGTCGCCGTGCCGTTTCATCCGTTGCGCGAGCGGCTGGGGATGCCGCCCAAGAGCAGTCACATCTCGTACGGTGAGTTGATCGCCACGAAGCAGCTGATGCAGATGTTGCCACCGATCGTCGAGAAGCAGCAGCGGGATGAGAAGCTCTCGATGTTGGAGAACGAAGCGATGGATGTCTACGATCGGTTCGTCACGCTGGGCGCGATCTGGCAGCATGATCTGAAGCTGGTGCCGCCTCCGCCTGGTGGCGGGGCGGTGTGGCGATCGATCGCCAACCCTGAGGGATACGCGCCGGATGCTCAGGAATCGTTGCGTCAGGCATGGGGAACGTGGATCGGCGTGGTGCGTCAGGAAGGAGATGCGGCGTGGACGGCGTCATCGTGGGAGCAGTTGTCGGAAGCATTGCGGGCTGCCAATCCTGACGTGTATCCGCCGGATTGGCGGCTGCGTTTAGAGTTGCTGTACAACCGATCGGAGCCGTTCCGGGTGGCTCGGTGGCTCTACCTCTTCGCGGCACTCGGATTTCTGGCGGCGATCACGACGGGCCGTCGCGGAGCCGCAGGGCTGGCGATCACGGCCACTCTTGTGGCGTTCCTGATCCATGGCAACGGGATCGTCGCGCGCGTGGTGATCGGCGGACGCCCGCCGGTATCGAACTTCTACGAGACGATGCTCTGGCTGCCGTTTGTGGCAGTCTTGGTGGCGCTGGTCTTCGAGAAGATCTACCGCGTGAGATTTTTCGGCTTGGCGGCGGCACTCCTGGCGTCGATCGTGCTGCTCTTGGCCGATCATCTGCCGCTGGAGCCGAGCATCTCGCCGGTCGTCGCGGTGCTGCGCAGCAATCTCTGGCTGACGATCCACGTGCTGACGATCGTCGCCAGCTACGGGGCGCTGGCGCTGGCGACGATGCTGGCGCATATCTACGGCTGGCTCTACTTCCGTGAAGCGCACCTCGTGAAGCGCGAAGCGTCTCAGGAAGTTTCTGGATCGCGCATCGCGAACGACGAACGACGAACGACGCTGCACGATCTTGGAACGTGGCTCTACCGCACCATTCAGGTGGGGGTCGTGTTGTTGGCTGCGGGGATCATGCTTGGGGCGGTGTGGGCGAACGCCTCATGGGGTCGCTATTGGGGGTGGGATCCGAAGGAGACATGGGCGCTCATCACGCTCCTCTGGTTTCTGGCGCTCTTGCACGGGCGGTTCGCCGGATGGGTGAAGGATGCGGGATTGGCGATCGGCACGATCGGCGGCTTCTTTCTGCTCCTGATGACGTACTACGGCGTCAGCTTCTATCTGGTCGGGCTGCATAGTTACGCCGGAGGCAACGCCAAACCGATCCCGCCACTCCTCATCGCCTATCTTGTCGGCGAGGTGGTCGTGATGGCGGCCGTAGGGTTGAAGGCGTTTTCCAGCCGTCGCCCGTCGTGACAAGCGTGCCTTCCGGCGCGTGCTGATTCTATCGTTTGGGGATGACGAAGGTCATAGGCAGCGAGCGTCCAGCGCTGTAGAATTCCTTATTGAGGTCAGCAAGCTATGAGTCGGAGCGGGAGCATGGGAGAAGCAGGAGCGCGGATTGCCCGGCAGCGGGCGCAGGTCTATCGGTTTCTCGGATCGCTCTATTTGAACGAAAGCGACACGGCCCTCGTCGCCGCGGCTCGTCGGGCGCCCATTCGGAACCGGCTGGGGCAGCTGATGGGCAACGCGGCGTCCGAGCACCTCATGAAGTCTCACCTGATCGGCTCGCACGTCAATACGTTGGTGGATCGGCTTCATGAGGAACACGCTGCGCTCTTCGGGGCACACAGCCATCGTCCTGTCCTGTTGTTGGAAACCGCATATTGTCTGGCCTGCCATCTCGGTCCCCAGCGGACCGAAGAGCTGCCGCATCTCTACCGCGAGGCCGGGTTTGAGTGCGACCGTTATCAGGTACATGCTGATCATATCGGCGTGGAGCTCCTCTTTGTGGCGCATCTCTGTAATCTGGAGCGGCGGGCGTGGCGTCAGGGGTTGACGCATGTCGCCAGGCGTTGGGCATCAGCCCAGGAACGGTTCGTGCGGAGCCATCTCTGTTCGTGGGTCGAGTGGTTGCGTGAGTCGATCGATCGATCCGACGATGCCTGCTGGTTCCGTGTGATCGCTGCCGCCACCAATACCTTCATCACCGCGGATCATCAGCGTCAGCAAACGCTCGTCCACGTTTGAGGAGCTGGCGTAGGACGGGCGTGCCGGACGGTTGGACGTGGCCAGTGTGCTCGACTGGTAGGCGGACGGAATCAGCCCCGCTTGGCTGGTGGGTAGACGGACCAGTTCTTGTGGCCGCGGCACAAACGTACGTTGAACGCCTGCCGGGTGCTCCCTAGCATTGGCTCCGTCCGCTGACGATCCTGCTCCACTGCCCACCGTCAGCCAACTTTCTTGACTCGGTGTCCTCCGTCTGCCGACTGGCAGTGCCACTGTGCGCGTCGCGCGTCAGTTTCTCGCTCCCTGTTCTGCGTCATAGAAGATTTCCCGCCTTCGGGGTATTTTCGGAGATAGACGATCATTTGAGTCCTGTTCAGTGCAGAGAGCGGGGGCAGTGCGTTCGGCTCGCATCTGTGTCAGGAGGGCAAGCGATGACGCAACTGACACACTCCACCAGTTATGCCATCAGGGGATTGAAGCGGTTGGTTGTGGCGAATGGGTCGCTTCGTATCGAGCAGATCGCACATGCCGAGAGGTTGTCTCCGACGTTCATGGCGAAAGTCTTCCAAGCGCTGGCCAGGGCCGGTGTCATCAAGACCAAACGCGGACGCGGCGGCGGGGTTGAGCTGGCTCGGTCGGCGGGGCATGTCATGTTGCCGGAGGTGATCGAGGCGATGGAAGGCCAGGTAGCGAACGCGTTCTGTCTGCTCGATCATGGGTTTGATTGCAGCGATGGGTGGCGATGCGAGGTGCACGAGGGCAACAATGGGGTCTGACCTCTCGACGGGAATCCTAGCTGCGGTGAGAGGTCTGACCCCATCGGTACGTCTGGGGTGAAACGGCAGGGATGGGTAGGGGATTGAGGCTCAACCGAGTAAGTCGGTTAGGTAAAGCGGGTTGCTGGGTGTGCAATGACTGAGTGGATGCTGCAGTCGGATGTGGTGTACGGGCCGATTCGGTCACGGCGGTTGGGAACGTCGCTGGGGGTCAATATCCTGCCGCCCGATCACAAGTTTTGCTCGTACGACTGCCTCTACTGTCAGTGTGGATGGACGGTGCCCGAAGATGGTCATGCTCGCGCACTGCCGAGTGCCGAGTGGTTGCTGGCAGCCATCGATCAACAGTTGCGACATTGGTCTGAGGCGCCGATCACGATCAACGTTATTACGCTCGCCGGGAACGGTGAGCCGACGCTGCATCCGCGGTTCGGCGAGGTCGTCGATGGCCTCCTGAACTTGCGCGACCGATGGTTACCGATGGTGCCGGTCGGCATTCTCTCCGACTCCTCCACCGTGCACCGGCTGATCATCCGTCAGGCGCTCAAGCGGCTCGACGAGCGATTCATGAAGCTCGACGCCGGGAGCGCGGAGATGTGGCAGCAGCTCAACCGCCCGCTCGGTCATCCGGCTTGGGAGGCGATGCTTGAAGGATTGCGTGCGCTGCAGGATGTGACGCTCCAAAGCATCTTCGTCGACGGCAGCGTGGAGAACGCGACGGACGAAGCGGTGGCCGACTGGATTGAGGCTGTCGCGTTCGTCCAGCCGAAGCTGGTGCATCTCTATACGGTCAGCCGGCGGTCCGCTGATCCCGGGAGCCTGCCGGTACCCGAGTATCGTCTGATGGAAATCGGCCGCCGCCTCACCGAGACAACCGGCGTTGCCTCCGAGGTCTTCTCTATCCAGTAGTGACTTACGTCGTTTGGGGTTTGGCGTTATCAGGCATCTGCGGTACACTGAGCCCTGTTTGATGCATCCCACGAACGTGCTCATGAGGGTTGTGTCGTGACCGCAGTGATCGAGGCGCGCCGCTGGGCGGTACGGCTGTGTCTGATCACTGCGGGAGTGTTGGCGCTGGGCAAGCTTGCGATCGGTTTCTTCACCGGTTCGCTGGGCATCCTCGCCTCGGCGGTTGACTCCACGCTCGACATCCTTCTCTCCAGCGTCAACTACTGGTCGTTACGCATCGCTGACCGCCCCGCCGACGCCAATCATCGTTATGGCCACGGCAAGATCGAGAGTCTCGCCGGTCTCTTCGAATCGCTCGTCATCATGTGGTGCGGCGGGATCATCGTGGCAGAGTCATGGAAACGGCTCTGGCATCCGCAGCCGCTGGGGCATGTCGAGCTGGGGGTGGTGACGATGGCGGTGTCGGCCGCCGCCAGCTATTGGCTGGTGCGGTCGATCCGTCGGGCGCAGCAACAGACGGAATCGGCGATCCTGCGCAGCGAGTCGGTGCACTACACCAGTGATGCGCTCGCCAATGTTGGGGTGATACTCACGTTGCTGCTGGTGCGGTGGACGGGTCAGGCCTGGTGGGATCTGGCGATCTCCATCGTGATCGCTGCGTCGATTCTCTGGTCCGCCGGACGGCTCTTGAAAGGCGTCATCGATGAGCTGATGGATCGGGAGCTGCCGGAGAAGATTCAGAAGGACGTCGCTGATGCCATCCTGTCGTTCCATCCGCAGATCGTCGGCTTCCACAATCTCCGAACGCGTCAAGTCGGCCCGCGCAAATTCATCGAGGTACACATCGAGATTCGGGGCGAGCAGAGCTTCCAGCGGGCGCATGAGTTGACGGAGTCACTGATCAAGATGTTGGAGCAGCGGGTGCCCGGTGCCGACGTCACCGTCCACTACGATCCCGAGGGGGCGCAGTAAAAGGCGGTCGTAGGGCAAGCAAGCTTGGCTAGTCGGCAGTCGTATGGCAGTAATTCTCGCCAGTGAACGGTCGTAAGTCGCAGGTCGTGAGTCGTATGAGTCCGGTTGGTGAGTGTACGACGTGCGACTGCTTATTGCGCAGGCGTACTGCGTTACGACTGCCGACTAGCCAAGCCGACTGCTTACGACGGCGTTTCCCGGGCAACCTCCGGCTCGGCGGCGGCCGGTTTCGGTGCCGGGGTAGCGCCGACGATCTCGCGGGCCCGGGTGAGTGCGTCGTCGATGTTGCCGAACATATTCTCCTCGCCGATCGTCTGGTCGAAGCCAATCTGGACAAATGCGAACAGCGGCTGCGCGTGGACACCCGAGAGCAGCAGCGTGGTGCCTTGCCGGTGGGATTTGTGGTAGAGCTCTTCGAGCGCATGCAGTCCCGTCGCATCGATGGCCGGGACTTTACGCATGCGAAGGATGAACACCTTGGGCGGCCGCTCCAGTTCCCGCAGGGTGTCTTTGAGTCGGTCGGCGACGCCGAAGAAGAACGGTCCGTTGATCTCGTAGACCTCGACGCCCGCCGGCACATCCCGTTTGGCGATGGCATTTGGGTCCTGCCTATCGTGGAACTCGTCCGCGTCTTCCTTCAGCTCCCGCGTGACCGATCCGATGTTAGTCACCTCGCTCATCCGCCGCATGAAGAGCATTGCGGCCAGCACCATACCGACCTCCACGGCGACGGTCAGGTCGGCAAGCACCGTCAGGCCAAACGCGGTCAGGAGCACCGCGACATCGCTCCGTGGCGCTCTCAAGAGATGACGGAAATGATCGATCTCACTCATGTCCCATGCGACCACGATCAGGATGGCGGCGAGCGTAGCCAGTGGGATCATGCTCGCCAGCGGCGCCATGGTCAGCACGATGAGGAGCAGCATGATGGCGTGAATCATGCCGGCCACGGGCGTCCTGCCGCCGCTCTTGACGTTGGCTGCGGTGCGGGCGATGGCGCCGGTTGCCGGGATGCCGCCGAACAGCGTAGAGCCGATGTTGGCGACCCCCTGGGCGATCAGCTCGCAGTTGGATTTGTGGCGACCGCCGGTCATCCCATCGGCAACCACGGCCGAGAGCAACGATTCGATCGAGGCCAGGAGCGCGATGGTCGTCGCTTCGGGGATCAAGGCGCGGGCTGTATCGAAGCGGAACGCGGGCCAGTGCGGCGTTGGCAACGCGCTGGGGATACCGCCGAACCGTGAGCCGATCGTTTCCACCGGTAGCTGCAGGAAGTAGACGGCGGCGCTGCCGAGGACGACGGCGACGATGGCGGATGGGATGCGGGGAGCGTACCGGCGCAGCAGCGCGATCGTGACGAGCGAGCCGGCGGCGATGCTGACGGCTGCAGGATTCCACGTGGCGGCGTCGTGCAGGTATGCCGACCATTTGGGCAGGAACTCTGCCGGGACATCGGCGATCTGCAAGCCGAAGAAATCTTTGATCTGTGACGAGAAGATGAGCACGGCAATGCCGGAGGTAAAGCCGGTAGTGACCGGGTAGGGGATGAATTTGATGACGGCGCCGAGCTGTGACAGTCCCATGATGATCATAATGGCGCCGGCCATGAGCGTGGCGATTGCCAAGCCGTCGTAGCCGTGGCGTTGGATGATGCCGTAGATGATGACGACGAACGCGCCGGTAGGGCCGCCGATCTGTACGCGGCTGCCGCCCAGCGCCGAGATCAGGAATCCGGCGATGATTGCGGTGTAGAGCCCGCGCTCTGGCGTGACGCCGGAGGCGATCGCGAAGGCCATGGCCAGCGGCAGGGCGATGATGCCGACGGTCACGCCGGCGAACAGGTCGTGCCAGAAGGTGCGCGACCCGTACCCTTCGCGCCAGCAGATAATCAGTTTCGGGATAAACTGTTGGATGCTCATGATGTTGGATCCTGTGTATTCGTCGCGTTGCTCGATCAGAGAAAAATGGCTCCGATTCTACTGCCGGATGTCGCGTAACGCAAGGGTTGTCCAAGAACGGTCGTGGGGAGTGAGCCGCGCCAGTTGGCAGTCGGAAAACAGTGGGCATAGCCAGTCAGCAGTCGGAGCGCAGTTTGCCTGGCCAGCCAGCAGTCGTAGGTCGTACGTTCTACATTAGCCAACTCAATACGACCTACGACGTGCGACTGCCCACTGGACGGGTTTACTCCCTACGACTGCCAACGAATCTCGCCCACTGCTCTACGACCGCCGTTACGGGGCTCGCGCGGGGCAATCGAACGTGGTAAGGTATGCGCAAATAGCGTGGGCAGGCTGGGTGTGTTGCAGTAACGGGGTCTGACCTCATGCCGAGCAGCTTGGCTGCGGTGAGAGGTCTGACCCCATCGGCTGGAGGGGGCGAAACGGTAGGGATGGGTAAGGGATTTGATATCTGGCTCGAATCGACAAGGTTGCGGTGAAGCGGTCAGCAGGGGGTTTCTGATGGATGCTATTGAAGTCCGCCATGAGCCGGAGCGGCGGCGGTTTGTGGCGGTGGTGGAGGGGCGGGAGGCGTACGTGGCGTACGCGCAGAGCGGCACGGTGCTCGACTTCAATCACACGTTCGTTCCGCCGGAGCTGCGGGGGCGCGGGCTGGCGGAACGGGTGGTGCGTGCCGGCTTCGAGTACGCGAAGCAGCAGGGCATGACGGTGGTGCCGTCGTGTCCGTACATCTCCGGCGCGTTCCTGCGGCGCTATCCGAAGTGGGAGTCGGTCGTTGACTCATCGTGGGATGGCTAGCGCGCGGCGATGACCGAGAAGAGCGACCTTTGACTTTCGACCCTGGAGCCAAAGGTCGAGAGTCGAATGTCGTAGGTCGATTTTTCCGGTTACTGACACGTATGTGTTGTGATCTACGGAGGTTGGCATGAGCGATTTTTACTTTCCGTTCACGGCAATGCTGGGGCAGGATCGGATGAAGACGGGGCTGCTGCTCAACGCGATCAATCCGCGGATCGGCGGGCTGCTCGTCCGCGGTGAGAAGGGGAGCGGCAAGTCGACGGCGTCGCGGGCGATGCAGCATCTCCTGCCTGAGATCACGGTGATGCTGGGCTGCCCGTTCAACTGCGGTCCGGATGACATCGGGCATGCGTGCGAGTCATGTCGACTGAAGATCGATCGGAAGGAGCCGCTGAAGCTGGGGCGGCAGCGCGTGCCGTTCGTCGAATTACCGGTCGGCGCGACGAAGGATCGGATCATCGGGGCGCTGGAGGTCGCCGGCGAGGAGCATCGTGTGGTGAAACGGTTGCAGTTCGGGCTGCTGGCGCGCGCCAACCGCGGCATCCTCTATATCGACGAGGTGAACATGCTCGGCAACGAGTTGATCGAGCCGCTGCTCGACTCTGCTGTGACCGGCGTCAACGTGGTGGAGCGCGACGAAGCGTCGGTGCGGCATCCGGCGGCGTTCATCCTCGTTGGCACGATGAATCCCGAAGAGGGTGGCTTGCGGCCGCAGCTGCTGGATCGGTTCGGGCTGGCGGTGGAGGTGCAGCGGGTGAAGGATCTGGAGGTGCGGGCGGAGGTCGTCGATCGGCGCATCCAGTATGAGCAGAATCCGGCGGCGTTCATGGAGCAGTGGGCGGAGACGGAGGAGCAGGAGCGGCGGCGGATTCAGCAGGCGCGCGAGCTGCTACCGCAGGTGAAGATTACGGATGAGCGGCGGCGGCTGATCAGCCGGATCTGCGCCGATGAGGGAACGGACGGGCTGCGGGCGGATCTGGCGATCTACAAGGCGGCGCTGACGCTGGCGGCGTACCGGCAGCAGACCGAGGTGAGCGACGCCGATATCAAGGATGCGGCGGAGTTGGCGTTGCTGCACCGCACCCATAGAGCGTGAGGCCGTGGCGGGGGACAAGAGACGTGGGGCGTGGGAAATCGGGCGCGATGAGGCGGATGTGGAACACCGGCGCGAGGACTGCTTTGTTACCACGGGTGCCTGGCACCGACAGGTTGGTTGCGGCGAAGCGGTGGGATGGGCGAGGGATTTGTTACTGTGCGGGGTCTGACCCTTTGGCCGACACGCTTGGATGGCGTGAAGGGTCTGACCCCGTTGGTATGGTTGGGGTGGGGCGGTGAGGACGGGCAGGGGATCAGGACTGTTGATCGAAGCGGTTGGACTATGGTGAAGAGGTAGGGTAGTGGCCAGTCGCTTCGGCGTCACACCTGAAAAGCAATCGGGGCTGGCAGAGCAATTTGTGCGGCTCGGCATTCGTGAAGAGGACATCGAGGAGCGGTTTATCCGATCCTCGGGCCCCGGTGGGCAAAACGTCAACAAGGTGTCGACATGCGTCTGGCTGAAGCACCGGCCGACCGGTATCGAGATCAAGGCGCAGGAGGAGCGGTCGCAGGCGCTCAACCGGTTTCTGGCGCGCAGGCGCTTGGCGCGTCGTGTGGAAGAGCGGGTGCTGGGGCGCGCCAGCGAGGAGCGGCAGCGGATCGAGAAGATTCGTCGTCAAAAGCGTCGCCGATCCCGCCGAGCCAGAGAGAAGCTGTTGCAAGACAAACGCTTCCAGTCAGTCAAGAAAGATCTCCGCAAGGCGCCGGAAGCGCGTGGCGACGACTGAGAAGAGCGATTCTGGATTTCCGACACGTGACCCGTGACCGCCCACGACGTATTGGTCTCAGGCCACATGGCTTGATGGTTCGTCTTCGAGCGCAGGCCACGTAGTGGCCGGAGTCGAGAAGTTCCCGCTGTTCTCGATTCGCTTCGCTCACTCGAACACGAACCTACCAGTTGGCGTTGGTTACGAAGCACGAAACGTTGGTCGAAAGTCGAATATCGCCTTTTGGCATCTTGTTTATCTCGCGCGTAGGCACTCAGGCACGGATTTTTTCACAAAAAGTTTTGACAGCTCTAGTTTTCGTCTAATGCATCAGCTATAGTTGAAAGTGGCAGGAGCGACAGGGATGGCGTAGTGAGTACCTGCCATGCGGTGCAGTGGATGTAGGGTGAGTAGTGGCAAGTGTAATAGACGGCCGGGCGGTCCGAACGGTGATCAGGACGCCCGGTCGTTGTTTTTTTGTGCAGCGCGGTTCGCGATCGTATCTCGTTTGATAGTCTGGTATTCTACGCTTCACGCGCGATGATCAATGCTGCATGGTTTTAGGGTCTTGCGTAATCCGGATAGAGCGAGTAGGGTATGTGGCAGGAGGACGACGATGGGCGGGGTCAATCCCTACATTCAGCCGCCGGAGATCACGCTGCCGAAGCAGAAGTACAAGATTACCTTTCTGCCGCAAAATGTGACGGTAGAGGTGGATCCGGCGAAAATTCCGTATGGACGGACTGGGCAGCCGGGCAGTATCCTCGATATCGCGATCGAGCATGGTGTTGATCTCGACCATGCCTGCGGCGGCGTTTGTGCTTGCTCTACCTGTCACGTGATCGTCAAGCAGGGGGTCGAGAGCTGCAGCCCGATGGCC
>Ga0247727_10009025_pt1 | contig 18259 bp, 17 predicted proteins | sample WisWelCaveWW1625_FD_202498 | JGI IMG/M metagenome (GOLD analysis project Ga0247727, IMG submission 202498) | Biofilm microbial communities from Wishing Well Cave, Virginia, United States - WW16-25 | ecosystem: Environmental > Aquatic > Deep subsurface > Groundwater > Cave microbial mat | place... | reverse complement strand
CAATGATTCCTAAGATTTTTTCAAAGTTATCTAAACGCTCCACAACCGACAGGACAGGCGCAGCCTGGACAGGAGGTTGTTCTATAGGGACTACCTTCTCATCATCTTCTTCTATTTCTACTTCTACAGGCTGATCTCCCATTTCAGGAGCCATCTTAACCTCTTCATCATCATCTTTCATCATTTTTTAAACTCACTGAGAAAAGCCACCTACAGGCTCCGACAAGAGTGATTTCTCCTCTTCCTGAGACTGTGGTGACGCTTGTTTATTAGAACTACGAAGTGCTTGAGACAATACTTGAGAGAATATACCTAAGTTCTGCCTTAGTTCATTCTGCGATACTTCTATATCCCGTAGCTTTGTAAAAAGTCCACAAACTGCGTAGGTAACACCCCAGGATACAAGCCCTGCCAGAAGCATTCCCAACATTACTCCTACTAACATTGTAAAGCCCTTTTGTATTTAGACTGGTACCAGATACCCGAAGGCCATCACGGTCTTGAACAGCACGCCCGTCGGGCCTGGAGAGGAGGCGTCGTTGCCCCATCCTATTTGGACCTCTTCCCCTGCTGCATAAGAGACAAGCGGGGAATCCATAGTGCCCGTCGCGCTACCGTTATACGTAGCCGAGGCAACAGTTTGTGTAAATGTTGCAAGCGTGGTTTCGGTACTATCAGTCTTGCGAGCCCGAAACGTAATAGTCCATGTGCCAACCCCTGCCCCAGTATCGTAGCCCCCAGATGCACACAGGATCTTTAACACCTTACCAGTAGGCACGTTGAACTTGGAACACTTCTGCCCGCTTCCCATGATACCGAACACTACAGACCCGGCGGCGATAGCTGTAGTGGTGGTGGTCACAAGAGAGATTGGAATGGCAGGATCAGCCCAGGACGGGTCTGTACCGTCAGACGACAACACCTTGTTGTCGGCACCGATACCGAGCCGCGTGGTGGCCGACGCATCACGGACAACAATATCCCCGCGAGTTGTCAGCGGCGTAACGATCGCAAGTTGAGCGGTAGCATTAGCCGCCGCTATCATAGTGCGGCCCGCTGCGGTACAGGCAATCTCCTCTGTATCCCCAGCGCCAACCGTGGAACGCCCAAGCACCTTATCCGTGGCAGAGACGTTCTGTAGCTTGGCGTAGGTCACCGCGTCGTCAGCGATACCGGCAGTAGCCACAGTCCCAAAGCCGACCGTTGACCCGCTCTCACGCAGCACCGCACCAGATGCCGCCGACGCCGCGATGTCCGCAGGATCGCCGGTAGAGTTCGCGGCCCTGCCAATGACCGAGAGAGCCGCACTGTTCCGTAGTTTGGCGTTTGACACGGCATCGTTGGCAATAAGAGTCGTTCCGATACCGCTAAGAGCCACATTAAGCGTTGCGTCTGGTAGAGAAAGTGCCGACCCGATGATTATCTCTGTAATGTCCCCACCGCCTGCCCCATCACTACCAAGCAGACGACCAGAGGTGATAGTCTGCATCTTGGCGTGAGTCACGGCATTTGCCGCTATACCAGCAGTCGCCACAGTCCCAAACCCTATAATAGACCCACTCTCTCTCAAGACTGCAGCAGAAGCGGCAGTAGTAGAAATATCAGCAGGATCGCCAGAACTATTAGCACTTCTACCTATTACAGATAATGCAGCACTATCTCTTAGTTTAGCGTCTATGACTGCATTATTCACTATTTCTGCTGTATCAACTGCATTAGCAGCTATAGTAGCAGCAAAAGAACCTATACCTGACCCTGTAACATCTCCCGTGAGAGTGATGGTTTGATCTCCGGTATTAGTCCCGGTAGACGTACCACTACCTGCAGGAACACCTAAGTTGGTTCTTGCGATAGGCTTATCAGGAAGGTCATTGAGATTTTGAGATTTTAGAAGATAAAGGTCAAGAGAAGTGACTATAGAAGAATATAAACCAGTCCAATATGTTTCTAAAGATTCTAATTTAGTAGGAACCTTGAATGGTGTAGGTTCAGAGATGTTTAATGAAGGTAGTTTAGTGTCACTTATTCGGGGGGTATTCCCCTTATAGATGGTTAAAAACTTCATAAGGTATACTCAACCACTTTTTACTATATTCAACTTTTCGTATCTACAGGATTATGATTACTTTTTAAAATATCTTCTGGTAGAATATTTTCTTCACATATCGGACATTGTGTTACAGGTGTGGAAAAGCTTGTCTCACTTCCACAAGCATGACATATACTGGTATATCTCATTTACTTTGCCCAATCTCCTTCTGATGTAGCGTAAGCTACGCCAATACCATATTTGGAACATAACTAATCTCGTTTCCTCTCTCTCTCTCCTTCTGATGTAGCGTAAGCTACGCCAGTAAACCAATTACGGACCAGTATAAGCAGCAGCAATTACTTTCGCAGCAGTAATTGAAACCTCATGCTTAGAAACCATCTCGGAGTTACATTCAGTTTTCTGAGCATTAGTAAAGCGTAAGCCCTCTAAAGAGTCAGAAACACAGTCGATAATCCAAGCCTTGTCCTCAGCAGTTAAAGCTAAAGCCATATTTGGAATCCTTTCCATATTTTGCAAGATTTCCCGATACCATGCACAATGCCTGCAAATCACCGGGTATACTTGCAGTTATATTGATATAAACCAAGGATATATAAGGGTTTATGTCTATACATACCCCCCTTAAACCCCCCATCGGCCTTTAAGGTTACCTCTTCTCTAAACAAGAAAAGCCTTGGGAGCGGGGTTAACGGAACATAGGATTTCTGGAGTTATCTCTGACCTATGCGACGATTCCTATACGGATAAAAACCTCAGTCCTGTGGAAAAAGAACAAAGAGCCTATTATTGGAGTCGAACCAATATCTTCCCACTTACAAGGTGGGGCTCTGCCAGTTGAGCTAAAAAGGCTGTGTGGGGCTAAACGCCCCGTGTTTTACCTTATAGAGCAAGCGCAGCTTGCGCTGCACCTGTGTTACCACTGAAGGTACTTTAAGGGATACGGCCCCTTACGGGGATGGTATTCATATATTCACTTAATTAGGATGGTTACCAAATGGAAACATCTCCAAAGACTTTAGGAAGGCTTATAGGCTCTCCGGACACCTTTTAGACCATCTACACCTTTAGACCATCCAAACGCCTCATAAGGCTTCCTATTGAGTTTGGGAGGGTTTTAAAAGTCTACCATAGGTTGTTAGTAAACATACCACCCAAGTTCTTTCAATCTCTGGTCAAAGAGTTCATTATGAGCCCCTATTGGTGGCATACAGTTTGTAGAAAAATCTAAATAATGAAGGTATTCGTGTAACCAAACATTCTGAATCTCTTTAAAATCCCAATAAACTCCCCAAGGATTTTGAAGATAAATATTAATTTCTATAGCAAAACTATTAAATTCTCCTAAAAGATAAACTTCTACATCTATCCACGGAGTAGGGATTATATAAAATAATGGAGACTTTTGGTCCTTTATAATAGTTTTGATTAAAGGAAGGTTACATTCTTTAGAAAGTTCGACATTACGTTTAGCCACCCATTTTGCAACTTCTATCGGGACAGAGAAAGGGAGTAGCAGGTTGAGACTCTGCTACTCCAACGGGAGGAGCCCTCCCCGCAGCCTTGAAAGCTTCTAAGTATAAACGACGGATTAGTGCTGTAGAGCGTAGATAGGTACTCTTATGAGGTTCTTTTAAACTGACATCTGCGTTCACAAAGGTATCGTGGACTTGACAAATATATTCAACAGATAGCCAGGAAGTAGCAGCGGCAATTCGCTCATCTGCATAGGTAGCAGTAACAGTTTGCTTGGCAGCCTTGTAAGCTTCTTTAGTGACTTCAGGAAGTTGATCCCAGGCTAAGAGGATATAAGCGTCTGTACGCTCAATAATAGGTGTTAAGAGTCCACCAGAGGCTTTAGTACCTACAGTACCTGGAGCAGCACACCCGAATAGGACTAATGTAGTTAATACCAAGACTTTTAAGAAGTTATTCATTACTTTAGTATACCTCCAGTCACAGCACTAAGTCCTACACTAACAGCAGATAAAGCAATGCTGGACACTTGCTTAACCACACGCCAAGCAGCCGCATTACCACGAATCTTATGGATTTCAGCGATAGCCACTAACTGAGCTTCTAACTCAGCTTTGAGTTTGGTATCCCCAGAGGCTATAGCGGAGATAAGCACTGGTGCAATATCTTTAGCGATAGCATCAACATCTACTTGGGCTTCTGATAAAGCATCTTTGAGTTCAGTTTTAAGGATTGCTAAAAGCTGATTAGCCATTTCTCCAAGGTTTAAGATGGGTTGAGGGACAATTTGTGGAGTAGGAAGACCGATTGGGCCTGATACAGCCTCATTAAAGGGTCGAGATACAACTATTGACATTTATAAACTCCTTTGGAGTTGCAAATTGGGTAGAATCATAGGTAAAAGGAGAATAGGGATATTGTGGAGCTACTGGATAAGAATATTTTGGCTTGCCGCAATAAGGGCAAAGATCACAAGTACAATATTCTTTATTATTATACCAGCCATGATTAGTTTTCATAATTAAGCAACTGGAATTACATAACCGATACCAGTGATAGTTAAATCTGTAGTAGCACCAGCAACGTCAGCACGCAGCAAAGAGTTAGCGGCTCCTACTAAAACTACTTTCGAATAACCAGGAGCCCCATTGGCACAGGTAAATAAACCAAGAGTACCGGCAGTATCTTCAACTGTGATAACAGCAGCGACACTGGAACTATAACTTATATCAGTAATGACATTTTGAAAACCGGCACCAGGATCTACCATGAGAGATGTGTTCTGAATGCTTGCTCCAACAATAGAAACTGCAAAAGATACTGGTACTGCGCCTTCTAAAAGGCGACGTTGTGAAATAGTTAATTGAGCCATAATTAGTTATACACTATGTAATCATCAGGCGTCCCGCGAACGTCCTGCGGAGGAACACCAGAGGAAGGACTGCGGAGGGCCTCCCATATACCAACTTCTAACTTGGTCGGACGACGACGGAAGAAGTTTATAGTACGTAACTTAGCGATTTCTACAGCATTCAAGCTCTTAGCATCTTTGAGAATACCCATATCACCCTCGATATTCTTTGCATTGGCATCAGCAATAAGAGCGCGATTCTTGAATTTCTCTACTTGTTCCGGAGTCAATCCAGAGTTTTCAATATTCTTAATGCAAGCCTGAACATACACTAAATCCGGCCTTTGGACAGCACGTCTGCCAGAGCCGGTTTGCTTTACTGAAATCTTCGGGTTAATATCTTTATCTGCCATATAACATCTCCTTATTTGTTAGGTTATACATATATTCACTTAGTTACCATAGGCGAGGCCCCATCCAGTTTGGTTTATCAGCATTTCGCTGCTTACCAAATAAACTGTTACGACCCAACTCATCTATACGCTTACGAATTGCCTGTTCATTTCGTTCTTTCAAAGACCGAGTTTGATCTACTCCTAAATTCTTCATGAAATAATTTACGATTCCCGCAACAGCATCTAATCTATCATCAAACTTAAGACAACCTTTTTCACGAGTTATACGAGTCATTTGGTGAAATAACGAACGTTGTTGGGCGGTTTCAGGAGGATCATCAGGGTGTTCCACCATATCATCGTGGATAACTTGCGGGTCTACGATAAGAAGATGCTGATTCATTACAGGCTCTAAGGTATCTATGATACGAGCCTCTTTCTGCTTAGTCACCCACTCTGATTCAGTCAGTACACAAGGGTAATGATCCCTCAACACTGGAGCCAAGAGCGCAGCAAACATACCATCACCGAAGTTAGGCTCATGAATGATCTCTTTAACATTACAAGACTTAGCCAGATTGGCAATAGCTACTAATGTTTCCGGATCATAGCCTTGTCTAAAGCCTCTGACCTTTTTTAGAAGGATATACCCATTACAGGTATAAGCAATAGCACAGGCCAACTCATCTTTGCCTCTACCGGCTGGATCTATGAACATAGCGCAATGATCTAACTTCAACCACTCTAATCCTGATGATTTGAAGTTCATGGGTCTGAAGAACTTATCACCCGAGAAACCAACATTAGGAAGATCCTTCCAAGCAAAGTCTGGATCACTGGTCCAGACAATAGAAGAAGGTATGGTATTTCCAACATCCATAACCACAAGATCTCTGAGGCGAAGAGGATATCTCTCTGCATCAGATAACGAGGTATCCAACATAAACTGAAGGGCAAAGCCGGAACGAGCAAACTCTACTTCTTTATCTTGAAGGCGAAACTCATTAAATCTCTGCGGGTCAGTAGAGGCACCCAACTGACCTGTTAAACCAAAACCTGTCTGTAAGCCTTCTGTTTCTGCCATCTCTTCATGAATACATGGTTCTAATTCAGAACCAAAGCGAGTGAGCCATTTAGAATCAGGATAGCGAGCAGGATAAATAATGCGCTTATACCCCCGATCCCGCCGAAGCTTGTCGTAAAGGGATTCCTCACATTGCGGGGTTCCAAGGTAAATTACCACGCCAGTTTCAGGTTTGACAATAGCACCACCGATCTCTTGGACGGTATGGGCTAACTTCGCTCTTAGTAGTTGAGTCTCAGAGGTCTTAGGAACCTCTACGTCGTCACAGAAGGCAATATCAGCCCTACCTCCAGTCATTTGGCCGAAGATGCCTACGGACCTTACAGATGGTGCCTGAGCAGTTTGACAACCTCTGACATCGAAACCAAGGGCTGACGACCTGTCACCTAATCGTTTATCAGGTAACAAATGCTGAAGTTCTGGTATATCCTTAATAAGATTCAGAACGAAGGTAGTAAATTCATCAGACTTGACTTTAGCAGCAGATAGCGCCAAGATTTGAATATCTTTATTCCAACCCAAAACCCATGCCGCTGCAGTAGCATCAATCCATGACTTCCCGATCCCACGATAAGCTTCGATAATGACCTTACGGGTAATCTCCCCACGAGCATTCTTGAGCATGGGATATTGGTCTATAAAATTATCAGAAAGTTTAAGCGGCACAATCTCAGCAGCCTTTATGATATTTTGAACAACGTTAGCAATCTTATACTGGAGTTTAGTAGGTTCAGGTAAACCTAATTTAAACCATACATAGTATAAGAACTTTCTAAAGTCCTCAAACTCCTTCGGTAAACTCATTCTTATGCTGCCAGTTCATCATCTAACTTAGATTTCATTCCTGCTAAGATAGTTTTAAGAGTTTCTTGGTTATTTTCTGTTTTGGCTGTACCAGGAGCGCAGTTAATATCGTTGTTGTTTAAGAATCGAATAATGGCCTCTAAAATCTTGGGATCAGCCGCCATCTCGCTATCTAAGAGAGCGATGAAGTTATCACAAAGTTTATCGTGGATCTTTGCGAGTTTATCGGCGTTAATATTAAGAACTTGCTTTGTTATGGACATCTAATTTAGTCTCCATTTTTCTGAGAATTTCTGTTTGGATTTTAAGATTCTCTGCCATAGTTTCCAAAACCTTTTCGAGAGATTTACGGACATACCAGATAGGTACGCCATCTTCATCCATCTTATTATGCCATCGCCAAAGATCTGTAAGTTTCTCACATTGATCGTCTGTTAAGCCTGACGTTGGTTCAGCCGCCTCTAATTTCTTAGCTTTAAGAAAACCTAATACTTCTCGAATAACCAGTAAACATAATAAAGCACTACCAGTTAGGGTTGTTGCTTCCATAGTTATCGTCCTTGATCGTAAATGTCACGGGCTTTGGTAGCGCGTTCGGTTGCATCTTGGAATACTTTTAAGACTTCAGGAAACTCTACTAAGAGTTGAGCCTGAGCAGCTTGTCTTGCACCGGAGATAAGTCCACCTATTTTATTAATTTGAGAGTTTTTAATATTAGGATCATTATCGTATTGCGGTAATCGTTTGTAATCTGACGATTGAATTCTGGCTGCTAACGCTTGTTTAAGCGTTTGCCCATCTGAGTTTTTAACCTGTCCAACTAACTCAGCAAAGCGATCATCAGCAGGTTGCCCCTTCTGATTCCGATACTGTGTCAAGTCTACAGAGATTCCACCAATAGTGACTTTATTAGGTGTTGCACCCCAATTATGATTGAGGCGTATCATTTCATTATACACAGGATCACCTTTATTAGAGGCCATTTGAAGAGGCATCCACAGAGACATATGATTGCCTAAAGGATCTTCCCCCCAACTTTTCATTCGAGTTAAAGGCTCTCCTAAGATGGTACGCCTGACTGAAAGATTAGAAGCATTCCAAGGAGTCTTTGCGGAGGAAGCATCTAAAAAGTTTCGAGACTCTCTCAAAGATTGCATAGACTCATCACCTAAGAGTTCTCCAGTCTGTTTCAGAATATTAGGAACAAAAGTGCTGGTAATACTACCTAATACTTTAATACCCTCTTTCGGATCACCACTATCAACCGCAGACAATAAATCAACCCAAGTTCTCATATACTGCTTGTGAACAAGATCTTGACTAATAACAGTCCAAAGACCACCCATAGCAGCATTAATCTTACCTTGATCTTCTTCTTTAGCGAAATAAGAATATTGAGTCATATCCGCAATAATACTTAGAGTATTCCCAACATTATCAAAGAGGTCAAATGGAATACTAACTGTTCCTGGTTCTCCTGCCTTCCCAAATCTGATGGAATAGGGCGCGTTACCTGCTCCCTTCCAAGACTTAAAGACTTCAGGATCGGCGGGACCTTTTCCAATCAGGGCGACAGTAGCATCTTTATTATAGAGGTTCATCGCTAATGGAACCATTGTTACAAGTGTTCCTGCACCTACAGCAGCACGCCCTAAAGCATTTGCTTTGGTAATCGGATCGTCTGACAACATATCACGAGCAAAGCGAGAAACCCACTTTTGAGTTTGTGGTCCTGCGTGGACAGCAATATCACCACTAAGATCTGCCATACGTTGTGCCCAAGCTCCGTAGAGTATTTGCGCAGAACCTACGATTGGATCTATAATACGATTATAATTAGATTCAAAAATCTTAGCAGAAGTTGTAATGAAAGGAGCTAATAAACGCAGCGGTGGAGCGAAAGTCATAAAAGACTTGATATGATTAACAAACTTACCAGTCTGGCCTGTATAGGTTGCTTCTTGTGCCGCCTTATAACTTTGATCGACTAAGGAAATATCTTGAGGAGAATAGTTTCGATGAGCAAAGTCACTCACAAACTCAGCCATAGCGTCTGGATTAGCGTCAGCCAATTCAGGATGCCCCTTTAACATTGGAAGACGTTCTTGAGCGTTGGCAACTCCTTCAGAGATTATTCGATCTCTTGTGAGGATTTCATCATTTTTAATAAGACTTTGGAAACGTTCAGCAATATAATCTGCTCGTTTAGCTTCAGCAATACCTAAACGTTGCGCTTCTTGAGCCAAAGAAGCAATAGAATGGCCTCTAAAGTTAATAGCTTTGAACACTTGATCCGAAGACGCTAAAAAGCGCCCAGGTAGGGACGAAACGGCTCCAAGAAAATCAAAAGACTTTTCAATAGATCCTGAAATTTCTGGACCAAGTTTCTGAGCAAGAAAAGGTATAGCCCATTTTAAAGGTGCTGAAGATGCTAACTGCGCACCAGTAATGGTTGCACCGTGCGTTACCTTAGAGGGATCGTGCTTACCAAAGAGAGTAGAGTGACCAGTAAGTAGACTATCTTTTAAAGCTTTCCTGGCAGTTTGCCCGCCAGCCTTATTTCCAAATAATCCTACGAGATCTAAGATTCCTCTTGAGTTTTCTATAGCATTCTTAATACCGTGTTGAACAGCCTGAAAACCCTCTTCCTTGGCCCAAGACGAACGGATAAGACCGCCAAATGCACGCTCCATTGGTAAGATCCAGCTTTGTGCAACATTATTATAAAGATTGCGCATATGAAGCTGTGTTCCGCTCAATAAGCTCTGAACCTGCGCGAACACTGGAATATCCCACATACCTCCACGAGTATTTTTCAGAGCCGCTGCACCATGTCTTTCTATGGCTTCGGCATTAAAGGTTAAAACATCTGCAATCTTCTTCACTCCACCACGCGCATCTATCCACCGCTTAGCAAGATCTCTGGTTACTGTCGCAGCTTCTGCGATTCCTGGTATAAAGGGGAATGAGTGGAATTCGGTGATTGGACCTGGGATATCAGGGTTTGTTTTGAGTTTTTTAAGTTTATCAGTTTCTTCTAATAATTTAATTAAGGGTGTGGCATCTGGAGGTGTCAGAGCCTGTCCCGGTTCCTCAATAAAACGAATATCAGAAGGATTGCTTTCTTTTACTGCTTTTTCTAAAGCAGCATCACTAATTAAACCGGCTTCATTTCGTTTATAAGCTTCGGTTATTAAAGCTTTAGTAGTTAACTCATCATATTTTCCAGGAAGATTTTGTGGACGACTAACATTAGCCCCAAAGTCAAAACTTGTATCGGCAGTCTTTGGAATCTCTCTAAACTTACTTGGCTTAGCAGAAATCGTAGGAATAGTCACACCAAACTTATTAGGTGTACCAGCATCTATGATGGTTGGTGCGGCTTTGCCAGGAATTGTTTTAGAGATGACATTCTGCCGGTTGACTCCCACCTTCTCTAAAGCGTTGTCCATGAACGTACCGGATAACTCAAACATCTGAGCGATACGCTGAAACTTGAGAGGATCTTTGGCAGCCATTCCTAAAAAGTTGGGCACATTCTTGACTTCTTTCGCCAATGAGTTCGCAACCTTAGTCAGAAGATCATTAGTGGCTAAAATTTTTGCAGCACCAACCGCGATATCGCCCTTAGTAGCCGATTGAAGGCGCATAAGAAAAGTAAATTCCTCATTTCGACTCAACCCTAACATCTTCACCATATTCGGCCAAGCAGCCTTAAGATGTTCGTCTAAGACAGTTTCTCCGACTTGCTTGATTGCTTTGGAGTAAACCTCTTCATAAGCCCTTCCGATACTCACCGCCGCCTCCGGAGTCATTCCCTCAAACAGCCGAAGCTCTGACTGGTCTACGGTCTTGCGAAGGCGCTCTAAGGGGTTTACACCGGCTGAGAGAGCTTTAATGGGTAGACCTGTGTTGTGAACTAACCGTTCCTCATGAGAGAGTCCGAAGGTTTCTCGGCGGATAGCCTCTTCACCATAGTTACCTTTCAAGGGTTTTTCAAAGAGTCCAGATTCCTTTTGTAGATCCGATTGAAATTGTGATCCAAAAAGAGAACGTTCTTGTTCTAACACTTCTGGAACATCACCAAGTTTCTTTAATCGCGCCTGTGACACTGCTATATCTTGAGCCTGTTGGGAAACAGTTTGACCTAAAGTCTCTCGATTAATAGGAGGTACATCAGCAAGTTGACCAGCCGGAACACCGCTACCAACAGGTTCAAAGAAATGCTGATATTCTTGTTCCGGTAATCCAGTACCTTTTAGAATTTTTCGAGTTTGCTCGGTTTCTAAAGGAATAAGTTCTTCTATAGGATTTCTAGCACTGGACATTGCTTCTTGAATTTCTGTAGCTAACTGTTTGCGTTGAGCCGCAGTAAATTTCGCACCTTCAGTCATGGCTTTATTCGTGCCAAAGACTGCTTTGATAAGAGGGCCTGCAATAGAACCTATACCCATACCTTCTAAAACACTTTTAAGTCGTGCAGTCGCATCAGAATCTTGAGGGCCAACAGCTAAGAAATCTGTAACCGGATTACTAAAAATTGTATCTTGAAAAAGATTAGACAGATTAGAGTGATTTTCAAAAAAGAGGCTAGAAATTCCAAGATCTGTTGCCCCATAAGCAACTTTGCCAAGATAACCCAACTTGCTGAGTTTACTCGCTAAACCTACTCCTTGTAAGATTGCGCTACCAGTCATCAAACCGGCAACAATTTGAGTAAGATCAGACACTACGGCTCCCGCCGTTGTAGAAGAGTCAAACCGATCCCAATTAGGCAACCAATCATTTCCAATATGATCGACAAGACTATAAGCATCTCGGAAGATGTTGCCTACACCACGGAAAGGAGCCGCGATAAGATCCGTAGTATAATCTAATACATCAGGATTGGCTATCTCGGCTCCAGGTCTAAAGGCTTTATGCAGATTAATTTTGTCTTGTATTGTACCGGGCTTTGGAGGACCGTATAGAGCGTCGTAGTAGGTACCCGGCTCTTGTGGAGGAGTTAGGATTGGATCTTCAGGCATATTAGCTAATTCTCCGGATAGCGGCTATTTGGTATTTTGTAAAGATATCAAGGAAAGCGCGAACAGAAGTTGAATCTCCACCTAAACCTAATTTCTGGAAAAGTAAAGAAGTTACTTCAGGATTGGCCAACACTTCATTTAATTCTTTTTCTGTATTAAAAAGAGGAGTGAACTGGAAAGCAACATATTGTCCTGGTAATAGAATACCAAAAGCAGAACCTCGAATTACATCTTTATAATCTAATCCAGTATACAATGTAGACGCTAAGAGAGCATCTGTTTTAATTTGAGGTATGGCATTAGTTTGAGAAATAGTGGTCATTAATTCGCCAATCTTCCGCTTACTAAAGTCTTTAAACTCATTTGTATAAAGTGAACCCATAGCAGACTGCTTCAGCACAAAGGCAGCCATCGCATTTGGATGGAAAGAAACAGGAAATGTCTGTTGACTATAGAGATCTACAAATTCATTTTGACGGAACATTGTATCATTCTTAAGACGATTTGCCCCAAGACGCCCCAATTCAGTTTGTAATAAAAGTACCGACGAATGTGAACGACCTGTTGGTGACTCTAAAACACGGATTATTGAAGCACCCTTAACATCTTTAATTACATCTCGTAAATTGGTATAATTAATATTAGGGTAAGCTTTAGAGTGTTGAGGTTCTAAATCACTTTCAACAAAGAAATTCTGTTCTCTATCAAAAGTAACATTTCTTTGAGGATTGCCTATTAACGCTCCCGCCTTCTTTAGATCTTCAATCTCCACTTCAGATTTGCCAGTATCCTTTTCAGTTTGAATACCAGTTGCAGAAGCTTTGGTCTTTGTAGAATATGGGTCAAAATGCGAGAGAGGATTGAGGCCATCTAAATGCTCCTGAGCTTGTATGATAATCTTATCAAGTTCGTTTTGGGCAGCGCGTTGGAAGCCTGAAGTAGTTCCATCGTTGGCTACGATACCTTCAGGAGAATGCTTCCACTTTTCCCAAGCCGCTTCTATTTGATTGGTAAAGCGTTCAATAAAGTTTTTACCATCTGGCGTTAACTGAATAGGTAAACGAGGTTTGTTACCAAAGGCTCCAATATCTCCAGCTTGAATAAGTCTATTAGGATCTTCTTGCACTAAACCTAATTGAACCCACGGACCTCCTAATTTATTTTTAAGAGTCGGTTGAGTTTTAGAAATATCTAAGATTGTGCTGGCTATATTAGCACGATATGCACGTATCGTTGCCTTAGCCTCAGCGGAAGATTCCACAACACCACGAGTACGCCCTACAACCCATTGCCGAAGCTTCATACCTTCATCATATGGTATGACTTTATTGGAAATATCGGCATCTAATTGACCTAAACCATCTTTATTCTTAAGAATATAGTCAGCTTCAAAGTTCTTACGATAATTAAGGACAGCTTCTTCAGGTTCTTTTAGAAGTTTCCGAGCATTATCTAAAGCTTCTTGAGCCATTGGTAAGCCTTTAGTGGCTCTCCATGCTGCTACTTCATTAGCAGGAATATTAGGCAGTTCATTAAAGATAGACTCTTCGGCACCTTCACGAAGATTGGTCAACTTTTCAACAGTCGCTTGACTCACAGCATCACCGTTTTGTGAAAGTCGTTGAATCATTCCGTCTATCTGAGTTAAAGCCCGTTCAATCTTACCTTGGATATGTGGCCGAACCTTAGCGTCATATATTGCACGATTTTCTAAAGCTTGCTGTTGTTCTTCTCCAGTAAGAATAAGAGTCTCTAAAATAATCGCCTTTTGTGAACCGGCAGAACCTTGTCTTAAAGCTGCACCATGTTGCAGGAGATATCTTTGCTGTGCTTCTTTATCTATCTTCCGAGAGACTTCAAATCGACCGGCGACAATCTTTAAAGCATCATCGCGAAACTCTGGTTTGATGCTTGCATCCCATTTACCAGAATATAACTGATCTTTAAAAGATTGAAAATTAGCTATCTTATCTGCTTCTTGTGCTGGTGTTGCAACTGCAATAGCTTCAGGAAGAGTAGATAATACTTTATGTAAGGCTCTTACATCTTCCCTATCGCTCTTCTTCTGATTGGTTTCTAACTTCCCATAGATATCTTCCCGAAGAGACTGAAAACGAGAAGCATAAATCCCTTGACTAATCTTAGCAGGACCGACTTGAACCTCACCAGCCTTATTTAAGAAGTCACTGGCCCCTTGGAAATCTCCATTTGCAACCCTTCTCTTATACTCGGCTTGAACCTGATCTAATACGAAGTCCCCTGGGTTCTTAATACCAGCTTTATGAAGTATACCATCAAAAGCTGCTTTCAATGCAGAATAATCAGGCAGGATCTGTTGGAAACCATTACGAAGGACATCACCAACCTCCACAGAAGCCCTTTCATAAACGGCTGTCTGATAAGCTTTGGCGTGTTCTTGTATAGCGTGAGCCATAATCTGCTGATTAGCTGCTGCTGTACTCTCACCTAATGCCCGTCTAAACCAGGGGTTATTAGAAAGAGCAGGATTTGTCTCAGCCACTTGCTGTAACATTCTGGAATAAATACGAGCCGTATCTTCTTGAGGATTATACGCAGCAGATTTAGGCGCTTCTGCTTGAGGTGCTTCAGAAACTTGCTGATCGGCAGGAAGAATAGAATTGATATCACCCGATAACTGCTGTTGGGGTGCAGGTTGAGGTTTAGCATCCTGGGGTTGCTCATACCAACTGTATGAGGTCTTACCAGTCTTGCCTCAAGTCTTGCCTACACAAATAGGTTGATAGCTGGAATCAGCAATAGGAGGTACACCTGTCTCCGGATTGACTTTAGTAGACTCCTGATACCCTGTAGTAACACTGGCAACACTCTCCATACCGTACCGCACACCTATATTACGTCCGGCAGACTGGGCAAACCCTGTATAGAAGTAGGGATTTGAAATCTCAGGTAAACCGCCAGAAACAGCTTTGGCAAACGCTTCCGAGAGATTGCTATGCCCATCCATTGCAGCCGCTAAACGCTTCTCAAACTCTGCGGCCCCTAACTCTCGCTGTTTCGCTGCTCCACCTAACTCTAAAGTGGTTAAAGCCTCAGTAAGATCTTTAGAAAGCGCAGCGAAGTCAGTAAAGTTCAGCCGCTGCCCACGAGCATATTGGAAGTTATCCACTGGCTGAGCCCGAGGTTGAAGTTCCTCCGGCCTGCGGATCTCATTTTCTACATATCTTTTGGGCATTATTATCTCTTAAAAGAACAATGATGTACCACCCGCGTTATGCACTCGCGAGTCTATCTGTAATCCGGTATTAAAGGCTGAACTAAACGCTCCAAGAGCCTCACCCCATAAGTTCGGTCTTTGAGGAGAAGCAGAGTTAATCAATCGGGCTTCATAACCAAGACGTATCCCGCGCTTCTCATACTCTGCTTGAGTCTGCACAAACTTTTCATTTTGCTCAGAGGCACTAATAAACTCTCCCTCTTGTCTTCGGAAGCTTTCTATAAGCGCATTATAACTATTTCCGCCAACACCGGCTTCAGCAGCAGCCGCCGCCACACGCCCTCGGGCTGATAAGGAATCTTGCTTGATACCTTGCTGGTCAGAACCGGCTTTCACGGAGGTTTCAAAAAGCTTCTCACCTACACCGCCATACTGTTCTATAGCCGATTGTGTAGCTAACTCACGATTACGAGCAGAGATTCTACTTTGATAACTATACGCTGCTTGCTGTTGACCGATGCTAAGCGCCGATCCGGCAAGGCTAAGACCTATGCCAACAGCGGCCAACGGTAAACACATATTATTCTCCAAGTCTCACAAATTGAGCGACAGTAATCCTACCTGGACCTGTATTGGGATATTCTTTGATAATTCGAAAACCCATATGTTCTAACCATTTTAAATAGATAGTATTTCTAAGATCTATGATATTAGTTAGAATCGGAAAAATTTCTTGAAACTCTTTTATAAAACGTAAGGACAACCTAACAAACCTAATAGGAAGTTCTGAAATGGCTGAACTCCCAAGCAACCAAGGGTGACCGACCCCAATAGTATTAGAGCCACTAACCCCAAACAAAACTTCTGGACTTTCGTTAACATAGGCAATATAAGCTTTCCCAAGGCCCTGAGAAGCCATTAGAGACGTTTGAATTGCCTCTTTAGGCGTAAGCCCTGATAGAGCTTCAATCTCTCTAATGTCCTCGTAGCGAAGCTTGTGAGCGATTTCCAAAGCATCTACCAGATTAGCTGGTTTTATTGTGACGATGCTCCTGGCAAGCGCGTTCCGCTCTCGTACATGAGGATTTCCCATATGGCACTTGAAATATTACTCGGATAAGGATAAGGATTGGTTAATAACACAGTTAATTCATCCGCCCTGCCATGAATAGGAATACGCGCTTTATCAGTTTTGATAATCCCAGGTTGATAAATGATAGCACCCCAGGTCATAGTGTCTATTCCGTTAAAGTAGATATATTGTGGATGTCCAGCTACATCTACATATAGAATAAACCAACCTGTGCTTGAATATTGAAGTTCTAAATGCTTAACTCTTTGAACACAGCCAGTTTCAGGAACCAATCCACGACCTGCAGGGAGTTTTATAAGAGGTTTGGTAAACTCATAATACATAATATAGTTTACACCAGTCCAAAAATCTATAGCTGTCAGATTCCCGGTCACAGTAACTGTAGTAGTAGTATTAGAGACAGGAGTATAAATTACTCCGTCGCTTTTTCGTACAACTATAGGAACAATATTTAGTCCAGGGAACGCAGCCAAAGTATAAGGCAAAGTGAAAGTAGAAGTATTCGGGCCAGCACTATACGATAAACCTGTGACCTGGGATTGATCTACCCGGCGATCTAAGAGCGTAGTAAACGTAGAACTTGGGTCTACTAAACCAGACGCTAACTCCAGCTTTTCTATATAGTATCCATCACTATGAGAAGTCACCAAATATAACGTATTGTCAATAAAGCCAAAATACGCTACCGTAGTACAGGCAGTTAAATCCCATAAACTCCAGGAAGAAAGGATCTTAGTATTGCCTGCCCAAAGATATTTATAAATCCATAATCTATTGGCTGAAGTCGATGTCTTGACTACTAAAGTCTCTTCTAAAGTCGAAACTGCAAAATGATCTATTTCACCGCTGAGATAGTTGGGAACTGGTAAAGTAACATCTACAGAATCAAACTGGTCTTGGTCGTTGATTTGGTAGAATTCTCTAATCCCGCTGTAATCCCCATGTTTAAACCCAAAGAAGAGACTTCGCCCGGCGTTGATCGGGTCAAGATCTTCATAAGTTTCGTAAGCAGATTCAGAAGTGATTTGGACTGTTCTTGGACTTAAGATTTCTCCACCTTTAAGAACAAATTGACCTCGTGCTGACTTGAGAATAACATTCTCATTGTAAGGAGTTGCAGATTTACAAAGTGCAACATTAGTATGAGTGTTAAGAACATCTATCGGATCGCTGTCCAAAAGAGACAGCATGGTAGTACGCCAGAAGTTAAACGGTTCATTCACTTCAGAAAGAAGTACACGATCATCTGCCAAGAAGCCTAAACGTTGTTTATAGAAAAATACATTTTGGAGTTTCTTACCTATAAAGGAAGGTCGCGGATTGACTGTCAAATCTCCTGTCGCCTTGATAGTCCAAGCACCGGGCCTCCAAGCAAAGAAGGGCGCTCCTACAGTACCAGTATAAACGCCAGCAGCAGCCGGTAAACCATAAGCTGTATTAGTACCATCGTCAAATAGACGAATTAGTACATGCGGCATAGTAGATGCAAGAAATTGATATTCTTGACTATAGTTCAAACTTTCCTGCCAATGGCCTTTTGCAAATGTACCAACACCTTCATCAGAAATAAACTTAACATAGTAATCATCGGCAACAATTTCTTCAGTACCGCCAACTTTAACTATAAACCCATCCGTGCATATCTCAGGAAGATAGCCAGCAACACGGGGAATCTCTTTCCAAACGGTCGCTAATACGGAGTCACCAACACTATCCACAGTTTCAACAATATTAGCTACTGAAGTAAACGTAACTTTGACAACAGAACCTTTACGAATACCAG
>Ga0247727_10009024_pt1 | contig 18262 bp, 22 predicted proteins | sample WisWelCaveWW1625_FD_202498 | JGI IMG/M metagenome (GOLD analysis project Ga0247727, IMG submission 202498) | Biofilm microbial communities from Wishing Well Cave, Virginia, United States - WW16-25 | ecosystem: Environmental > Aquatic > Deep subsurface > Groundwater > Cave microbial mat | place... | reverse complement strand
AACGCGCTAATCAAACGTTCCACAATCCAACCTCCGCTTTTGATAATGAAGTTGTAAAAATGCGTAGAAGATTATAAAAATGCAAGAGAAAACTTTTCAGGCGGGATAAAAACACGGCGACATCGGCAACGGTTGCCGAAGCAATATGCGAGACAATCAGGCGTCGTGGCAAATGAACTCCCTCCGCGGAGTGGCCGAAAATAAAATTTGACTAATTGGCGTTTGGTCGTCTCCTCGACATTTTCTTAGTGCGCGCTGCAAAAATAAGCGTCGGCCAGCAGCAGCCGCGCGGCATAATTCGTTGAATCGGCGGCGAGAACGCGGCGCGCAATCGTCTTCGCTTCGTCACACCGTTCATTGTTCAGCAGGCAATTACCGACGGAGGTAATCACCTCGGCAGTTGCCGACGAGTCGACGGCGTTGACGGCAGCGGCGAATTGCTTGTTGGCACAGAGCAGTTGCGCCAACAATTTGCGCGCCGGTGCAAACGTCGAATCGGCTTTCAGCGCGCGGCGCACGTCATCCAACGCCGAAGCAATCGCGCCGCCCGCCTCTTCCGACTTCGCCATGAAATAGTAGGCGCGGGCGCGAAAGGGTTTGCTGCGGGCAACGAATTGCAAAATCTGCATGCATCGATCATATTCGCCGAGATTGAAATAACACAGGCCCTGATAAAAGATCGCTGCCGTATCTGCCGGATCGGCGCGACGCGCGGCGGTGTAAAGTTTCAACGCGGCGCGATAATCGCCCACCGTGAAGGCTTCAAAAGCTTCTTTGGTTGGCGGCGTTTGCGTCCAACCGATCGGGGCGATAAATAAAAGTCCGATAATATAACACAAAAATTTTGTGCGCGCAAGCATGATTTTGGAGTTGAAGGCAGGGAAAGAAGATTATTAGGTTGGCCGGTCAATATTAAAGGTGTTATAAATAAAGTCCATCATCACCCAACAACCTTGAAGCAGGCTCGTGCCAATCGCTGGTTGGTCGTCTTCCGAGAGAACGATTTCAACGGGACGACGTTCTTCATGCCAGAAAATTTCCCCTTCGCACACAATTTCCTCAATTTTTTGGCCGTTGGCGTAAGTTACTTCGGCAAAGCGAACGATTTCCAAGCGCAATTGATCGGCAACAAAGTATGGCAGTGCTACTTCACCGTCAAATCCGCTATCAAAAAGTGCTTTAAAATCAATGGTGGTAGTCGGCGATGCCAGCATGACACGCAAGCGTGGATGCCGTCCATTTTCTATTATTCCCTGCATCATAGGCGCTTCCCATCGTTTAAGCCGCTTCCACCGAAATGATAGACCGCGCGATAACCGATGCGAATGACAAAGGGGATTTCGTTTGGATGTTTGGCGTAAATTTGCTTTGTGGCCTCGGCTTGATTCTTCGCCACGGCGTAATCGCCGCTTTTAATATTAATTGCAACGTATTCGCCCCAATGATCTTGCTCCAAAAATTTTTGTAGTGGCTCGTAGATTGCTCGAGCCGTCAGGCCAATTTTTGCGCGTTCTTCTCGGCTTGGCAAATTTTTTACGGTCAAGGTCTCCATAACTGTTCCTTTATATTTGTAACTGCAACAATGTACAAAAAGTACATATCGAAAGCAATCCGTTTTTGTTGTTGCCATTAGAACGCCAACGGTTTCACCATTCCCCACCGCATTAAAAGATAAAGCCCCGCCGTGTACAACAGCGAAACCGCGACGGAAATCCAGAGTTCTCTTTTCTGCGGCGGTTGCTTGCCGAGCAGGCGGCTGCCGCCCCAAAGCATAAACAATATGCCCGCGAGATTGCTCAACCAGTATCCGCCGATCATGCCGATTTCAAATGAGCCGGGAATGAAAAAATTGGCGGCATTGCCGATGAGCCACGCCAGCGGCAGGTTGATGAAAATATCATTCCACCACGACAGCGGCGATAAAATATAACCGATAGCGAAAACAAGGCCGGGGAAAAATCGCTGTTTAAATTTGGCCACGCCGTTGGGCGGCGGCAATTTTTTTTCGTCGAGCATGATGAGGGCGAAGTCCGACTTGCGCTGCGAGATTTTGCTAAATTAGAAAAATCGCCGAGCGCAAGTCGGACTTCACATTTTCTATCCAAACCGTTTAGTATAAAGAACGCGGTCATCGCCGTCCGCATAGAAATCCGGAATGCGCGCGACTTCGCGATAATGATGGCGCTGATACAATCGGCGCGCGGATTCGTAACGCGGCAGAGAAGAAGTTTCGATGACCAGCAAACGCGCCGGTTCGGAAGTGGCCGCCCTCAAGTTTGGCTGGCAAACCTGCCGTTCAACGTATTCGATCAACAAACTGCCGACGCCGCGTCCGTGCCATGCCGGATCGGCGGCGATCCAGTAGAGATCATACGTGCCGAACGTCATCGGCGTCGGACCGTAACACACATAACCGACCGGCTGATCTGCCGCATCTACCGCGCAGGCGAGTCGGTAATCTTTTTGATCGGCATTGTTCAGATAAATATCGATCAACTCCAGCGCGCAGAGCACTTCTGCTTCTAAAAAAACTTTCGTCTCGCGCAAAATCCGCTCGAGGCACACGCGATCATTGCGGCGCAAAGGCCGGATGGTTAAGTCCGTCGGGATCATACAAGCCTTTCTATGATTGATTCAACCACAACATTCACAATGCAGGCGAGCCGCAACCAAAAATCCAACGGATTAAAAAACGACCAACGGATAAAGAGCATTGTAGTTTGATAAAACTTTAAGAATAAAAAAAGTCTTTTAAATCCGTTGGTCGTTTTTCATCCGTTGGCTCATCCTTGTTTAAAGGTGAGAGGAATTTTCGGAGTTTTATTTTAACTTTTTGGCGCTTCGCTCCCACCTCACGCCCAATTCCTGCAGCAGAAAATCCGCGCCCGCGAATTTTTGGACCACCCACAAAACGTAGCGAATATCCACCGCAATCGAGCGGCTGTATTCCGTGCTCCATTGAAACGCGACGGCGCTTTGAAATCCTCGTTTCCCGTGAGGCTCTTTTGATAAACACCTGCGAGCGTCGTGATCGGCTCCAACTCAACGGCGTCATTCGGCGCGTAACCGCGAATGTGGCCGAAAGTCAGGCGCAGCGTGCTGTTCGCATCCGGAATAAAGTCGGTTTGTTTCCATTGTTGCTTCACGTCAATCAACTGCGCAAAAAGTTTCGCCAGTGCGCCTTGGCGAGCGCGATCAGTTTCACGGTTTTTCTCAAGCTCGGTTTCCAACGCCGCGGCAAATTCGATGAACGGGACTTTCAACGCGCGAATTTCTTCGGGCTTCATCGTCATCAATGATTTAAAAAATTCGGCGTCGCGCAATTTCGAACTGGCATGTGTTTCATCAACAAATTTATCGATGGCCCCGCTTTGCGGGACCGCCGATAAAGCTTAATCCCTATTTTTTTTTCCAGCTTTTGCTGCACGACGGCTTATCGCAACCACGCGGCCAGATTCTGCGCCACAAACGCGTCATCGCACAAATGTGGATAAGCTTGATACACGCGATCAATCTCTTCCATTTGTCCCGGCGACAAATCCTCATTGGGATTCAACGTCCAACGTCCGGCCATCAAACCCTGCCGGCGCAACACTTCGTGCAATCCGGCAATGCAACCGGCGAAGTTATGTTGCGGATCGAAAAACGCGGCGTTAGCATCGGTGATTTGCTGTGCGCGCGTGAGCAACTCATTGGGAATAGGCCTATCATTATTAACGAGGTGGTGAATCTCATTGAGCAGTGCAACGGCCGGCTTCGTCCAAACCGCCCAATGACCCAACAAGCCGCCGACGAGGCGTTTCGTTTTGCCATTGTTCCCAAAAGAAAATCTCGTCAGCAAATCCAACACAATATTATCATCATTTCCCGTGTATAATGCGATCTCTTCCGCGCGTCCCGATTCGGCGACGGCGCGAATCACGTCAAGTGTTTGATAGCGATTGAACGGCGCAATTTTGATGGCGAGCAAATTTTTGATTGTCGCGACTTCGCGCCAGAAGTTGAAATCGAGAATTCTTCCGCCGACCGCGGGCTGCAAATAAAATCCCATGAGCGGAATAATTTCGGCAATGCTCCGTAAATGCGAAATTAATTCTGCGTTCCCCGCCTTGCGCAGCGCGCCGAGACTGACGAGACCGAGATGATATTTATTGTCAACAGCGAACTTTGCTTCCGCAACCGCCTGCGAGGTCGGCCCGACAATGCCGGCGATTTTGACGACGGCGCTTCCCGTTTGCGCGACAAACGCGTCTATCGCTTCGGAAGCTAAAATGAGAACGGGTTGATAGAGGCCAACTTTCGGATCGCGAATTTCAAATTGTGTGGTGTGAACCCCGACCGCAATTCCTCCGGCGCCGGCGGCGCAATAATATCGCGTCAACGAGCGTTGATGATTTTCATCTAATTTTCGCTTGGCCGTTAAAGCCAACGGATGGGCGGGAATCACCAAACCGCACCGAAGCGCGGCGATAATTTGTGGCGGCGAGGGCAGCATTATTTCTGAAAAATTTTCTCCAACGAAATCTCTAAGCCCGGCAACAGCGGCGTCGTCAGGGTTTGCGTACGATCGAGAAGCGCGTGAAAAACCAGTTTTTTGCCTTGACGCCGCCATATTTCAACCGTTGCTCCTTCATCGTTCGCCATCCAATATTCTGCCACGCCAAATTTGGAATATGCTTTGAGCTTGATCGTGCGGTCGCGTTTTTCGGTGCCCGGCGAGAGCACCTCGATCACCAGGTCTGGCGCCCCTTGAATATTGGCGCCGGTGAGAATATCGAATTTCTCTTTAGAGACGAAAATCAAATCGGGTTGCAGAACATCGATCTCCGAAAAGATAATATCGGTCGGTGCTAAATAAATTTTGCCAATGGGATTGGTTCTGAGAAAAAGACCAATGGTGAGATGAAACTCTCCAATCGTGTCTTGATGACCAAGAGTCGGCGCGGGTACCATATAAAGCTCCCCGTTGATAATTTCATAGCGTTTCCCGTTATCGGGAAGATTTATATAATCCTCATAGGTGTAAACCTCAAGGCGTTCAGGAATATCAACAATTGCAATGGCCATAACGACACCTATATAATTGACTCATGACGCAATGTGCTATATTTACGATGAAAACAAATGACAATGAAATTGCAACTGCTTAGAAACACGCAAAAACCAAAGGTAAAATTGCGTTTATCCGCGTAAATAGATTTTACGCATTGCGTCAAAAATATCTTGACTTTTATGACGCGATGTGTTATATTCAACCAACGAGATTTATCCGAACAGTCAAGTTTACAACAAAAAATAATAAATGTCAAGCCGGAATTTTTTCCTATCTGGGAATTTTTTCCTATCTTGCGCCGGAAAATGCTTGCTTCTCATGAGTGATTTTTTATCTTGAAAACGATAATTTAACAAAACCATATCAGAATTTTCCAGTCGAAAGGATGGGAAAAATGAACGACGTCGTCATCGTCGACGGCCTGCGCACGCCTTACATCAAAGCCGGAACGCTGTTCAAATCGCTGCCGGCGCAGGAGCTGGGTCGAATCGTCATCACGGAGTTATTGGAACGCACGGGCATTGATCGCAACTTAATCGATGAGGTGGTGATCGGCAACATCGCGCAGCCGCCGGAAGCGACGAACATCGCGCGCGTGATCGCATTGAAGAGCGGCATCCCGCGCCACGTGCCCGCCGTCACTGTCGCGCGGAATTGCGCCTCCGGCATCGAGTCGATTGCCAATGCGCATTTGAAAATTGCCGCGGGCATGGCAGAAGTGATCGTCGCCGGCGGCGTCGAATCGATGAGCAACATTCCGATTCTGTATCCGCCGGAATATGCCGACGTGCTCGCCGACATGGCCAAGGCCAAAACCGCCACGCAAAAAATCGGCGCCTTCACCAAAATCAAACCGAAATATTTTAAGCCCGTCATCGGCCTGCAAGTCGGCCTGACCGATCCGATTTGCGATCTCAACATGGGCGAGACCGCGGAAGTGCTCGCCAAAGAATTTGACATCTGCCGCGAAGAGCAAGACATGTTTGCGCTGCTCAGCCATCAACGCGCGACGCAGGCCACCGACCTCGGCAAACTGCGCGAAGAAATCGTTCCCGTTTTTCCCCCGCCGAAATACAACACCGTCGTCGATGAAGACAACGGCATTCGCAAAAATCAATCGCTCGAAGCGCTCGCGAAACTCAAGCCGGTTTTTGATCGCTACTTCGGCACCGTGACGCCTGGCAACGCCAGCCAGATCACCGATGGGGCCTCCGCGGTGTTGATGATGTCCGCGCAAAAAGCGAAAGAGTTGGGTTACGAGCCGCTCGGCCATGTGCGCAGCTACGCGTTCGCCGGACTCGATCCCGCTCGCATGGGTCTCGGCCCTTCACTCGCCACGCCGAAAGCGTTGAAACTTGCCGGCCTTTCCTTTAAGCAAATTCAGTTGATCGAAATGAACGAAGCATTTGCCGCGCAGGTGATCGCCAACGAAAAAATTTTTTGCGATTCGAAGCTCTCGCAAAAATGGCTGGGCCGCGAAGAGCCGCTTGGTGAAATCAATCGCGACATTCTCAACGTCAACGGCGGCGCGATTGCTCTCGGCCATCCGGTCGGCTCCTCCGGCACGCGGCTCATCTTGACCTTGCTCAAAGAAATGAAGCGCCGCGATTTGAACTTGGGATTAGCCACGCTGTGTGTCGGCGGCGGCCAAGGCGCGGCGATGATTGTGGAACGGTAACCCGTAACCCAGTCGGCCCGACTGGAAAATCGCTACTGTAGCATGTCATTCCGCAGGAATCTTTTTTACTATCAAGCGCAGTGCTTGTATGAAACAGGATTCTTCCAGAATGACAGTTTCCTGAAAACTGTTTTTCAAATGGCAAAATGATTAGAGTCAAGGTCATTGTTGGTTTGAAATTATTTTGCCGTAATCATTCTGCCATAAATTTGGTTGCAAAAGTTTAGGAGCTGAGGATGGAAGCACATATTCTGGCCTTTCGTTTTGAAGTTGAAGACAATCTCGGCATTTTGACGCTCGACACGTCGAATGAGAAAGTCAATATTCTTTCGACGCCGGTGATGCAGGAACTGAATAAATTCTTGGACGAGCTGAATAGCCGCACGGATTTGAAAGCGCTGATTCTTTTGAGCGGCAAGGAAGGCAATTTTATCGCCGGTGCGAGGATCGAAGAGATCGAGAACATCACCGATCCGAAAGACGGCGCGGAGAAAGCGGCGATGGGACAGGCGGTGTTTGGCAAAATCGCCGCGTTGCCATTTCCCACGATTGCCGTCATTGATGGCGCATGCGTCGGCGGCGGTTTGGAATTGGTGCTGGCCTGCGATTATCGACTCGCGCGTGATTCGGAGAAAACAAGAATCGGCTTGCCCGAGATTCGTCTCGGCATCATTCCCGGCTTCGGCGGCACGCAGCGTTTGCCGAGGCTGATCGGTATTCAGCGCGCGTTGGATTTTATTCTTACCGGCAAGCTCGTCGATGCGCAACGCGCGTATCGCGCCGGTGTCGTTGACCGCGTTATTCCGAAAGAATTTCCAATGCAGCAATTGCGCCGCCTCGGCGTCGGTTTTGCGCAAGAAATTCAAAGTTCCGCGGCCCGCGAAAAAATCGTCGCGCGGCGCAATCGCGCCAATCCGCAAACGTTGCTGCTCGAAAAAAATATTTTCGGGCGCAAGGTTCTTTTTGATCAAGCGCGCCGCCGCACGCTCGCCGAAACCAAAGGCCATTATCCCGCCGCCGAATTGGCGCTCGAAGCCGTTGACAAAGGCTTTTCCAAAAAGGATATTAACGACGGCTTGAAAATCGAGGCGGAATTGCTCGGCAAAGCGGTGGTCACGAGCGTCTCAAAAAATCTCGTTAAAGTATTTTATCTCACTGAGGCTGTTAAAAAAGATTCCGGCGTAGAAAATTATTCCGGCGCCGCGCAGGAGTTCAATAAAATCGGCGTGCTCGGCGCGGGCTTGATGGGCGGCGGCATCGCGCAGTTGATGGCGCACAACGATTTGCCCGCGCGCATGAAAGACATCAATCTTGCGGCGGTGGCGAAAGGCATGGAAGCCGCAGCCAGAGTTTTCAACGAGTCGGTTAAAAGACGCCGCATGACGCCGAAAGAGATGCAAAACAAAATGGCGCTCATCTCCGGCAGCGCGGATTATTCCGGCTTCAAAAATGTCGATCTCGTTATTGAAGCCATCGTTGAAATTCTCGACGTGAAAAAGAAAGTGTTTGCGGAAATCGACACGCTGCTTCCTCCCCACGCCATTTTGGCGAGCAATACCTCTTCCCTGCCGATTACCGAAATGGCGCGCGCGACGAAGCGTCCCGATAAAGTTGCCGGTTTGCACTTTTTCAATCCGGTGCACCGCATGCCGCTGGTTGAAATCATTCGCGGAACGGAGACGAGTGACGCGACGGTGGTCAGTCTCGTGGCCTTCTCCAAAAAAATCGGGAAAACGCCGATCGTCGTGATGAAAGACTCGGCGGGCTTTTTAGTCAATCGTATTCTCGGCGCTTACATGGCGGAAGCCGGGCGCATGTTGATTGAAGGCGCGACCATTGAGCAGCTCGATAGCGCGCTGGTGGAATTTGGCATGCCAATGGGCCCGATCAATTTGTTTGACGAAGTCGGCATCGACGTCGCCGCAAAAGTTTCGCACATTCTCGAAAACGCGTTTGGCGGCCGCATGGCGGGCGACGGCATGCTCGATAAAATTGTCGAGAGCGGTCGCCTCGGCAAAAAGAACGGCAAAGGCTTCTATATTTACGAAGGCAAAAATAAAAAAGTCGATCCGGCGATTTACGCGTTCATTCCCAAAACCGGCAAGTTCGACGGCAACGCCGCGGAGATGCAAGATCGCTGCGTGCTGCCGATGATCAACGAAGCCGCGATGTGCCTCGCTGAAGGCCTCGTGCGCCGTCCCGCGGACGTCGATATCGGCATGATTTTCGGCACCGGCTTCCCGCCTTTCCGCGGGGGGCTGCTGCGTTATGCGGATGCGCGCGGCATTGATAACATCGTCGGGAAACTCGAAACGCTGGCGGGAAAATATGGCGAACGGTTTAAACCCGCGGAGCGTTTAATGGAGATGAAGCAGAGCGGGAAAAAGTTTTACTGAAATTAGGGTTTAGTCATGACAATTTTTAGTTCAGAAGATCGTGTTATTGTCGCCGCCGACACCGGCCCCTTGCTTTCAGTCTTTCAATCCAATACGACAGAATTTTTGCGGCGATATTTTTCACGCATTATTATTGTACAAAGCCAACTTGCAGAATTTCAGAAACATAGTGCCGCAACTGAAATTCAAAGTTTGATTGACGAAGACCTTGTCGTTGTCATACAAAATCTCACTGATAAAGAGGAGGTTGAGGCGATGGAAGTTGCGCGCCGCATTGTCACGGAGCCATCTTGCCGCGATTCGATCATCCAGAACCATTTGCCGGAAGCGGAGTTGATTGTTGTATCGCAGCGTCTCGAACTTCAATGCAAAAAAATCCTGGTGGATGAAAAGGCCGCCCGCTCTGTTGCTGAGGCGCTGGGGTTGGAAATTAGCGGTTTTTTAGGTATATTAGCCAATGCCGGTTTTGACGGCCTTTTGACGAAAAATGAAATTCGCCAGTTGCTGCAAGGCTGCCAACGGCAGGGAACTCACTATGCGAGCAGCTTGATTGAACACGTTGCACAAACCTACGGGAGATAAATATGCCATCGATCACTCCTCATGAATCAGATGCTGATCTTTTTACCCCGGAAGATGTCGACAAAGACTTTGCTTCTTTAAGGGAAGCTCTTCTTGAAAAGCAGATTCAGCGTCTTGTCCGCGAGCTTTTGCGGCAATCTGATATTTATGCCACGCTGCAACAACTCGTCACGAGTGGCCGTTTTGCCAATGAAGTTGAGGCGCTGGCGCATGCCGTGCGGACGCTACAATTCGCCGTGAGTATGGAAAAACAAGCTTATGCCATGCACGACCGATGAAAGTGATTTATACTCGGTATCGAATTCGAAGTAACAAACTAAAACCATCTCGGAGGGTAGGGAGATGAAAACTTATCTTTGGCTGGCTCTCGGTTTATTGACCAATCTGTACGCGCAAACGTCAACCCAATCGAAAGATTGGATTGACTTGTCCAACAAATCAGACGCAGAAATTATCAAAATTTTAGAGCGCGAAGTAGCGCTCTTAGCGGAATCTCCAGCCGAAGAGGCCAGCGAACGAGTGCGGCTTTTGCAAGAGCAGGAGAAAAATGCCAAGCAGGATTTCAATCAGAAAACACTTCTGCTCGAAGGTGAGCTTTCTCTTGCGGCTTCGGCAAAAGAAACTGCCGAAAAAACTTTTGCCGATTTGCAAACCGACTCCACGGCGCTCTCGGCGCAAATTGATCTTTACGCCCGTTCTCAGCAACGCCTGCGTGAGCGGATTGATAAGTTTCCCTTCAAAGCCGTGGTTTTAGCCAAAGCGGTTTATACCGGCGACTTGGGGATAATAAAGGAAAAGATGATTTATGAAGCCGGTCGCCTTGCGATTGCACAAGTCAATGGCGTGAAAATTATTTCCGAAACGTTGGTCAAAAACAATATTCTTGTTAGCGACATTATCGAGGCCACCATTGAAGGGAAAGCGGATTGTCAACCGCGTGAATGGAAAGCGCTCGAAAACGGTACGCGTCGGGTTATTTATTTGTATGGCATCTACGACATTTATCCGTTCGCAGAAGGCATCAAACTCTCAAGCCAAGCAGCGCAACTGCAACTGCCGGTCGAAACGCATTTTATCAGTGACGGGAATGACGCCAGTCTCGCGGCTTTGCCGGCAAATATCCAACAGGAAATTCGTGCCATGTTGAGCACGACCGAACAAGCGAATGCCGAAGTGCGGAATAACCTGAATACGTTGGTGCAGCAGGAAATGCAATTGCTCCAAAACAGCGGCGTGACGGAAAGAAAAGAAGCGCTGAAAAGCAAATTCGACGCCCTCACGAGTCAAATGAACAACAAACGTTTGGACTTGGTTGTCAAACGCAAAACCTACGAAGCGGCGCGACAAAAATTCTGGGATCATTTGAACGGCGAACAGCGCATTGAAATTGTCACCCAATCCGATTTGGAACGCCACCGTTCGCAAGATGTGATCAAGGCCAAGCTCATGAGCGAATGCTTGACCCAGTTCCGCACCACCGTCAAATCGCTTTATAGCCAAGAAAAAGACAAAGTGGTCAACTTTCAGCTTGCGGAAAGCTCGGCCAAGAATATGTTCAGGCAAGTGCAACTAAAAGGGGTGAAGGTTCTTGGCATTTATCTTTCGCCAAGCGAAGGCGACATCAAATACACGGCCTCGGTGGCGTTTCGGTTTGGGTTTGAGTATACAAGCTCAGTTTCTGCGCCAGCAAGCAACGCTAGCATTGAATGGGTTTTTATTCGTGGCGGCAGCTTTGAGATGGGCGACACCTTTGGCGATGGTGTTGCCAATGAGAAGCCGGTGCATACGGTAACGCTCGATGATTATTATTTGTCGAAGTATGAAGTGACTATTGAGCAATTTCGACAATTTTGCCACAGCACTGGTCGCAAGGTGCCTGAACAACCGGAAGTGAGAAAAGACAACCACCCCGTGGCCAAAGTGAGCTGGGAAGATGCCCGTGCGTTTTGCGAATGGACAGGGGGCCGCTTACCAACGGAAGCAGAATGGGAATACGCCGCGCGAGAAGGTGGAAAGAAAGTAAAGTTTGGTACTGGAAAAAATATTTTAACCCCACGCGACGCAAATCATAATCCGGCCAACTATGCAGATGCTAGATACCACAACACGGCGCCTGTGGGAAGCTTCCCACCAAATGCTTTGGGGCTATATGATATGGCCGGTAATGTTAGGGAATGGTGTCAGGATTGGTATGACGAAAATTACTACAACAAAAGCCCGCAGATGAATCCACGCGGTCCGAGTTCTGGACAATACCGGCTGGTGCGCGGCGGGTCGTATGGCGACGATCCACCCGACCTAAGATGCACATATCGCCTCACAATCGATCCTACAAAGCCGGGCTTTACTATTGGATTTCGCTGCGCTAGGGACGCTCGTTGAACTTTGAGTTTTTTTACGCTTCTCAATAGCTCAGATTCGCTATGATGACGAAAAGCCAAATCAAAACGGCTTTGGAAAAGCTGAATGACGAATTGCTTTTACTGGACGTCAAAGGAGAAATATGTCTGTATGGCGGCGCAGTGATGTGTCTGGTTTATGATGCTCGCCCCAACACCAAAGACGTGGATGCCGTCTTCAAACCAATTTTTTATTGAAGAACTGTTTGAGACATGACGACACTTTGCGAAACAAAACAGCAAATCGAAGCCGACCCGAAAAACTGGGTTATCCATCTCATGGATTTTGTGGACGATTTTCGTTACTACAAAAATCCGACGGCGCTGGCGCAGCCATTTGAATTGAGCAACGAAAGATTCGACCCTTTATTGGCTTCGACGGCGCATTATTTGTGCGACGAGATGCGCCTTGAATGCCCCGATTGGATTTTGGAAGTTCCGGCCTGCAAAGATCCGTGGTTCGTTTCAGGAATGGAAAATTTGAAAGCCATCGCGTTGGTGGAAAGCCCGCTGCAGTTTCGCATTCGCAAAATTTTTGTGTTGGAGAATTTTTTGTATAGAGTTTGAAGCGAAGTTGGACTTGCGCTGCACGATTTTGCAAACTTGAATGATCGTCGTGCGCAAGTCCGACTTCACAAAAGCTTTTGGCAAGCAACAGAAAAAGTAACATATTAAAAACCAAACAGGCAAACCGGCCAACAAGCAAACTGGCTAACCTTTATACCGCAGAAACCACCATGAATTATACCGCAGAAACCACCATGAATACCGAAGAAAAATCCCGCAGCTTTTTAAAATCTCTCTTCACCGGCGAAATCGAGCAGGAGATGGTTTTTCCATATCCCAAGATGAAGCCGGAAGAACAGGAGAGTTTGCAAACAATCGTCGATGCGTTCAACGAATTTGCGCGCGACAATATCAAATCCGAGGAAATCGACCGGCTCGGCTACATTCCGCAAAATGTTTGGGACGGCCTCAAACAGATCGGCTTTTTCGGGCTGTCGATTCCGGAGCAATACGGTGGCGCCGGATTGTCGCAAACGGCGTACAGCCGCGTGTTCGAGCAAATCTGCAACTTTGATGCGTCGCTGGCGGTTTCGCTCGGCGGCCACTTGTCGATTGGCAGCAAAGGCATTATCATGTTCGGCACCGATCAGCAGAAAGAAAGATTTCTGCCCCGTATGGCGAGTGGCGAATTGATGGGCTCGTTTGCATTGACGGAAGCGGGGGCAGGCAGCGACGCGGCGGGCATTCAATCCAAAGCCGTGCTTGAGGCGAGCAAAAAATTCTTCACACTGAACGGCGGCAAAATTTGGATCACCAACGGCGGCATCGGCCATGTTTACACCGTCTTTGCGAAAACCGAAATGCTGGAAGGTGGCGAGAAAAGAGAAAAGATCACCGGCTTCATCGTCGAGCGCGGCATGCCCGGATTTTCGTCGGGCAAGCCGGAAGAGAAGCTCGGCATTCACGGCTCCAACACCACGTCGTTGAATTTTGATAACGTGCAATTGCCGGTGGAAAACATGCTGGGGCCGATGGGCAAAGGCTTCAAAGTGGCGATGGAAATTTTGAATGTCGGGCGGCTCGGCCTCGCCAGCGGCTGTCTCGGTGGATGCAAGGCGCTAACGAAACTGACGATCGAGCACGCGAAAAATCGCAAACAATTCGGCAAGCCGATTGCCCAATTCGAAATGATTCAAGAGAAAATCTCGCAGATGGTCACCGATACTTACGCCGCGGAGAGCATGGTTTATCTCACCACGGCGCTGGCGGATCGCGAGGACGTCGATTTTTCGCTCGAATCGGCGATCAGCAAAATTTTTGTGAGTGAGGCGGTATGGCGGGTGGCGAACGAGGCGATGCAAATTGCCGGCGGCATCGGTTACTCGCGCGATTATCCGTATGAAAGAATTTTGCGGGATTCGCGCATCAATTTAATCTTCGAAGGCACGAACGAAATTCTGCGCGCTTTTGTGGCTTTATCGGGAATTCAAGGCCCCGGCGAATATCTCAAGAAAATCGGCAAGGCATTGCGTGATCCGATCAAAGGCTTCGGTTTGTTGACGGGATATGCTGTGCAAAAAGTCAAAGACAAAGTCGCGCACGATCAGCTTACCGGCGTTCATGCGAAACTCAGCGACGAAGTCGCCAAATTTAACGAATATGCGAAAGCTTTGCATCAAGCCACCGAACGCGTGTTGATGAAACACGGCAAAGATATTATTCTGAAGCAATTCGTCCAACGCCGGCTCGCGGATATGACGATCGACTTGTTCGCGATGATCGCCATTATCGCGCGCGTCGATACGTTGCTCAAATCGAATGCGCGCAACGTCGAGCAAGATTTGCTGGTTACGAAAACGTTTATCGACGAAGCATGGCGGCGGATTCGGCGCAATTATCGGCAGATCGACGACAACATCGACCGTGAGCGCAAGCAGGTTTGTGAGATGGTTTATGAACGTAATGGCTATCCTTTCAAGGTGAATGTCTGAAGTAAAATTTTCACTTGCAGTTTGTTTCGGTTCTCGTTATAATTGAGAATAAACATTTGAGGTGGAGGTAATATGGCAGACGGAGGAAGCAAGCGGCGAACGGCGCATGGCTGGGATAGACATCGCGAAGGAGTACGGCCAACGCCTTTTGCATTTCAGGATCGGGACAATCCGGAAGAAGTTTATGAGCAAGATGACGGAAGGATGATCTATGTTGGCCCGCGACGTCGTGTTCACGTTTTTGACAAAGATTCTCATCTCACGAGCTTTCTAATGAGCCGGCGCGCACGACGCGAAAAAGTCAAACAAGGAAAATGGCGGAGAGTTTATTAAAAATCAACTATCAGGTGCAAGTATGAATCTTCTTAGCAAACGCGAAATCGTCAGTGTTCAGCTTTTTACGGTGGAAATTTCCGAATCGGAATTGGACACCTATCGGCGGCTCTTGTGGCATGTACTCGAAAATCTCGACGCCAAAGAAGTCGAGCGACTTTTTGGTGATGAACCGGAAGAGCTCGAGGGCTTGCTTGATGACATCGAAAACATTATGGAAGAAGCTGGGCTGCTACCTGAAGAAGAGCAAGAACCTTCAGAGTTTGAAGCCGAAGCAAAAGTGTAACAATGGAATTGCTCGATCACCGAGAAGAATGCAGTGAAGAAGTTTATGGATCTGCTCAGCAAACGCGAGATTGTCAGCATCCAGCTCTTTAATGCCGAAATCTCCGAGTCGGAGCTAAGAATCTATCGCCTGCTCTTTTTAAAAGCGCTTGAAACGATGGATGCAAAAAAAATTGTGCAGTATTTCGACGCCGACCCTGAAGAGTTGGAAGGCATGCTGAACGACATTGAGAGTATCATGGAAGAAGCCGATCTGCTGGCCGAAGAAGAGCTGGAAGTTCCGGAACTTGAGGCCGAAGCAAAAGTGTAACGAGGCGCAAAATGCAAAGCTCAGTAATCGAGGTGGCGCTGAAAAACTTTCGTTGCCGCTGTACTCGGCTTGATAATCGCGAGCATTTTGAATGGGGGCAAAACAGCCTTGCTATCGCGGACGACGAGGGATTTTATATAGGCTTCTATCATTCATTGGAACGACGGGGCGATTATTTGAATTTTGCGAAAATCTACGCCACCCTGAAGTCTTTATGTGGCGAGAGCGGCAAAGGATATGACGACTGGAAAGGCTCATTCTCCTTTCCATTTTTAGTCGAGGTCATCAAGGGCGGAAAAGAGTTCCGCTACCTGCTCAATATTTTCAATTATCGCGATTCCCTGTATTTCAACTTCCGCAAACCGTTGCCGCCGAATGACCAAAGATTCGACCGGCAGGTCATTCACCAGCCGTTGGCAGAGGAATTTTCGCGGGAAGAGATCAACAGTTTCATCATCTCTTTTTATGCTTATCTGGTCTCTACTTTCAAGGCGATGGCGCCCGGCTATAATGAGTTTTTCTTCAAGCGCGTGGATTCCAACGGCATCTTGTTTGGATACGAAGACGAGAAATTTTTTGAAGAGCATTATAAAGCGCCGGAGGAGTATAAAAAAACGGTGGAGAGGCTTGAAAAAAAGTCTATGAGCAGGAAGATGAACGAATGATTTATGGAATTAATTGATCACAAGGAAGAATCCAGCTTCGTGCTTTGCGACGTTGAAATATCCGAGTCGGAATTATCGATTTACCGGCTCTGCATGAAGCATGTTCTTCAACACGTCGATCCAAAGCAAATTGAAGCAGCGTTTGGCGCTTATCACGATGAAATCTTGGGAATGCTGGAAAGCGTCGAGGATGTGCTGCCGGAAGTTGGCTTGCCGTTAGACGAAGAGGATGCACCGGTGGAATTTGGTAATGAAGAAGAGCTACAAGCCGAATTAGAACCTGCAAACGAAAAATAAAGGAGCAACACGTGAAAATCATTCTGTGCATGAAGCAGGTGCCACTGAAAGACTCGCAGATCAAGATTACTCCGGATGGCATCTGGGTCGATGAGAAAAATTTAAATTATGAAATCAACGAGAGCGATCATTACGCGCTCGAAGCCGGTTTACGTTTAAAAGAGAAACACGGCGGCGAGGTGATCGTGATCTCGATGGGTCCGGCGGCGCGTTTGAAACAAGCGATTTCGCAAGCGTTGGCGAAAGGCGCAGATCGGGCGCTGGTGATCAATCACGACCAGCCGATTTTTGACCCGCTCGTCAGCGCAAAAATTTTGGCGGCGGCCATTAAACCGGAAAATCCCGATCTCGTGCTCACCGGCTTGCAGAGTGATGACATGGGTTTCGGCCAAACCGGCGTTGTGCTTGCCGAACTGCTCGGCATGCCGAGTGCGACGTTGGTCATGGAAATTCAAGCGCTCGATGGCAAACTTAAAATCAAACGCGAATTGGAAAGCGGCTGGTTTCAATATATCGAGCTGCCCTCCCCTGCCGTGCTGACCGTTCAATCCGGCTACGCGCCGATTCGTTACGCGACGATCAAAGGTATTATGGAAGCGAAGAAAAAACCGTTGAAGGAAATGACGGTGACGGATTTGGGCGTGCCGTTGGCGGAGTCGGTTAAAATGCACAAAATGTACGCGCCGGTGAAGAGCAAGAAGACGCAGATTTTGCAGGGCGATGCAAAGAGTGTGGCGAAGCAGCTTGCGGAGAAATTAAAGAATGAGGCGAAGGTGATTTGATTTCGGATTGCGGATTTTTTGATTACGGATTTAAGAAAAAGGTCTCGGTAGAATGTCATTCTGAAAGAATCTTTTTTATTTTCAAGCACAATCTTAAATTGAAAAAAGATTCCTACGGAATGACATGCTGATAAGAAAAAATTTCAATTTGGAGATACAGCATGGCTTCGGGAATATTAACGATTGTCGAGCAGAACGACGGCAAAGTGAGCCGCATCGGTTGGGAAGCGTTGGCGGCGGCGCAGGAAATTGGCGCGGGGTTGAATCAGCAAGTTGCAGCGTTGGCTTTGGGCAAGAATGCGCAAGCGGCGGCGCAAGCTTTGGCTGAGGCAAAAATCGAAAAAGTTTGGTTTGCGGAAAACGCCGAATTGGCGAATTATACGCCGGACGGTTTCAGCGCGACGGCGCGGCAGGTGATCGAGAAAACGCAGCCGGCTTATGTTTTTGTCGGCCACTCGTATCAAGCGCGCGACTACATGCCGAAGTTGGCGACGATGTTTGATCGCGTTTTTGTGAGCGACTGCGTCGGCTATCGTCTCGAAAACGGCGCGGCGATTTTCGTGCGGCAAATGTTTCAGGGAAAAATCAATGCGGATTTCTCTTTCACCGCGGCAAGCGGGAATCCGTATTTTGTCAGCTTTCAAGCGGGCGCGATCAGCAGCGATAAAGTGGTGAAAGGCGGCAGCGCGGCGGTTGCCGAGGCGGGGGTCAATCTTTCCGGCGTATCGATTCGCACGAATGTATTGGAAATTTTTGAAGGAGTGAAGGGCAAAGTGGATTTGACGAAAGCGGATATTATTGTTGCCGTTGGACGCGGCATTAAAGAGAAAGATAAATTGCCCGTGGTCGAGGAGCTTGCCAAAGCGCTCGGGGCTGATCTTGCCGCCTCGCGTCCGGTTTGTGATGACGGCTGGCTGCCGATGGACCGGCAGATCGGCTCTTCGGGACAAACGGTGACGCCGAAGCTTTACGTGGCGGTCGGCA
>Ga0247727_10009023_pt1 | contig 18265 bp, 13 predicted proteins | sample WisWelCaveWW1625_FD_202498 | JGI IMG/M metagenome (GOLD analysis project Ga0247727, IMG submission 202498) | Biofilm microbial communities from Wishing Well Cave, Virginia, United States - WW16-25 | ecosystem: Environmental > Aquatic > Deep subsurface > Groundwater > Cave microbial mat | place... | reverse complement strand
GGGGCCAGGACATCCACCGTGCCCGTCAGATCGTCACCGAGAAACTGGGCCAAGTTGCGCCCTCGCTGCCGCCGGAGGTCGAGCCGCCGTACCTGGCGCCGATTTCGTCCATCATGGGAGAAATCCTCTTCATCACGCTGGAGTCGGACCGCCACACGCCGCTGGAGCTGCGCACCGTGGCGGACACCCTCCTCCGGCGCCGGCTGCTGGCTGTGCCGGGTGTGTCTCAAGTGGTCCCCACGGGCGGCGCGCAGAAACAATATCAAGTGCTGGTCGACCCGGCCCTGTTGCGCAAGTTCGCCGTGACGCTCCAAGACGTCGAGCTGGGGTTGCAGCGCGCCAACCGGAACTCCTCGGCCGGATTTCATGTCGCCGGCGGCCAGGAGTACCTCATCCAGGGCCTGGGAAGGGTCCGGTCCGAAGAGGAGATCGGCGGCGTTGTCGTCACCGCCCGCCAGGCCAGGCCGATCTTCATTCGGGATGTCGCTGCGGTCCGGATCGGCCCAGCCCTGAAACGCGCAGAGGGCTCGCACAACGGCGAGCCCGCCGTGGTTCTGGGCCTCCAGAAACAGCCCGGCGCAAACACGCTGGAGCTTACGCGGGTCCTCGACCGCGCCCTCGATGACCTCCAGCGAACACTGCCCGCCGGCATGCGGATCGAGAAAAACATCTTTCGCCAGGCGGACTTTATCGAGCGCTCCTTGCAGAACCTGACGCGCGCGTTGCGGGACGGCGCGTTGCTGGTGGCGGTGATCGTCGTCGTGTTCCTGTTCAACATCCGGGCGGCAGCTATTACGCTGCTGGCCTTGCCGCTGTCGGTGCTGGCCGCGCTGGTGGCCATGCGATGGTTCGGCTTCACGGTCAACAGCATGACGCTGGGCGGGCTGGCCATCGCCATCGGCGAGCTGGTTGACGACGCCATCATCGACGTGGAGAACGTGATCCGCCGGTTGCGCCAGAACGCCGCCCAAGGGGAGGGGGAGCGCCTTCCGGCCCGGGAGGTCATTTACCGCGCGTCGAGCGAGATCCGGGGATCGGTGGTCTTCGCCACCGTCATCGTGGCGCTCATGTTTCTTCCTCTGTTTGCCCTAACGAGCGTGGAAGGCAGGCTGTTGAAGCCCCTGGGGTTCGCGTTTGTGGTGAGCCTGGCTGCCTCGCTGCTGGTGGCCCTGACCGTGACGCCGGCCCTGTGCAGCTATCTTCTGCCGCGCGCGCGGGTGATCGGCGAGGGCGGCGAGCCTTGGCTGTCGCGGAAGCTCAAGCGACTCTACGAGCCGTGGCTCGACTGGTCGCTGCGGCATCCGTGGCGGGTGATGGCCATGTCGGCGGTCCTGCTGGCCGGCGCCGGGCTGGGCTTCACACGGATGGGCCGCGCCTTTCTGCCGGAATTCAACGAAGGCACGCTTACCATCAGCGCCGTCACGCTGCCCGGCACGAGCCTGGCAGAGTCGGATGCTTTGGGCGCCGCTTTGGAGCGGCTGCTGCTCTCGGTACCGGAGGTGGTCTCGACGGCCCGTCGCACGGGGCGCGCCGAATTGGACGAGCACGTCCAAGGCGTTGAGTCGGCCGAGCTCGATGTCAATTTAAGAAGGAAGGACCGCCGCAAGGACGAGGTCCTCGAAGAGATCCGGCAGAAGGCCACTCTCCTCCCCGGCACGAACATCACCATCGGCCAGCCCATCTCACATCGTATGGACCACATGCTTTCGGGCGCCCGCGCCAACGTAGCCGTCAAGATCTTCGGAGAGGACCTGGGCCAGCTTCGATTGTTGGCCCAGCAGGTGAGAAAGGCGATGGACGGCATACCGGGCGTGGTGGACCTGTCCGTGGAGCAGCAGACCGACATCCCCGTACTTCGCGTCAAGGTCGATCCGATGAGAACCGCCCGCTATGGACTTTCGCCCGGAGAGGTCTCCGCGGCCATCGAGACGGCCTTTGCCGGAAAAGAAGTAGGCCGTATCCTGGAGGGCCAACTCAGTTTTCCGCTGGTGGTTCGCTACAGCGGCGACGAACCGAGGTCGCTGGAGGCCATTCATGGCACGCTGATCGACACCCCGTCCGGCGCGCGCGCGCCGCTGAGCTCTCTGGCGGAAATTAGCGAGGACCGCGGGCCGAACTTCATCACGCGCGAGGCGGTCCAGAGGAAGATCGTCGTCCAATGCAATGTCGCGGGACGAGACCTGCGCAGCACGGTCGAGGAGATTCAGGGGCGCGTGGCCAAATTGGCGCCGCTCCCGGAGGGCTACCGCGTTGAGTATGGCGGGCAGTTCGAGAGCGAACAACAGGCGACGCGCCGCCTGTTGGTCCTCGGGGTTCTGGTGGTGATCGGGATGGGCGTGATCTTGGCGACCGCGTTTCGCTCGCTGAAGGATGCGCTGGTCATTCTGCTAAACCTGCCGCTGGCGCTGGTGGGCGGCGTGGCCGGAGTCTACCTGGGCGGCGGCGTGCTCTCGGTCGCCTCCCTCATCGGGTTCATCACGCTGTTCGGGATCGCCAGCCGCAACGGCATCATGCTGGTCTCCCACATCCGCCATCTGATGGAACACGAGGGTGTGAGCGACATCCGTGACGCGGTTCGACAAGGGGCGACGGAACGCCTGGTTCCGATCCTGATGACCGCGCTGGCCGCAGGACTGGCGCTTATCCCCATCGCCGCCGGAAAGGGCCAGCCGGGAAGCGAGATCCAGGCGCCCATGGCGTACGTCATCCTTTTCGGGTTGCTGTCGTCCACCGCGCTGAATATGATCGTCGTTCCCGCAGCGTACCAGTTGACTCGGAAAAACCGGCCACACCTCAGCGCCGATGGTGTTTCTGCCGGCGCAGGCGATGATCTTCGAGAACCTTCTGGTAGCGGGGCTGCTGCTCCGGGGTGAGCAGGGCCATGATCCGCTGCCGCTGCGATTCCCGGATGGCGGCGAACTCGGGGTCCATCTTCTCCCGCAGCTCGCGGAACCGTTGATTGGTGTCGTCTAGAATGGCGGTCACCTGGGCCAACTGCTCCGGGGTGAGGGCGAGGTCCTTTTGCAGGTTGCTGACGTACTGCTCCCGGACCTGTTTGGGGTCCCCGGGACGATTGGGGGCGGCCGCGCGCATCGTGTAGAGGCTGTTGGCGACAAAGCCAAATACCGCTCCGGCCACGAAGACCCCGGCCAGGTAGAGGGCCGCTAGACGGTTCGGCCTTACCATCACCGATTCTCCTCGCCGCCGGACATCAACAGGGCGGGGCGCTGCTCGTCGAGCAGGTCGTCGGCCAGCGTGTCGACGTACCCGGAAACCAGGCCATCACCGCCGGCGCTGGAGAGCGGATTCCAAATGTAGGCGCTCATGGCCAGCGTCAGCGCCGCCGCCAGGGGCAGCAATCGGGCCGCCCATCGCGTCAGGGGGGCGATCCAACTGATGGCGCGCGCCTCCTCGATCCGGGCCCAAAGCTCGGGCACGAAGTTGGGCGAAACCTGCGGGTCGCTGGTGGCGATCCGGTAGGCGTTCCAGAGCCTGTCCAATCCCGCTGATGTCTCTTCTTCCCTCATAAAGTCCCGCCTGCTTGCCTCCGCGCCCAGCTTTACCCGGCGCCGGCTTTTTGTTCCTGCCTCTCGATCGCCTGGAAGCCCCGTAGCACGCGCTGGCGAGCGCGAAACAACCGGACCTTCATGGCGTTCTCCTTCACCTGGTAGATCTTCTCCAGCTCCTTCAACGACAGCCCCTCGACTTCCTTCAGTACCAGCAATATCCTGTCGGCCTCGGAAACCTGATCGAGCAGCAACCCGACGACCTCCCGAACCCGGGTTTTCTCTCTCTCTTCCAGGTCCTTCTTGCCGGCGGCTACCGCGTCGGCCACCAGCACCTGCTCCTCGCTCAAGTCCGCCATCCGGCTTTCGGGCTGGCGGCGCTGCTTCCTTAGATAATCATACGCCGCATTCACCGTCAGGCGGTACAGCCAAGGTTCGAAAACTTCCGGCGTCCGCAACTGTTCGAGCGAGTAATACAACCGAAGGAATACCTCCTGTCCAACGTCCTCCACGTCCTCTTGTCGTCCGATGAGGCGGAAAACCGTGCCCAGAATTCTTTTCCGGTAAGCGACAACCACGTCGTGAAACGCAGCCTCATCACCGGAGCGCGCCCGCCTGATAAGATCTTGATCCACCAGCATTGCGCCTCGTTGATCGACACCCGGCTGTCCCCCAGGCGAAACACAATTCTAACCTACGGGCTGGTGGCAAGAGAAGCCTCCCAGGCTGGGCTTTCTCCCATCTAGCCATGGCGCAGGGGGGGGAGGGGAGGTTACACGCCCATGAAAACAAAGGGCAAGTTGACCGGCCGGCCGCGCCCGCAGGGGGCTATAATGACAAGGCAAGCGACTTCTAGTGCCGCTCCAACTAATGAATGGGACAACGCACTAGCGCCTCCTCCATGCAGCGTCTGGCGATCCTGGGCTCCACCGGCTCGATCGGAACCAGCACGTTAGAAGTGGTCCGGGAGAGCGGCGGCCAGTTGCGCGTCTGGGGCCTGGCGGCGGGCCGCAACCTGGAGGCACTAGCCGCCCAGGCGGAGGAGTTTCGGCCCCAGCTCGTCTCGGTAGCCACGGCTGAGGACGCGGAACGACTGGAGCGCATGATCGCGCTTCGCTTGCCGGCGGGGAGGCGTCCGGCGGTGCATTTCGGCCCGGCGGGCAACGTGGCGGCAGCCACCGCCGAGGAAGTCGACACGCTGGTGTCGGCGGCGGTGGGAGTGGCGGGCCTGGAGGCCACCTACGAGGCGGCGCGCTGCGGAAAGCGGATCGCCCTCGCCAACAAGGAGGTGTTGGTCGCCGCCGGAGAACTGGTCATGGAGGCGGCCCGGCGGTCCGGCGCGCTGCTTTTGCCCGTCGATAGCGAGCACAACGGGCTCCACCAATGTTTGCAGGCCGGGAACCGCCAGCAGGTTCGCCGGCTGATCCTGACCGCCTCCGGAGGCCCGTTTCGGGACACGCCGCGCGAGGCCATGGCCGACGTGACGCCGCAACAGGCCCTGCGCCACCCCACCTGGAACATGGGACCCCGCATCACGATCAACTCCGCCACGTTGATGAACAAGGGGTTTGAGGTGATCGAGGCCTGCCGGCTATTTGGTTTCAAGCCCGAGCAGATTGACGTGCTGATCCATCCACAGTCCAGCGTCCATGCCCTGGTCGAATTTGAGGACGGCTCGATCCTGGCGCAAATCTCCGTTACTGATATGAAGATGCCGATCCAGTACGCCTTGTACTACCCGGAACGTAAACCCTGTCCAGATTCCCGTCGCCTGGACTGGAAAACTGTGCGACAATGGGTTTTCGAGCCTCCCGACCGGGATAGGTTCCCGGCGCTGGACTTGGCTTACGAAGCGCTGCGGATAGGCGGCTCGGCTGGCTGCACTTTAAACGCCGCCGACGAGGTGGCGGTGGCGGCCTTCTTGAACGGGGAGATCCGCTTTCCAGCGATGGCTCAGGTGGCGCGCGAGACCCTGGCGAGCGAGCCCAGCCGGCAGCCCCGATCCATCGAGGAAGTGCTGGAGGTCGATCGCCGGTCTCGGGAAAGGGCCCGGCAGATTCTGCCGGCGGTGGCCGGGGCGGTCGCCGTCGTAGAACGGTGAATTCATGTTCATCCTGGAAAACATCCTAGCCGTCGTCTTTGTGCTCGGGGTGATGATTCTGGTCCACGAGCTGGGCCACTTCCTGGCGGCGAAGTTTTTCAACGTGCGGGTGGACGTCTTCAGCTTCGGCTTTGGGCCGCGGCTGTTCGGCAAGAAATACGGGGAGACCGACTATCGGGTCTGCGTGCTGCCGCTGGGCGGATACGTCAAGATGGCCGGGGAGCAGCCGGGAGACGAGCGCACCAACGATCCGCGGGAATTCATGAGCAAGCCGCGGTGGCAGCGGCTGGTGATCGCGCTGATGGGACCGTTGTTCAACATGGCGCTGGCGGTGGCGCTTCTGGTGGGTCTGTTCATGGTGCGGTTCGAGCGGCTGGCGATCCAGCAGCAGGACGCCGTGCTGGGGGACGTAGAAGCGGGCTCGCCGGCGGCCAAAGCGGGTCTGCGGGAAAACGACCGCATCGTGACGATCGACGGCAAGCAGTGGCCCAACTGGGAAGACGTGACCATGAAGATCGTGGCCAGCACGAATCGCCCGGTCCAGTTGCGGGTCGATCGCGGGGGCAAGCAGTTCGACGTGGCCTTGACTCCGACCGCCGATGGCAGCTCCGGGATCGGCTATGCCGGCTGGTCCGAGCAAGTGCCGATCCAGTTGGGCGAGGTCATGAAGGGGCTGCCCGGGGAGAAGGCAGGGCTGAAGACGGGCGACGTTCTGGTGGCGGTGGACGGCCAGCCGATCCGTTCCGGCCACAAGCTGCCGGAGGTCCTGCAGCAGGGCGCAGGCCGGCCGGTCCGGCTGGAGTATCAACGCGACGGGCAGACCAGGACCGCGGCGTTGACGCCGGTCTACCATCGCGGGGAGGACGACGCCTCGCGCTGGCGCATCGGCGTGGAGCTCAAGCCCAAGTACGATCGGATCACCACCCGCCTGGGGTTCGTGGACGCTTTGCGGGAATCGATCGACCAGAACCGCAAGAACGCCACGCTGATCTTCGGTTTTCTGCAGGGCATCGTGCAGCGGCGCATGTCGGCGCGCTCGCTGGAGGGGCCGATCGGCATCGCCCGGCTGTCCCGGCAAGCGGCGCAGCAAGGCGCGGCCGACCTGGCCCTGCTGATGTCGGCCATCAGCCTGAATCTGGGGATCTTCAATCTGCTCCCCATTCCCATCTTGGACGGCGGCGTCATCGCCTTGCTGCTGCTGGAGTCGGTGATGCGCCGCGACCTGAGCCTGGCGGTCAAGGAACGGATCGTTCAGGCGGGTTTCGTCTTCCTGATGCTGCTGTTCGTTTTCGTCATCTACAACGACATCGTGAAGAGCCTGGCCCGCGGGTAAGGAGTCGGCCGGCGGGCGGTGATAGGATGTAGGGCTGAGCCGCGGGAGGTGTGTCCCGCGGCCGGGGAGTGGGATTGGTGTATGAGCAAGAGTGAATTCGGCGTGGTGGGATTGGGCGTGATGGGCCAGAACCTGGCCCTGAATGTGGAGCGCAACGGGTTTTCGGTGGCTGGATTCGACCTGGACGCCGACAAGTCGAAGAGAATGACGGAGAAGGCGGCGGGCAAGCGGGTCCGGGTGGCGGGCTCGATCGGCGAGCTTGTGGAGGCGCTGGAGTCGCCTCGGCGGATCCTGATGCTGGTGCCGGCGGGCAGCGCGGTCGACGCCGTGATCGGCGATCTCCAGCCCCACTTGCAGCCGGAGGACATCCTGATCGACGGCGGCAACTCCTACTTCCAGGACACCGACCGGCGGTTCCGCCAGCTCGCCGCCGCGGGGCTCGACTACGTCGGGGCGGGCATCAGCGGCGGCGAGGAGGGCGCGCTGTGGGGACCCTGCCTGATGCCGGGTGGACGCCGCCAAGCCTACCAGCGTCTGGAGCCGATATTCAACCGCATCGCCGCCCGCACCGAGGAGGGGCCCTGCTCGACCTATATCGGGAGCGGCGCCGCCGGTCACTACGTCAAGATGGTCCACAACGGCGTCGAGTACGGCATCATGCAGTTGCTGTGCGAGACCTACGACCTGCTGCGGAAGGCGTTGGGGATGGAGGCCCTCCAGGTTCGAGACTTGTACCGGAAGTGGAACCAAGGCGAGCTGAGCTCGTTCCTGTTGGAGATCAGCGCCGTGGTGCTGGGCAAGGTGGACGAGACGACCGGGCGGCCCCTGGTGGATCTGGTGCTGGACACGGCCGGCCAGAAGGGCACGGGCAAGTGGACGGCGCAGTGCGCGCTGGACCTGGGGGTGGCCATCCCCACGCTGAGCGTGGCGGTCGAGGGGCGGATCCTCTCCGGCTACAAGCGGGAGCGTGTGGAGGCCGCGCGCCGGATCCAGGCCCCGGGGGAGAGCTTCCAGGGCGACCGGGCCGCGTTCCTGGAGAGCCTTGGGGAGGCGTATTACCTGGCCATGTTGGCCTGCTACGCTCAGGGGCTGGCCATGCTGCGCGAGGCCTCCCGGGAGTATACCTACGATCTGGACTTGGCCGACATCGCGCGGATCTGGAAGGGAGGCTGCATCATCCGCTCCCGGATGCTGGATCCGATCCGGCGCGCTTACGCGGAGGACCCCGAGCTGGCCAACCTGCTGGTGGACCCCCAGTTCAGCGGGCGGGTGAACGGCCACCTGTCGGGCCTGCGGCGGGTGGTCCAGGCGGCGAGCCAGACCGGGGTCCCGGCCCTGGCCTATTCGGCCACGCTCGGCTACATCGACAGCTACCGGAGCGAGTTTCTCCCGGCCAACCTGTTGCAGGCGCAGCGGGACCTTTTCGGCGCCCACACCTACCGGCGGCTGGATCGCGACGGAGTGTTTCACACGGATTGGGCGAGCTGACGTGCCTCCGCAAGCGTTGCTGGACTTCCAGCCGCGGCACGAGTTCTTCATCGGCCTCGATTCCGACGGCTGCGTCTTCGACTCGATGGAGATCAAGCACAAGGAGTGTTTCACTCCGGTCTTCATCAAGCACTGGAAGCTGCAGGCCATCTCCAAGTACGCCCGCGCGGCCTGGGATTTCGTGAACCTGTATTCGGTGTGGCGCGGGACCAACCGGTTTCCGGCCCTGGCCAAAGTGCTCGATCTGCTTCAGGGCTGGCCGGAGGCGATGCGGCGCGGCGTCCGGATTCCCGACCTTACGCCGCTTAAGCAATTCATCGACTCGGGCAGGCCGCAGGGGAATCCGGCGCTGGAGGAGCTGGTTGGGGAGACCAACGACCCCGTGCTGCGGCTGACGCTCGAGTGGAGCAAGGCCGTCAACCGCGCCGTCGCCGATCTGGTCGAGGGAGTGCCGCCGTTTCCCGGCGTCCGGCAGTGCCTGGAGAAGCTGGCGCCGCGCGCCGATCTGGCCGTCATCTCGGGCACTCCCGGAGAGGCGCTCCAGCGCGAATGGCAGGAGCACCAGATCGACCACTACGCGGCGGTCATCGCCGGCCAGGAGTTGGGCACGAAGAAGCAACACTTGGAGATCCTGGCGCGCGGCAAATACCCCGCTGGCCACACCTTGATGATCGGAGACGCCCCAGGGGACCTGAAGGCCGCCCGGGCCAACGGGTTCCTGTTCTTTCCCGTCTGCCCCGGGCGCGAAGAGGACTGCTGGCAGCGCCTGCTAGAAGAAGGACTGGATCGCTTCTTCGCGGGGACCTTGGCCGGCGATTACGAAAAGGGCCTGATAGCGGAGTTCGAGAAACTGCTGCCCGAGACGCCGCCCTGGAAGCGCGCGCTCTAGCGAGCTAGCGCTAGTGGAGGTTCATGGTCTCCAGCAGCTTCTCGACGTGCTTGGCGATCAGGTCGCACTCCAGATTCAGCCGGTCGCCGGGGCGGTGAAAGGCCAGGGTGGTGTTCTGGTAGGTATGAGGGATGATGGCCAGGCCGAGCCGGCCGGGGTCGAGCGAGGCGATGGTCAGGCTGATCCCGTCGATGGCGATGCTGCCCTTGTAAACCAGGTAGCGCTCGATCTCGGCCGGGGGCCGGACCTCGAGCCACCAGCTCCCGTCGCCGGCGGGGTCCAGAGCGACCAGCTCGCCGGTTCCATCGACGTGCCCCTGGACGATGTGCCCACTGAGCCGGTCGGCGAGCCGCAGGGGACGCTCCAGGTTCACGCGGCTCTGCGGGCCGAGGTCGCCCAGGTTCGTCCGGCGCAGGGTCTCGGGGGAGAGGTCGGCGGCGAAGACCGCCCCGGCGGTCTCGACGGCGGTCAAGCAAGCTCCATTGACCGCCAGGCTCGCCCCCGGGCTCAAGTCCGACAACACCTGGCCACACCGCACGCGGAGGCGGGCGCCGGCCGGACCGCGCTCCAGACTCTCCACGATCCCCAACTCCTCGATGATCCCGGTGAACATGTTTACTCAGGCCCGCAGCCGTTCCAGCGTATCGTAGAATTCGGGGAACGAAACCGACGCTGACTCGGCCTCCCGCATGGTGGAGGGGCCGTCGGCGAGGAGCGCGGCGACACCGAAGGCCATGGCGATGCGGTGGTCGCCGAAGCAATCCAGCTCGGCGGCGCGGAAGCCGCGGGTCCCCGCGGCGCGGCCGGGGATTTCCAGGCCGTCTTCCAGCGCCCGCGCCGCAACGCCCATGCGTTGCAGGTTTTCCGTCACCGCCGCGATCCGGTCGCTTTCCTTGATCCTCAGCTCGGCGGCGTCGCGGACCACCAGTCCGTCTTGCGAGCCGGCGCCGAGCACGGCCAGCACCGGGATCTCGTCGATCAACGCCGCGGTCAAGGGTCCCTGAATCACGCCCCCGCGAATCGGCGCGGCGCGGACCAGCAGATCGCCGGCCAGCTCGCCGGCTCTCTCGCGGACCTCCAGGATCTTCAACTGCGCCCCCATCGAGACCAGCAGGTCGAGCAGGGCCGAGCGGGTGGGGTTCAGTCCGACGCCCTGAATCAGCACCTCGGATCCGGGTATCAGCAAGGCCGCAATGAGAAAGAAGGCTGCCGAGGAGAGGTCGCCGGGGACGACCAGGTCCTGGCCGCGCAGCCGGGGACGGGGCGGGAGGCGAATCACCCGCTGTCGCGTCTCGATGGCGGCCCCCAGGTGGGCCAGGGCCAGCTCGGTATGGTCGCGCGTGCGCACCGGCTCACGCACCACGGTCTGGCCCTCGGCGCAGAGGCCGGCCAGCAGTATGGCGGTCTTGACCTGGGCGCTGGCGACCGGCAGGGCATAGTCGATTCCTCGCAGCCGGCGTCCGGTGAGGCGCAGAGGAGGGAAGTCGTCCTCCCGAGCCTCGATGCGAGCGCCCATTTGCGCCAGCGGCTCGATGACCCGCCGCATCGGGCGCCGCGACAGGGACCCGTCCCCGCAAATCTCGCTGGAGAACCGCTGAGGCGCTAGAAGTCCGGCGAGCATGCGCATGGTGGAGCCGGAATTGCCGGCCTCCAGGGTACGGGCCGGCGCTTGGAGGCCGTCCAGCCCGACGCCCTCGATGACGACGCCGCTGTCCGTTTTGCGCACCGGCACGCCGAGGGCGGCGAGGCAATCCAAAGTTGACTGGCAGTCGGCCCCGGTGGCGTAATTGTCGATTCGGCTGGTTCCCTCGGCCACGGCGGTCAGCAGAGCATAGCGATGGGAGATGGACTTGTCGCCGGGGAGCCGGAGAGTTCCGGCCAGCCGCGTGGCTGGCGTGATGGTGCGGGTCATCGGCGGGGCCTCTAGTGATTCTAGCCCGCGTGACAGGCGGCGGGCGGGAAATGGTATTGTCGCGCCTGGGGTGAATCGTGGTATCGCGACGCGGGGCCTTGGGAATGATGGGGGCCGCCTGGCTGCAGGCGCCCAGGCGTCCGCCCAACGTTCTGTTCATTCTGATCGATGACCTGCGCTGGGACGAGCTGGGGTGCGCCGGGCATCCGGTGGTCCGGACGCCCCACATCGATCGGCTGGCGCGGGAGGGCGCGATCTTCCGCAACGCCTTTCACACCACGCCGCTCTGCTCGCCGAGCCGGGCTTGCTTCCTCACCGGACAGTACGCGCACACGCACGGCATTGTCGACAACACGGCCCGGAATGAGCAGAGCAAGCGGCTGATCACCTTCCCGCGCCTGTTGCGCGACGCCGGCTACGAGACGGCTTACATCGGCAAGTGGCACATGGGCAATGACGACTCGCCGCGGCCGGGATTCGACCGCTGGATCAGCTTCCCGGGCCAGGGGACGTATCTGAATCCGACCATCAACGACAACGGCTCGACCAGGCGGATCGAAGGCTACACCACCGATATATTCACGGACCTGGCCGTCGAGTTCATCCGCGGCCGGCGGTCGCGGCCGTTCTGTCTCTACTTGGCGCACAAAGCGCTGCACCCGGAGATCCAGCAGCGGGACGACGGCAGCGTCTCCGGCCAGGAGGTCTTCATCCCCGCCGAGCGCCACAAGAGGATGTACGCCGAAGCGAGGATTCCGCGCCGGCCCAACTTCGGGAAGCCGCCGCGAGGCAAGCCGGCGCTCGAGCGCCGCATCGGCAATCTGCCTGCGCTCGGTCCCGGGACGGTGACCGATGACGAGACGATCCGGAACCGCTGGCGCGAGCTGATGGCCGTCGAGGAAGGCGTGGGACGAATACTGGCGGCCCTCGAACAAGCCGGGCAGATCGACGACACGCTGCTGGTCTTCGCGGGCGACAACGGCTACTTCTACGGGGAGCACGGGCTGAGCCAGGAACGGCGTCTGGCTTACGAAGAGTCCATCCGGATGCCGCTATTGATGCGCTACCCCCGGCGGATCCGCGGCGGAACGCGGATTGACCAGCTCGCGCTGGGGATCGACGTCGCGCCAACCGTGCTGGAGACGGCGGGGGTCCGGACTCCCGCTCCGGTGGAGGGCCGTTCCCTCGGGCCGCTGTGGGGAGGCAGGCAGCCCGGATGGCGGGAGTCGTTTCTTATCGAGTACTTTTCCGACGCGGTGTTTCCGCGTGTTGTCAACATGGGTTACCAGGCGGTGCGAACGCCGGAGTGGAAATACATCCATTACCGGGAGCTCGCCGGGATGGACGAGCTGTATCACTTGCCGAACGACCCCTACGAGATGCGCAACCGGATTGCGGACCCCAGAGCGCGGGCGCCGTTGGGGGAGATGAAGGCGGAGATGGCGCGGCTCCTCGGCCAGGGGTAGTTGATCGCGGGCTACTTGCTGACCGAGCCGAGCAGCTTTTGAAAGTCAGGCCGGGCGGCGGCTACGGTCTTGGCGGGTCCCGTGAACTTGAAGAAGACCGCTCCTTGCGGGCCTTCCACGATGCCTCCCAGCAGGCGGTAGCCGGGTTTGGCGACCTTGGGGCCCCTGGGGCCCGCCGCGCCGGTGTAGGCGCCCGACAGATCGATGGTGGTGATCGGAAGGCCGTTGATGGTCTGCTTGCGGGACTGGGCGGCCGGGGCCGAGGGCTTACCGTCGGGCGGTTCGAACTGGCCGATCCAGCGTCTTAAGTTGTCTTCGACGCCGCCCCCTTGACCGGGGCCGAAATAGAAGACGGCGCATTCGCCGTCCTCCTGGTCTCCGGCAGCGGCGGGAACGCGATAGGTGGCGGCGCGCATGGGGCGGGCGCCTTCGGCCTTCCATCCGGCGGGCGCGGTCCAGCGGATTCCTCCGGCGGTTTCCGATGGCGCCGGGACCGCCGCCAGAGTGAGGAGAATCGCCAAACAGGTTGTTGGTCGCATATCCACAGTATAAGCGGACGCCGCCTGCGCCAGTTGTAGTACGCTAACCTCCTATGGACGAGGGCTACCGCGCCGGCCTCCGTTGGCTGGCCTACTCCGGGATCCAGGCCGAATCGGGCGGGGTGGCCCGCTATTACGCCGGCGATCGGGGCGAGTATCGGAATATCTCCACCGAAATCACCGCCTACGCCATCCAGGCCTATCTCCACCTGCCGTTGCCCGGCCAGACCGGGCTGTTGTCCAACGCGCTTCGAGCCGCGCAGTTCCTTTGCTACGACGCGGGCGACCCCGTCGATGGGCTGTTTCCCCACGAGCTGCCGCGCAAAGGGGCGCCCTCGAGTGGGGTGGCCTACTTCTTCGACTGCGGCGTCATCATCCGGGCGCTGCTGGCGCTGTGGAACATCACCGCCGACCCGATGTATCTGGAGCGCGCCGAGGCCTGCGGGGACGTGCTGGTTTCCCTTATGTCGCGCATCGACGGCAGCTACTTTCCGCTGATCGACATCGCTACCCGGGCCCCCTCGCAGGGGAGCGACGCCTGGTCGGTCGAGCCCGGCCCCTACCAGCTCAAGGTGGGGCTGGCCTTCCTCGAGCTGGCCGAGGTGACCAGCTCCGGCCTGTTCACCGACGGCGCCGAGAAGCTGCTGGATTCCTGCCTGCGGACCCACGAGTTGTTTCTTCGCGGCGACCCGGCGGCGGACCGGACAGCCGACCGGCTGCACGCCTACTGCTACTTCCTGGAAGGCGTGTTGCCCTTCGTGGAGAAGCGTTTCGAGTGCGGCCAGATCCTGCAAGGGGGAATCAGCCGGGTGGAGACCATGATGGAGGAGACCAGCCCGGCTCTCCAGCGCAGCGACACGATCGCCCAGCTCTTGCGGCTGCGGCTGATGGCGGATTATCTGGGGGTGACCGAGCTGGACCTGTCGGCCGCCAGCCGGGAGGCGGAAAGCCTTCCCGCCTTTCAGTTCCACGGCGAGGACGGCCGCACCAACGGGGGCTTCTCCTTCGGGCGGCGCGAAGGCGAGTTGACGCTCCACGCCAACCCGATCAGCACGATCTTCTGCCTGCAGGCGCTGCGGTTTTGGAACGAGTATCGGCAGGGGGGTTTTCGCGCCACCTGGCGCGAGCTGATCTGACGGCGCGGCTCGGGATCAACCCGCTCGGTCCCGCACTGCTTGGTACATCTCCTCGGCGCGACGCGCGCAGTTCTCCCAACTGAAGCGCTCGACGGCGACCTGGCGGGCGCGTTCTCCCAGGCGCCGGCGCAGGTCCGGCTGTTCGAGCACTCGCGAGACGGCTTCGGCCAGCCCCGCGGCGTCCCCGGCCACCAGCAGGTCCTGCTCGGGGGCCAAGTCCAGGCCGGCGCAGCCGACCGGGGTCGAGACCACCGGCCGCCCGCAAGCCAGCGCCTCCATTACCTTGATGTTGGTTCCCGCCGAGACGGTTAAAGGCACCATTACTACCCATGAGCGGGCGTACCAGGGGGCCAGGTCCTCGACGAACCCCTGGACCAGGATGCGGGGATCCCGCCGGCTGGCGGACCAGCCCCGGCCGGTGAGGCGCCGCCAGTGCTTTTCGTGCTCGGGACCGGCCACCACTCGCAGGCGCAGATCGGGAAAGCGCGGCCACAGACGAGGCAGCAGCTCGCGCTCGAGAAACTGGAAGCCGAGCACGTTGGGGAGATGGCGGAAGGAGCCCACGTACAACATCTCCGGCGAGTCCTGCCAAGGGCCGGGTTGGAAGCGCTCGGTGTCCACGCCGTTGGGCACGATCCAGGCTCGATCCGCCGCCGCTCCTGCTTCCACGGCCTGGGCCTTCTCCGGCTCGCTCATCACCGCCACCGCGTCGAACTGCGGCAGCCAGCGGCTCTCGTAACGCAGCCAGCGCTCGTACTCCGCCCGCGCCTGCTTGGCCCGGCGTCCCGGGGGCGCAGTCCGATAGAGCTGCTCGTAAAGGGAGAAGGTCACGTCGTGCTCAACCAGCACGGCGGGGGTGACGGCGAGAACCTCCCGGTACGCGGCCATCTGAGTATACTCGATCTGCAACAGAGCGGGCCGGTAGCGCGCCGCCGCCTCGCGGATGGCGGCGGCCATGGCGCGGGTGCGGAACTGGACGACCGCCGGCGGCTGGGCCGGATCGCGCCGGCGACGCTCATCCTGGTCGACCACCACAACCCGGGCGAAAACTGAGGAAAGCCGGCGGTAGTCCAGCGCGTCCTCGGGCTCCCGGAAGCTGACCAGAACCAGTTCCCAGCGCGCGGAAAGACAGCGAGCCAGATTGAAGATGCGGACCGCTCCCCCGTGGGAAAGGGGGAAAGGCAGGTACGGAGAGGCGATCAGGATGCGACGGAGGCCGGACCGCATGCGGCGGCGGAGGCCGGGCTGGAAGCAGATGCTGCCGCGGCGGGAGTCGAGGCTGCGGCCCCCGGGGCGGGGCCGGGGTTGTCGCAGCAACCGGTAACAGAATTCGGCTTCGGCGAAGGCCCGATCGGGGATCATGGGGAGGCGAGTCTGCCCGGTCCCCACGCTGTAGCTGCGCCAGCCGGCCCGCGCGGCGCGCCAGAACAGAAGCAGCCAGCGGCACTGACGGCTGCGGGCGGCCGGGATTCCGTCCAGCCGCGCCAGCTTGGCGGCGTCGAGCAGGATGGCGTCGGCCAAGGGCGCCGCCACGCACGCTGCCTCGCCTGCTTCCAGCCGCCGGAAGGCGGCGCGCGGCAGCAGGTCCTTCTGGAAGCCGGCGCGGCCGGACTGGAATCCGGCGGCGAAGGTGTCCGCCCGGTCGAACAGGGCCAGCAAGCCGCGCGGATCTCCCTCCGGGGGACGGGCCTCGCAAAGCGCCAGAATATACTTGTAGTTGGTGGTAGGGCGGTCTTGTCGGGAAATCTCCCAGGGCAGGCCGAGGGGCTCGATCCAGGCGCGCAATTGGCCCTCGCCGGAATCGCGGCCGTGGCGGCCCCAGATCCAAACCAGGATTCCCGGCTGGCGCTCCCCCTGGGCAGCCTCCTTCCCCGCCGGCGCCTCCGGCAATCGCCCCCAGGGGGCCGCTGTCAGACGCAGCAAGGGGTCCAGAAGAGTCCAGGCCAGCTTCCACACCACTCCGAGCCCGAGGTCTTTGACGCTTTCGAGCGCGGTAGCGGCCCAATCCAGCGCCCGCTTGGTTCCGTGGCGCAGCAACCCGGTCGGGAAGCCGGCGACGAAGTCGCCGTGCTCATTCATGATGAGCAGCTTCCAGGGCGGGACGAAGAAGGGGGCCAGCTTGAGCCAGCCGAAACCCGGTTCCCGGGTAAAGGTCACCACCTGCAGGGCGACCCAGTGCGGCCACAGGATCCGCAGGGCACGGAAGGGAAGGCTGGCCCCGGCTGGCAACTGGACCACGCGCTCGCACTGCCGGGCGACTTCCGCATCTACCGGCGAGGCCGCCAGCAGCCAGACCGGCGCCTCCGGCGCTCCGGCGCGCACGTGCCGCACCGCCTCTTGGTAGGCCGAGCCGGAGGCGGCATAGACCGCGATGATCTTATGTTCGGATCTTCCCAGCAGGCCGAGCAGGCGCTTCAGCAGGGGCCGGACCATCGGAGAGCTTGTGAGTGTAACACGAACCCCGACGCGGCGGGCTGGTATCCGCGGTAGAATCTGGATTCGCGCTGCCTCCTGGAGAAACCACTATGCCCGACTTCGATCTGACGCCGCGGGCAGTTCCGCGCCTGGAAACCAAGCATCGGCGAATCGCGACGGCGATACCGGCGCTGGAGTCGATCCCGATTCTGGAGAGACTTTTCGCAACCGAGCCGGTGGCCATGCGCGGACAACCGCCGGTGGTTTGGGATCGCGCCGAAGGTTTCTGCGTCTGCGATCGCTGGGGGAACCGGTGGCTGGACTGGTCGTCCGGCGTGCTGGTGACCAACGCCGGGCACGGGCGCGCCGAGATTGCCGCGGCGATTCGCGCCCAGGTCGACCACGGGCTGCTGACCAACTACTGCTTCCCCAGCGAGATTCGCGCGCGCCTGGTGGAGAAGCTGGCCTCGCTGCTGCCGGCGCCGCTGAAAAAGGTCTTTCTGCTAACCACCGGCTCGGAGACGGTCGAGTGCGCGATCAAGCTGTGCCGCGCGCGCGGGATCCAGATCGGCGGCCGCGAGAAGGTCATCATCGTATCCTTTGACCATGCCTTTCACGGGCGCACGCTGGGGTCGCAGCAGGCGGGCGGCATCCCCGCGCTGAAAGAGTGGATCGTGAATCTCGATCCCGGCTTCGTGCAAGCGCCCTTCCCCGACGGATACCGGCGCCGGGACACTTCGTTCCAGCTCTTCGAGCGGACGCTCGAAGAGCAGGGCGTCGCGGCGGAGCGGGTGGCCGGCGTGATCCTGGAGACCTACCAAGGGGGCGACGCGGCGTTCGCGCCGCCGGAATACATGCAGGCGCTGCGGCGCTGGTGTGACCGGCGCCGCGCCGTGCTGGTGTGCGACGAGGTGCAGGCCGGCTTCGGACGCACCGGAACGCTCTGGGGGTTCGAGCATTACGGCATCGTGCCGGACCTGGCCTGTTTCGGCAAAGGCATTACCAGTTCCTTGCCCCTCTCGGCCGTGGCCGGAGCGCCCGAGATCATGGATCTGCACCCCCAGGGCAGCATGACCTCCACGCACACGGGCAACCCGGTCTGCTGCGCGGCGGCTCTGGCCAACATCGAGGTGATCCTGAGGGAAGACCTGGTGGGGAACGCGCGGCGAGTCGGGGAAACGCTGCACGCCGGGCTGCGGGCGGTCGGGGCCGCGTTTCCCCAGGTGGCGGCGGTCCTGGGGAAAGGCCTGGTGGCCGGCCTGCCCTTGGTGGATCCCCGCACCGGCGAGCCGGATTCTCCCCTGGCCTACGACGTCGTGCAGCGCTGCTATGAGAAGGGCCTGCTGATGTTCAACCCGGTCGGTTTCCGGGGCGCGACCATCAAGATCGCGCCGCCGCTGGTGATTACCGAAGAGGCGGCCCGGGAAGGCGTCGCCGTTCTGCGAGAAGCCCTGGCCGAAGCGGTGGCGGCTAAGCAAGG